>Ga0272448_1004139_pt1 | contig 16717 bp, 19 predicted proteins | sample YNPCB0191_FD_202220 | JGI IMG/M metagenome (GOLD analysis project Ga0272448, IMG submission 202220) | Hot spring sediment microbial communities from Yellowstone National Park, WY, United States - YNP-CB-019-1 | ecosystem: Environmental > Aquatic > Thermal springs > Hot (42-90C) > Sediment...
AGGGTCCTTTGCCGATGAATATGGAGGCGCGTAGGCGAGTTCGAGTTTTTCAAGGTCGTGAACCGTCATCCCTGCCCTGATTGCTGTGGCAATCACGTCAATCCTCTTGTCCACGCCCTCATATCCGACAATCTGGGCGCCAAGGATCTTCCCGTCCGTTTTGCTGAAAATCAGTTTTATCGTCATGGGCGTCCCCCCAGGGTAATATCCCGCATGAGGCGGTGAGTGCGTGAACGACTTCTCGCACTCAATCCCGTTTTTCATAAGCGTTTTTTCATTATTTCCGGTTATAGCTACGGTGATATCGAAGATTTTCACGATTGACGTCCCCTGTGCGCCGGGATACCTCTCCTCAAAGCCGCATATGTTGTTTGCGGCGATCCTTCCCTGTTTGTTGGCCGGCCCCGCGAGAGGGATAAGGACCGGATTGCCGCTGATGAAATCCCTGATTTCAACAGCGTCCCCCACGGCATAAATGTCCGGCTTTGAGGTCCTCATATATTCATCAACCAATATAGCTCCCGTAGCTCCGACGGCGATGCCCGCCTGCCGGGCTACCCTGGTATCGGGTCTGACCCCTATGCTCAGAATTATCATATCCGCTTTCAGCGTTCTTCCGCTTGTAAGTTTTGCAACAATATAATCCTCCGCATCCGCAAAGGAGTCCACCGCGTCTTTCAGGTAAAACTCAACGCCCTTTGCCTTCATGTGCTGGTGCACGACCGCAGCCATATCGTAGTCAAGAGGACCTATCACATGCTCGGCGAGTTCGACCACCGTCACCTTGATACCTCTCAGATGAAGGTTCTCAGCCATTTCCAATCCTATAAAGCCGGCCCCTACGATAATTGCCCTTCTTACACGTCCGCGGTCGACAAATTCCTTGATTTTGAAGGTGTCAGGTATATTCCTCAAGGTAAAAACCCTCGATGAATCAATTCCCGCAAGTTTAGGCTTTACAGGCTCCGCGCCGGGCGATAAAACGAGATAGTCATAGTTCTCGATATATTTTGCGTTTTTTGCCACGTCAAGCACTTCGACGGTTTTATTTTCCGGAGAAATGCCGACAACCTCGCTATTGACCCTTACGTCGATGTTAAACCTGGCCTTCATTCTCTCCGGAGTCTGTACCAGGAGGTCATCCTTGTTCTTGATGACTTCACCCACATAGTATGGAAGTCCGCAGTTTGCGTAAGAAATATATTCTCCCTTTTCAAAGATTATTATCTCCGCGTCCTCATTCAGTCTCCTGAGCCTCGCCGCCGCCGTCGCGCCCCCCGCTACGCCGCCGACAATCACAACCTTTGGTCCCATGGCAACGCCTCCTTTTCATATTTCGTCAATGTCCATGCTATACAATCTCAAGCTCTTTTTTCGCTATTGAATCCAGAACTTCCGAAGTAATATCAGTGATGTCCGCCGCAGTTTCCCGAGTGCCGGCGGTCATGACAGGGTTTTCGATTCCGCAGATGCCGAAACTCTCGCAATGTCCAGAATGCCGGCTTACATTACGCCCTCAGTCGCAATCGCTATCTTCGTCCCTGTGAATCTCCCCTCATATTTGTAATAACCCGCATACGTTTTTCCATATCGCCGCGATTGCTGAAGCGGCAGGACTATTCACATACCCGGCGATGGACTTCCCGCTGTTCACAGCTTCAATCACCAACGGATCATAAGGAATATTTCCCGCCTTAAATATGTTATTACTATCACAGTATTCCTCAATTTCTTTTGCCATATCCGTATTGATGTCATATCTGTTTATGATAACCGCACACAGCGTCCCGAACCTTCTGGCCGTATCTACGATCCTTTGCAGGTCGTGCAGCCCCGATAATGTCGGTTCTGTCACGGCAAGCACCATGTCGGTTCCGGTAATGGAGGCAATCACCGGGCACCCTATTCCCGGGGAACCGTCGAGAATTGCAAGTTGTTCGCCTTTAACGTTATTGTACAGATTCCTGCGCACTTCCGTAACCAGTTTGCCCGAAGCGCCGCCGCCGATTTCCAGTTCGGCATGGGAAAGCGTTCCTCCATATATTCTGGATATCATAGTATGCCCGGATATATTTTCCTCCAGCCTGATTGCAGGAATCCCGGCAACCTTTTTAGCCTGGCAGAAATATTCGCAAGCGCCGCAGCCCTCGCATCTGTACGGATTGACTTCTCCACCCCTTACAGCCCCAAATTTGCAGACATCTTCGCAAATTCCGCAATTTATGCAGTACTCAGGATATTTAACGGCCTTTTTATATCCGTGGTAGTCATCCCTTTTAATTTCTTCCCTTTCGTTAGATAAAAGGTGCAGGTTTGGCGCTTCTACGTCACAATCGGCAAAGGCGCTTTGACAGGCCAGCTTCATAAATGCCCCCGCCACCGTCGTTTTCCCCGTTCCCCCCTTGCCGCTTAATATTACAATCTGTTTCATGTCTTTAAAGCCTCCTTTACCTTCAAAACGAGGCCCTTGAAAATTTTTAAATATCGTTCGTTCTCTCCGGCAAGGAGAATGCCTTTCGAATTCAGAAGCCCGATTTCCCTGTCAAACGGAATTCTCCAAAGGACCGGTATCCCTTTGCCGCTGCAAAACTCCTCAACGTCTCGGTTTCCGTCCGTAGCTTTGTTTATGACGACGCCTGCCGGTATGGAAAACAGTTTAGCCAGTTCATATACCGCATTCATATCGTGGATGCCAAACACGGTAGGTTCTGCCACAAGGATGCAGTAGTCGCTCCCAAGTATACTTTCCATTACGGTGCACGAACTCCCCGGAGGACAATCGGCAATGATATCTCCATGCTCCGGCAGTTCCCCGATAAGACGCCTTATAATCGGTACCCCTGTTGCTTCTCCGACATTCAATACGCCTGCTCTTGTTCTTACGCCGTCCCTATGTCCATATATGATTTTCCCGATATCCCTTTTCGCGGTCATCAGGGCGCCATTCCGGCACAGTCTTATGCATCCGCCGCAGTCATGGCACAATTCGGGAAAAACCATCAATTTCCCCTTCACATAGGCAAGTGCGTGGTACTTGCAGAATTCTACGCATTCACGGCAGCCGGCGCATCTTTCTTCAAGCGGCGCAGGCACATCGACAGCGACTTTTTCGACAAGGTCCTGGACAGGCTTCAGGTATATTTCCCCATTCGGTTCTTCAATATCGCAGTCAACATATGTGCAGTTATTCATGGCGTAGGCCATATTGACCGATACCATGGTTTTACCCGTACCGCCTTTCCCGCTCAGGACTGAAATTCTCATACGGTTTATGTTTCACCCGCCCTGTTCAGTTTTGATTTTACAGCCTTAACGGCTGTTTCAACCGATGCCGTATCTCCAAATATTCCTATCAGCATTACATGCTGGGGACATACCCCCATAATTTCACAGACCGTTACATCCGACGCTTTTTCTGCAATGTCGCAGGCGGTGATAATGTCCGCAAGCAGCGACTGCACCAGTCCGACCGATTTGACCCTTCCCTCCGCCAAATCGGTTTTGACCCTCTCGCTGGTTATCCGTTCACGCAATAACGCTATCGTACCTTTGGACGGACTGTTGATGACCCTGATATTCATATGAATCCCCCTTCCTTCCGTATCAGCGGCCGTGATTGTGATAACCGGGATGTATTTCCTTCAGTTCTTCAAGTTTCCCCTCCCTGAAAAGCCCTATTACCTGCCTCACCGTCCCCGGCACGGCTTTCAACAGCTTTATCCCGGCTGCTTTTAACACGTTTGCAGCGTTTTGCCCGCACTGTTCCGTGACAAGCGCCTCGGCTCCGCTGTCCGCTACCAGTTGCGCGGCCCGAATACCTGCCCCGCCCTGGCTGTTGACGGCTGAATTTTCAATGACTTTATACTCCATAGTACCGGGGTCTACGATCATGAAAAAGTAGCTTCTTCCAAAGGCCTGGCTTACAGGGCTGTCAAGGCTGTTGCCCAAAGTTGGCACCGCTATTTTCATACAGGTCTCCTCCTCCTATGAATTTATTTATTATCAGGAAAACTAAAATTACAGTTTGCCACAGTTTTTGCAGTTTTTGTATATTTCGCATGCGCCGCACATTTCGGATTTATCGTCCGGGACCAGGCAAAAGGTCCCCTCGAGCTTCCAGCAGGGTTTTGAATTATTTACAGGAGTCGAACTATTCTTGTAGGCCCCTCCCTTGCAGTTTTTCCTGTACCAGCAGGCGTACATGGCGGTTATCTGTCTGACGCCAGCAATGTTGAGGCCTTTTTCATCGATAAGGTATTTGATGAACCTGAGCCTTTTCAGGTCGTTATTGCAGTACCGCCTCTGATTTCCCACCCTCTCTGGCTGCAGCAGGCCGTTTCTTTCCCATACCCGCAGGGTTTCTGGATGTTCGCCTATCAGTTCGGCAATAATCCCTATCGTATATATTCCCCTGTCCTCGTCCAGCATATCCGGCTCCCTGAATTTTAAAATATTGAATAGCCTTATATCCTATTACATTATATATTTTATTTTATTATAACTCAATAAATTTTTTGAAGTACTTTCAATTTGCGCCTTGGTATTGTTATTTCTTCATATGCCGCATCTTATGTGTTGTTATTGCCGGTATAACGCATAAGTCTGCAAAATTTTATGTCTACTAATTTATGTTTTAATATTAATACAATATTTTGGCTGTATTTAGTATTATAATCCCATATTATCAGCATTTATCTGCTCTAATGTATTTATTTTTATACAATTTTATTGAATTTGTTGAAACATACTGTGATATTTTTTGTTAACCAGTATAGCCAAAATTCCGATTTATTTGGCGTTATTTGGTTTGCATAAATTAATTTCTTTTAAATTAAATAGAATGTCGGCCTGTTACACTCGTATTTTTATATATGCATTATTATTTATGCACTATTTATGTCTATCTATTTGAGGGCCGCAAAAAGATATCACAATAAGATGTCGATAATTCCTTTACTTTATATTATATTCCATGTTATAATGTATGTACTTTAATACACATCGTTGCGCGCATCATTGTTAAAAAATATGCAATCTTTCACAAATTATTAACAATTTAATCCAAAGGGGGCGTAGACAGGTCATGCAATTGATGAACGTAATCGAAAAACACGGCAGGCAGCCGGAGAATCTGATCCACATACTTCTGGAATATCAGGACAGCAAGCCTGACAGCTTTATATCCGAGGACGAAGTCCAAATTGTCGCCAGAGAACTGGATATATCCGAAAGCAGGGTATACAGCGTAATAACATTTTATTCCCTTTTTTCCACGAAGCCCAGGGGAAAATACATTATCCAGGTATGCGACAATGTGCCTTGCTATGTCAATGGGGCTGTCGATATCGTCAATGAGCTGGAAGAAAACCTTAAGGTCAAAATGGGAGAGACGACTCCCGACGGAGTCTTTACGCTCGAATATACAAGCTGCCTGGGCTGCTGCGACAAATCGCCGGCAATCAGAATCGGAAAGGAATTATACGGCAATCTGACTCCGGATAAAATTTCCGAAATAATAGCGTTATATAGGAGGAAACACAATGAAAGCAGAGAATAATTTTTCTTTTGAACCCATACTTACCAAACGTTGCGGAAAAATCAACCCCGAATCGATTGACGATTATATCATGGCGGGAGGGTACAAGGCTCTGGAAAAGGCCTTAAAAATGGCGCCTCAGGAGGTTATCGACGAAGTCAAGGCCTCGAATTTGAGAGGCAGAGGCGGCGCGGGCTTCCCCACGGGCATGAAAATGGAATCGGTGATGAAAACCGAGGTGTTCCCCAAATACCTTGTATGTAATGCGGATGAAGGAGAACCCGGGAATTTCAAGGACAAATACCTCCTGGAAAACGACCCGCACCAACTGATTGAGGGAATGATAATCTGCGCTTACGCAATGGGGATGGAAAAGGGTTACATATATATCAGGGGAGAATATAACGAGCCGATCAGGCTCATTGGAAAGGCAATCGAAAAAGCCCGGTTGAAAGGAATTCTTGGGAACAATATTCTCGGCTCCGGTTTTAACTTCGACATACAAATACATTCAGGCGCGGGAGCCTATATCTGCGGGGAGGAATTCGCCCTTATCGAGTCCCTTGAGGGAAAAGCCGGAAGGCCGAGGAACAAACCCCCTTTCCCCACGATATCTGGAATTTACAATAAACCTACGCTTATTAATAATGTCGAGACGTTTTCAAACATTCCTTTTATAATTCTCGAAGGCGCCTGCAAATTTGCTTCCTACGGAACCCTATCGTCAAGCGGCACCAGGCTGGTAAGCCTCTCGGGGAACGTAAACAACCGCGGCGTCTATGAAATTCCCTTTGGCGTTTCAATACGGGATATAATTTTTAACATAGGCGGCGGGGTATCCGGTAAAAGAAAACTGAAGATGGTGCAGCTCGGAGGGGCATCCGGGCCGTGTATCCCCGAATCCATGCTCGATTTGAGGATGGATTACAAAGAGCTTGGAGAACATGGGCTTTCCATGGGTTCAGGCGCTGTGATCGTGATAGATGACAGGTATGACGTTCTTGATATAGTAAGGTCCATAGTAAAATTCTTCAAACGCGAGTCATGCGGGAAATGCACGCCGTGCAGGGAAGGCAACAGGCATATCCTGAGGATTCTGCACAAGTTTGTCACAGGGACTGCGTCTTACAAGGACCTGGCGTTGCTCGAATCCATCTGCAGCGTAATGTGCCAGACATCGTTCTGCGGTCTGGGTCAGGCAGCTCCAACCGCATTGCAGACGACATTAAAGTACTTCAGGGACGAGTACAAGTCGCGGATCAAAACAGGTTCTTCACGGAACACAAAAGTGTCATAGGAGGAAGCAAACATGAATATGATAGATGTCACCATCAATAATAAGAAGGTCACGGTGCCGGAAGGAATATCGATACTGAATGCCGCCAAAGCGGCGGGCATTGAAATACCAACGCTCTGCCATCATCCGGACCAGTTCGTGAAAGCCAACTGCAGGGTGTGCATAGTCGAAGTGGAGGGAAGTAAGACCTTGCCAAGCTCGTGTTCCACCGCAGTGGCCGCCGGTATGGTAATCCACACCAATTCGGCGAGGGTTTTGGAGGCAAGAAAGGTAATACTCGAACTGCTTCTTGCCAATCATGACGCAGACTGCCTTACCTGCCACAGAAATCTGAACTGCGAGCTCCAGAAAATCGCAAACCAGGCCGGCGTCAGGACCAACCGTTTTGAAAGCGTGCTTGAAAAGAAGCCTGTGGATACGAGCAGTCATGCAATTGTAAGAAACCCAAACAAATGCGTCAGGTGCGGCAGGTGTGTCGAAATCTGCAGGGATGTGCAGGGACTTAATATCATCGAAAAAATCGGAAGGAGCAACAACCTGGAAGTACTGCCTGCCTATGGGAGATATCTTTCCGACGTCGCCTGCGCATCATGCGGGCAGTGTTCGACCGTATGTCCGGTAGCGGCTATTTATGAGAAGGAAGAAATCGATAATGTATGGGAGGCGATCAATGACCCGTCGAAACATGTAATTGTGCAGACCGCGCCTGCAGTGAGGGTTTCAATCGGAGAGGAATTCGGGCTGGAACCCGGCAGCATAGTTACCGGGAAGCTTGTCGCAGCATTGAGAAGGCTTGGGTTCGACAGGGTCTATGACACCGACTTTACCGCGGACCTCACTATTATCGAAGAAGGGCATGAACTGCTCCACAGGCTTAAAACTGGCGGCGTCCTTCCGATGCTGACATCGTGCAGCCCGGGATGGATAAATTTTATAGAGCAATATTATCCCGAGCTTTTAGGCCATGTTTCCACATGCAAATCGCCCCAGCAAATGTTTGGCGCCCTTGCAAAAAGTTATTACGTGGAGAAGGCTGGAATCAACCCGTCAAACATATTTGTCGTTTCGATAATGCCCTGTACGGCAAAGAAGTATGAAGCCAAGAGGCCTGAGATGAGCGTTGACGGAATACATCCCGACATCGACGCGGTATTGACGACAAGGGAACTCGGCAGGATGCTGAAACAGGCGGGGATCGATTTCGGGAAGCTGCCGGAGGAAAGCTTCGACGAACCTTTCGGAATAACCACGGGAGCTGCGGTGATATTCGGCGCAAGCGGAGGAGTTATGGAGGCGGCTCTCAGGACGGTATACGAAGTCGTCACGGATAAAACCCTTGAAAACCTTGACTTCCATACCGTCAGGGGATTGGGAGGGATAAAGGAGGCGGAAGTGGATTTAAACGGTCTTAAAGTGAAGGTCGCGGTCGCCCATTCCCTCTCCAACGCCAGGAAAATCATGGAGCTTATTAAAGCGGGAAAGGCCGATTATCACTTCATTGAAGTAATGTGCTGCCCCGGAGGCTGTATAGGCGGCGGCGGACAGCCATACCACACGACCAATGAATTGAGGCTGAAAAGGATATCTGCCACCTATCAGGCCGACAGGGACCTTCCTATAAGGAAATCTCATGAAAATCCCGCTATTAGCGAGCTATATAAAGAGTTCCTGAAGGAACCGCTTGGCGAAAAATCCCATCGCCTGCTGCATACGCATTATACAAACAGGAAAAAGTCATGATGTTTTCATGGACTTGATTTTATAGATAACCAAAGCTGTAGTTATATGCAAAACGGGCTGATTCTTATATTTAAGAATCAGCCCGTTTTGCACATTTTGCCGTCTAACTGAAAACACAAGCATTAAAGGCCCTGAAGCATAAATACCGCCAAATAAACTAATGTGTATCAGGACTTCATATCGAAAATTTGCGACTGCTATAGGTTTTGGATCAATCAGTTAGCATAATCCTGTTCAAGTGCATATTATAGGATAGAGTATACTATGATTTTCAGTATGGCTTTTCCGGAATTGATAGCTCCGGGGGAATTGTTTAGCCCGGGGATGAATCAATTACAAGCGTAAAGGGGGTGAAACAAATGGCGGATGATAGAGGCTTTGCTTTTGGATTTGGGGGATTCTGGTGGATATGGATAATTATAATCGTTATTATCCTTTTGTTCTGCTGCGGCGGGTTCGGCTTCGGCTGCGACCCCAAGTAACGGAATCTTCATAAAAACCACGGGCATTATCGCAAAAACTCCTCTCAACCGCATTGAGGGGAGTTTTTGACAGGTTGTGAAACAAACTGTATCAGTTAATTATTAACATAAAATCACGCAATTGTTTCATACAGCATAAAATATAGTAAGAATAAGAATGCAAGGTGGTTTTTAATTATGGAACGCAGAGTGAGGCGGAAATTTACCGGCGAGGCTCTCGACACTTTACCCACCGCTTCCCGGAGTATTGTCAGAACCGATGGCGTAAACCCGCTCCCGGAAGAGAAATGGGAAAATACATTTCCGTTCGGAGAGACGGACGATTTTTTTAACCTGGCGGACTGGAACCCGTTCAAGGAACTTGAAAACTTTGGCAGAAATATGTCAAAGCTTTTCGAGAGCTTTTCCAGGCTCATGTCGGATGAAGAGGCGCATCAGAATATAGAGGTAAGGCAGGCGGGGGATAATATCGTTGTTGAAGCCGAAATTCCAGGCGTATCAAAGGATAACCTGGATGTGGATGTTTTTGAAGACAGCATCAGGTTGTCAGGCAGACAGCGAAAGCGCAACGAATACCGTAACGAAAGAAATAACGCCTACAGGCTGGAAGAAAGTTATAACGCGTTTTTCAGGACGATTCGGTTGCCGGCGGCTGTAAAATACCATCAGGCCAAGGTGGAATTCACCGGAGATGTTTTAACCGTTACTATTCCGAAGAAAAAGCCATAGAGTCAACTGTATCGCCCGCGCAAAGGGTAAGACAGCGGTCACCCAGGAAACGTTTCATTTCGCACATTAAAAAACCCGGCCTCCAAAAGGCAATAAATAATTTTGGTGCGGCCTGCCATCATGTTTTTGACAAATTGATGAATCCTTCATCCAGCAGAATCTCGGCCAGCCACATGCAGGCAGTGGCAACGACTGTCGTACATTTGTCTTTATGCGCTCCGGCCGCATCAAATTCGTTCCTGACCGATTCTGTCCTCAGGCAGTAGGCACGACCGAAAATATTGGTATGGATGTCTGCACAGATAACGCTTCCATAGGTCTCGACAAATTTGTCATGAAGTCTTTGGGCCATGCCATAGGCTTTATATTGTGCTTCTTTGTCCCCATCCACCGGTATGCGCTCCAACCGTCTGCCCACATAACTTCCGATCAGCATCGTGCTTCCGGAATAACCCCCGCACGGCCCGTCGCCGCAAAGAGACATCCCGCCTGAAAAGCCGCTTGCCGTCTGAAACAGCATCTGATCCCTCTTCCCGGTTAAATCGAAAAAAGCCGCCAGCGTGCATTGGGCGCACCCCCTATATGTGGATTCATAATTGAAACCAAGCTTATAAGCGTGTTTAATGATATCGATACGTTCATCGTCTTCATTGAGACTGCCGCCTCCCGCTGCCTTATTGTAATGTTCAAGAACAAGCTGGACGATTTCCGGATCTCTTTCGAGCTGGCAGTACTTTACAATCGTCTGCCTTGTTCCATAATCGCCCATGAATTTTTGGATCGCACAAGCAGCTTCGTCCAAAGGATTATCATATAAAAATGCAAAGGCAATAACCTTGGTAAGGTAATAGGGCAATATCCCGTTTTTTTTGCACAATATCGCCGGTCCGATAAGCACTTCATCTCTCTTAAGCCTTTCTTCAGGGTTATTTCCCAAGGTATTCGGATTCTCGTTCGACAGGAGCCTTGTCAAATCCTTGACGGCCTTCTCGTTCCAGGAATCCATATCCTCCTTTGAAAAGCCGAACTCGTTTTGCAAGGCCAGGCTGATTTCTTCAAGGACTTTGTTTCCCAGCTTCCCTATCTCAGTGTCTTTTGCACAGTCACTCATGCTTTTATATTTTTTTTGATATCCAAGGTAGGCATATACCACCGGCAGAGTATTGTACGTATATAATCTCCTGATTTTTTCAGCTTCCGATATAACCGCATCCTTATAACCCATAGAAAAACCCTCCCTCATAAAAATCCAAAAATATGCAGGTTTCCAAGAACCTGCGAAACAAATTACGATATGTGTTAATGTGCTAAAACCAAACGTTGTAATTTTCACCTGCTAATATTTTATAGATATTTCGGGCATATATCAATAATAAATTCAGGAACATAATTGCATAATAACCCTGCCTTTTGTATAATTTAACTGCAAATATATATATTCAGGGAGGATATATTGATATGAAACGTTCTGAAATCAACAGATTGATTCAAGAAGCGGCGGAATTTATCAATTCCATGAATTTCCGGCTTCCTCCCTTCGCTTTTTGGAGTCCGGAAGAGTGGGCGGAGAAAGGCGGGGAATATGACGAGGTCAGGGATAACATGCTGGGATGGGATGTCACGGAGTAACGTCAGCTCAAATAATACGCAATAATGCCCCCCGCTATTATTATTGCGGCTATTCCAAGCAGTATGGACCTGACTATAAGTTTGGGGCTTTTAAAGTTTATATCATCTTCCTCTATTTTGCAGCTGCCTCCGGGGCATGGCATAAACGCCGCCTCCTTTCAACCTAAAGGGAGACGTTATATGTCTCCCTTTCGAAAATACCATTGTTTTATGCGCTTAAGCCCAAATATCTGTCAATGGCATTCTGGTCAAAGCCTATTATTATGTTACCATTGATATCGAGCACAGGGACGCCCCGCTGGCCGGATTTGCTTATCATCTCATAGGCTCCCTGCCTGTCTTGCGCAACGTTTACATCGCGGAACGCAACGTTCTTGCTTTTTAAATACTGCTTTGCAACATTGCACCATGGACAGGTCGGAGTGCTGTATATCGTAACGTTCATACCCATTCCCTCCTCTTTGTATAAAAAAAGATTTTCGTGTTAATATATACCCCACTAGGGTATATATTAACACGAAAATCAATTAAATGCAACAATTTTATTAAAATCGTAAAAAAGTGAGATATACATTACAGGTAGTTCCGGTCTTTTAATCAGTCCACACTTTTCACAAATTTACGTATGACAGCCAACAGGTTTTCGCCGGCTTTTTCCGCCTCCGGTCCGTCGCAGATACCCGCCACGCACTTCTTATAGTAATTTTCCAGCATCACCATTCCCACGTTTTCTATCGCCGCTTTGACAGCGGCTACCTGGGTGAGAATATCGGCGCAGTCCTTTTCGTCCTCCACCATTTTCGCCAGTCCCTTGACCTGACCTTCAATCCTGTTCAACCTATGGATTATAGCCGTTTTTTCAGTTAGCTCTTTTTCTGGCATTTTTAAATAATCCTTTCAGCTAAAGATAACGAACCATTGAATATAAAATCCCACTGCTTCCTGGCCAGTTTTGAGTTGACCTTGTTCAACACTTCTCTTCCCTAGCTCCTTGTAACCATGAACCCTTTAATGGCAATACTTATATACCGCCTTATTTTAAAAGCATCAACGGCACATAGTACTTGGAATACCTATTCCCCTGGTTATCGGCCAGGGAACCGTTTTTATCCCTCACCATTACCGTCGCCCTTTTATTGATATTATAAAGTATGCCGGTGAGCTTTTTCCCCTCGAATGTGAATGAAACGGTATCTCCTAAGTTCAGGCCAAGCTTTTGATTTGCGATTTGCTTATGTGTGGGCAGTTTGTGATAGCTCTCGGTGTGGCCAAATAAATTGTTGGCTATCGTCCTGAATCTGTCCCCACTGCAGTTGGATTCTTTAAAATGAATAAACTCGATAGCGTGGCAGAGTTCATGCTCAAATACAAGCTGCAGCGCTTCAAGACTGTTGTTCGTCCTGATGCCGCAAACTGTCTTGCTCCCTTCAAGCAAACCGTAATGGAAAAAGAAATCCACCCCTATCCTGATTTCAAGGACAAGCTCCTCCGGCTTTATTTTATCGATATTTTTTGGAAAAATCGTTAAACCGGCGCTCCTTGTCATCCGTCGTGAAAGAGAGAACCTGACTTTCCCCTTGAAGTTGTCTTTGAACCGGTTTTCAAAAAATATCCGGTCATATAGCTGAAACATCAGCTTAAGGTCACCGGTAGAAATGCTGTCGATTACCCCGTTTTTAATATTGGGAGATTCCAGTGTCAAGAGCCTTAAAATTTCCGCACGTTTACTGTCAATATCATTCTTGTGCCGCTTGGTTGTAAGCAATACAATCAGTCCCTCACTAAAACAGCATTCCGGTTTTAATTAAATACCCATTCTTTCCAACTCCATTATATAATAATGCATAGCACCGAATACGAATGGACAACCTGAACCACCGCATTTTTTATATCTGTAATTGTCACGCCTTATCACTTCTTAAAGGCCTTAAGCAAATTAAGGCAAGAATCTGCAATCTGATCTAAATTATACCCTAAAAACCGGTCACAGTCAAAAACGAATTGACCCGAAGGTTTTGTTACTGCTTTCTGCCTATTTTAATAGACAATCCCGTTAATAATCGGCCATCTGTAAAACTTCTTCTTCCCGGCAGCGGAAATAGCTCACCGTATCCGCTACAAGCCTGTCCATGGCCTCCTCGTTGCAGGGGCTGTTTGAAAGCACATAAGGGTCGGGAAAGGGTCCGAGAGGCTCAGGAGTGACATATCCCCCCGTCAGATTGAATCCGATGAGATAAAGAGCCCGGATAACCGTATCGAAATCTATCATGCCGGTTCCCGGAGTATCGCGGTTACTGTCCGCAATATGGAGGTTGATCAACTGATTTCCCGCACGGAGAATAGCCTCACCGATATGAGGTTCTTCCAGAAGCATATGGTAGGTGTCTGCATTGATATGCCTTATGCTCTCCATTCCTACCGCATCAATATACCTTTGGGCTTGTTCCACCGTATGTACAAGGCTCACTTCCGCCGACCGTATGGGTTCGATTGCCGCTTTTACTCCTGTTTGCGCAAACACATCCGCGCATTTTCTTAATGCCGAGACGCTTCTTATAAACTCCCAGGAATCAATCGCCGCCGGTCTTCCTACAGCCGAGGGGACAACAATTAAATATTCCCCGCCTACTTCATGGAGAAACTCCACCTGCCGCTTTATGTAATCTATCGCTTTCTGGACCACATAAGGGCTGTTCGAAGAAAGGTCGTTTTCTTTTGAAAACATGCCGCAGGCGCCGGATACCTTCATATCGTAGCAGGCCAGGACTTTTTTGATTTCCTGCGCTTTTAAGCCGGAAGAAACCGTATGCTGGTCCCCCTTTATTTCAATCCAGCCGATACCCGAATTTTTCAACCTTTTTACGGAATTTTCCAGAGGCTCTATCCCGAACATCCAGACGCTCCAGGAAAGTTTTAATTTCTTGTCGAATGCCTCAGGCGACGTCTTTTTTAACTTCTGAAAGTCGTCCCTTATCTTTTGCGATTTAAGCTCATAATTCTGCAAGGTTTTTCCCTCCTAATTTTTGGACCTGTTGTTGTGGCTTAATGTACTTACTGCCAGGGCTGCAATGACTAATAAACCAAAAACAATATCCTGAAAATAGGGGTTCACCTTCAGCATATTCAGGACATTGGAGATAACTCCCATTAAAAGCACGCCAAAGAAGGTCCCGATTATTTTGCCTTTTCCGCCCTGCATAGGGGCTCCGCCTATGACAACCGCCCCGATGGCCGACAGTTCGACACCCGAGCCCGTTGACGGTTGAACGGCTCCAACACGGGAGAGAAGCATAACTGCCGCCATACCTACGAGCAATCCGTTCAACGCAAAGAAAATCAACTTGTTCCTATTCACTTTGATACCCGAAAGGTATGCCGCCTGTGCGTTATTTCCGATGGAATAAACTCTTCTGCCAAGTTTGGTATCGCTGAGAATAAAATTGACAAAGAAATATCCGACCAAACTGATAATAAAGAGTACCGGGATGACATTAAAGATACGGGTCGCTCCGATAGCTTCAAACTTACCGTAAATGGTTTGGATTGTCCCCTTCGTCATAGCCAGCGCGATACCCTTGAAGATCCCTATGCTCGCAAGAGAAATGATAAAGGAAGGGGCCTTGAATAATATTGAACAACCCCCTATGAACAGCGAACAAACGACCGCGGCCAAAAGACCGGCCAATACTGCGGGGAAATCCGATACCCCAATCTTCATTAAAATTGCCATGATACACGATGAGAGACCGATATTGGCCCCTACAGAGATATCAAAATTGCCGGAAATTATGAGGATGGTCGCTCCCGAGGCAACAAGCCCCAGAACAGAGATTTGTTCCAGAATGTTGATTATATTTTTCAATGAAAAATACTTTGGATTAATAGTTCCTGTGATGGCCGACATCACCAGAACTACTATCAGCAGGAAAAACCACTGTTCCTTAAAAATGCCCAGACCTTTCGATTTTCGTACTATCTCCATAATTCTACTGCGCTCCTAAAAAATATTTTATTAGTTCTTCTTCCGGTACCTTGCCCAGAATGTGGGTCATTCTTCCTTCCCTCATGACCCCGATCCGGTCGCTCATGGATAAAAGCTCAGGCATATCCGAGGATATCATGATAATATAGTTGCCTTCCTTCGCAAGGCCCACCATGAGCTTGTAGATTTCCTCCCTTGCGCCTATATCCACGCCCTTGGATGGTTCGTCGAATATAAATACACGACCCCTGCTTAACATCCACCTGGCAATCACAGTCTTTTGCTGGTTTCCTCCGCTCAAATCTCCAACCGGCTGCTCCATGTCGGCAAGAGCAATATGGAGACTGCGTACCATTCCTTCCACGGAGGAACTCTCCTGAGCCTTTTTCAAAAAAGGATTCTTATCGAGTTCATTGGCCACAACAGCTATATTTTCTTTAACAGACCGGTCAATAAAGAGTGCGTACATTTTTCTGTCTTCGGTTATCAGACATAACCCTTGCTCCAGAGCTTCCCTCGGACAGGAGACTTCAAGTTCGTTTCCGTTCAGGAGAAGTTTGCCTGTATCCTTTTTTTCAATTCCGAAAATCAAACTTGCGAGTTCACTCCTGCCGGCGCCTACAAGGCCTCCAATCCCAAATATCTCACCCTGCCGGACCGTAAAGGAAACGTCTTTTACAACATCTCTCCAGGAATAATTTCTAACTTCAAGTATTCCTTTTCCTTTTTCCACCTGTTCTCTCTCATAGAACAACGCCGCGTCACGGCCGACCATTTTACGAATAACTATCCCCGTATCTACTTCGGACACCGGATAGGTTCCGACATGATGGCCGTCTTTGAGTATCGTAATCTCGTCGCCGATTTGAAAAATCTCTTCCAGATAGTGCGATATATAAATAATTCCCACACCCTGTTCTTTTAGCTCCCTGACCATGGCCATCAAAGCTTTTTTCTCTTCAACCCCCAATGAACTGGTGGGCTCGTCCATAATCAGAACTCTCGCTTTTCCGTGGACAGCCTTTACGATTTGCAGGGTCTGTTTTTGCGCGGCTGAAAGCTTTTCGACCAGAAGAGTCTCATCAATATTTATTTTGAGCCTGTCCATGACTTCTCTGGCTTTTTTGTTTTGCCGTTTGGTATCCACCACACCGGCAAAGCCGCTCTTTTCGTTTCCAAGAAATATATTGTCGGTCACCGTAAGGGAGTCGATCAATTGTACTTCCTGGTAAATCGTTGAAATTCCCAGTTCCATGGATTCCTTCGGAGTCAGTCCGGTGTATGTCCTGCCATCTATTGTTATAGTCCCTGAATTTGGTGTA
>Ga0272448_1004140_pt1 | contig 16714 bp, 18 predicted proteins | sample YNPCB0191_FD_202220 | JGI IMG/M metagenome (GOLD analysis project Ga0272448, IMG submission 202220) | Hot spring sediment microbial communities from Yellowstone National Park, WY, United States - YNP-CB-019-1 | ecosystem: Environmental > Aquatic > Thermal springs > Hot (42-90C) > Sediment...
CCGATTCTGCCGCTCCGGGCGTCCGGCCCAGATCGTCGGAATCGGCGCTGACAACTGAAAAGCGACGGCCAGGGAATCCACCTTAAATTAGGCCGAAAGCTGTCTTGACAACGGGGTACACTTTAAACTTAAGTGTTGACGACATCAAATGGTTGGCGCTTGATTCACCTGACATCGAAGAAAAGCATATCGCGTTAGATCAGCGTTTGATTCTCAGCGTGAAGTATCCCAACAGGATTACAAACCGGCTCGATCCTCAAGACGTGTTCAATCAGATGGGAGACAAACAGCGCGCCTTGTATGAATTATTATACAAAGGATTGAGTCATCGGAACAGCTTATTGAGAACGAACATGCCCTCGTCTCATCCAGTGTCTCTTCTCAATGAAGTGGATATGGAAAGCCTTCAACATAATGCTGAATCGCTTCTACAACCCTTTCGTGATCGCTTCTCGATGTGCCTGGTTGACTTCAGTAATTCGCCGTACTTTACACCCCCTGGAGGAAAACCTGGTCCACTCAACCTGTTTTGTGCCGTTCAGTTCGCACTGCCAGAAGGGAAAATCCGGCAAGTCGCACTCCCGCATTCTTCGTCAAAGTCTATTGCTTTTCCTTATACTGCTGCCTTGTTGCCTTCGGCTGCCTTGGACGAATATGTCATACAAGCTTGGGATCAAGCCACTGACAAAGAAAAGACACGTATTGCGACTTACCTGGGGGAAGATTGGACGAATATCGATCCGATCCATTTACTCCGTCGACCATTAGGACCAGGAGCACGGTCGATTGCCGATTCCGTCTTTATGTCTGGAGTGGCTGATTTTGGGCAGAAAAAAGAACGCAATCTCCCGCGTGGTCGGGATAAGACACCCGACTTTGGTTCAGACCGGGCACGCGCTGAATTGGAAAGCATTGTATATCGCCCATATACAGATTCAAGTTATACGATATTCTATGTTCCGATCCATGTTGGGGGATGCCCATGGTTAGCATTGTTTCGGTTTTGTTCAACTAATAGATCTACAGAGGGAGATGATGCCTTCTGGACAAGCTACTACTTTGTTCGCGATGTGATCCCCACTCTTGCTGATCGGTTACGACTGGCTGCGGAGGAAGCCTACGCTGAGACGTTATCACGATTACTGATTGAAGAGATCGCTTCTGGTCCTGTCCAGCTCGCAGAGCGGATCAATCATCGATGGCTGGAGGCTTCTGCGGTGTATCCCTTTCAAACCATGCACCTCTCAACAATCCCGGACAATGAAGACATGATCAGAATGCCAGACGGGCAGAAGTTCTGGCTGGCGGATGAACCCAATCGGCACGAAGGATTTCGAAGGCAAGTATACTACTACGATGCCGCCAGCCGGTCGCGAATACTCGCCACCACGAGGCAGGCTCTACAATTAGGCCTTGAGGCAGTATATGTTTCACGCAAGCTGATCTATCATTCCACCATCAATGCCTTGGCGAATATCAATGTCGAGAGGTGCATCAACGAGCTCTGTAATGAAATTCCCCCCACACGCCTTGATTGTGCAATTGTGCCCCTCAGCAGTGAACAGAAAATGGTCGAACGGCAATATAACGAAGCTGAACAACAACTGCTTCATTTTCTCAAACAGGTTTGGTTTGGCCTCGAAGAGACGCGCACCTTATTAACGCTTGGCGAATTGCTGGTCACAGGAGTGCCATTGAAGAAGAAATTTCAAGCGACATCAGCGTACCGCCTTTCGGATTGTTTGGACCTGGCTGAATTATTGTTGGGTATGCATTTGGATCATACCGGTGCTGTGTTACGGAAACCTGATTTTGCCTCACTTGTCTTTCAACCTGGGTATTTAAAACGCGAGTTCATCACCGGCGTGATCCTCGAACTACTGATGAATGCAACGAATTCGCCCTGCGTAGAGGAACAGGATCATCTGATTGAGGCTGACTTAATTGAACATGGCGAAAGCTTCCACTTGGTTCTGTGCAACCGAGTTCATGGTTACCTGGATGATTGGACCACCATCCAAGGTATCACCGTCCGTCGCACCTTGCCTTTGCGCCCCATCGCCAACACGTACCTGTTTCAGCACAATATCTTAGCGGACAGTCTCGGATCGCTGAAGGTCACCACACAACCGTGTATGCGACCAGATGGATTCCTCAATTATATGACGTCTCTGGCGTTCAGTCCCATTCTCTATGAGTCGGAGAACGGTGAAGCGTTGTCGTTACCCTATTTGTTACCTATCACCTGAAGGAGGTCTCATTCGATGATTCAATATCCGTTAAAGGTATTACATATCGAGAACCAAGAGCAGCAGCATGTCTCCAATAAATTCAAACCCTCTCAACTTGAAGAACTGCCATTTATCTTTACATGCATACGATGGCCGGAAGACGCAGAACAGATGTTACGCATCCAACGTGAGGATGTCTCGGCACAACATGGTGGGCAGGAATATGCTCTTCCACTGCTGCCATTCGATGTCTATTTGGCTGACCTGAACTTACGTGATGACACAGTCATTCCGAGCGATTTCAACACCACGCAAGCACGCCATGCTGAAGCGGCAGGACTCACCACCGCTGCCTTGATGGCATGTAATTTCATGCAGCATCCTGCCTGCATCATCCCGTATACCGCCTACACGACTGAACTCGAAGCGCCTCAATATGATCTGGTAAAGCGCCTCCTCCCCGACTCGGTGCTCGTTGACTGGGAGGCAGAGGAGCTCATCAGCAAGGGATTTAATATACAAACACTGCTGCCTCGGATCTCCAGTCAGTATCGTAAAGTGATTAGAATGGCTGCGAGAGCTGGCCATGTCTCCATCCCGTACATGGAATTACGCCGGCTCTTGCAGCAGTTGTGTTCATCACAAGGACCATCAGATGGGACAGATGACGGCACCTGTCATGATACCAATTGAGGAGACGATGGCAATAAGTACCGCCTGGGGGCGGCGGAAAATTTCGTTACGCGCATTTTGGTATGACCGTGATCAAGGACAGCAAGTGGACTCGCGTGATCTTCGGGAGTGGCTGGATGGGTTCACCCCATCAAATGATGAACTGCTCGCGTGGCAGATGGCATTACGCTATTTCCGTTTGCGACAGAGTGAACAATCCTGGAAACGATACCAGTTATCGAGAGCCCTCCAAGCGATGGCAAAAGGCAAAGATGGGAACAATATAAAGATCGTGACGGCGATCTGTCAAGAAATCGGACTCGACGTGCAACAGACGATGAATGATCCAAAGCACATCAGTCTTCCGGCGAACTGGAAATATCCTCATTTGATTAGCCATCCTACCACAAAAGATAATGACGATATTTAATCTGAGACCCAATATTTGGACAATTTCTTTTCTTTTAAGAAGGGATATCGGTAAAGTTTGTTGTTAAATTTTTAATATAATTATCAGGTGAAATATTTCGGAGACTGGAGTGTCTCCTTTTTTGATTGTAGTAAATAATTTGTTGTTTGACCAGATCTCCAAGCTCTCTGTCGGTTTGAGCCTCTCTAAATAATTGTTTGTTTTCTGTTTTGAATCTGCCCCAGAAGCTCTCCATTTCAGGGTTATCGGTCGGTGTAGCTTTTCTTGAATATGAGAGTGTAAAGCTATCTTTTAATATTTGATCAACATAAGAATAGCTCGTATAAACACTGCCCTGGTCTTGGTGGAAGATGATCTCGGCTAATTTTGATTTAAGTTTTTTAAGTTCAGCTTTTAAAGTGAGCTTAGCCATGTTGTAGGCTCGCATTGTCAAATCGGTGTCCGGGTGGTGGGATAAAGCAAAGCCTATTACTTTTTTGGTTTTGTGGTCAAGATAGGCTGACATATGCATCTTGCCTTTAGCGTAGATGAGCTCGGTCATATCAGTGTAAATCAAGCCGAATGGCAGGATTGTCTTTTTGATATTTAAAAGGAGATTGGCTTTATCTTTGAGAATATTCAAGATTTCAACAATGCCGCTTTGCTCTGATTTGTTAATATTGCGTCGAAGTGTTAATCCCCAAAGAACTAACAACTTTTTTAAAGGTTTATGATTAAGTATGATGCTGTATTGATCTTTTAACTCGGATACAATGCGGCGATAACCGTAAGCCGGGTTATTCTCAATTATCTCTTTAACAGTAAGTTTTATGTGTTCATATTTGGCCAGGAATCTATCTTCTGGCTCTTTTGTGTTGATGTTGGCGTAAAATGTACTTTTGGCTAAATTTAAGACTTTGCAACAGATTGTAACACCATCTTTTTGGAACTGTCTGACCAAAGTCACTTTGTCTATCAATCCGAGCTGAAGTGACCCAAGAATTTTTTTAAAAGGGAAATCTCAACAGTCTGCTTGCCAATGATTTTTTCAAGGTCAGATATCTTTTGGCCTGTTTCGTCAGGTTTTCCTATTTCGAATATTTTGTAACCATTTTTAATGAATTGATTTTTCCAAAGAGAGATAAGTTTTGGGTCTATTTGATAAGCTCTGGCAATATCTGCCTGGTTGGACTCATTTTTAAGAGATTCCATGACTACTTGAAATTTAAAGTTACCGGTGAATTTACGAGGTGATTTTCCTTTGGGCATTTTGTTCCTTTTCTTGTTATTCTACCGATTTTATCCTGTCTATCAAGTGTCCAGGGATTTGGGTTCCTATTAATTCTCCGCCTGACAATTCTGTGTTTACTCATCTGTGAAGAGATCATACGCCATTCTCGTCGTGAATATCAGGTGGAGTATGAGCAACACATGGAGGAGACATTACGGATGTTACTCGCACTTAGCTGGGGTAATGAAGGCGAACAGTTCTCTGATATCGTCATGGAGAGACTACCGAATGAAGATCGAGCGGCAGTCGAGAATCGAGAACAGCTTGAGATCACCGCGGCCGAACAGGTCATATTGCATGTGCTGACAGAACATGGTCAATTCCAGTTAGCCTCGGAATATGAGCATCGGCGAAAAGACATGGCGTATAATGAGCCATTAGATGGCGCAAGTATTGTTCGATTGTTGGATCCGATGCCCGAGCAACTGCTGATTGACGAGGAACTCGAGAAAAATAAGAAAATTGGAAAAGCACTCGTGAATCTTCATCCTCCGTTTGATCTGGAAAGCTTACGACGTGGGGGAGTCCCAAATGTCAGTTACGCCGAGCGACAGTTGGCCAAACGGTTTGCTCGCGAATTAACCGACGATCATACACTGTGGCCGAGGTGGCTCAAGTAATGAATGTGTCAGTTAGGGCTCTGAATGAATGGAGGACATAAGTTGCTTGACATCATCGAGTGATATCCGTTTCGGCCACCAGAGTTCGCCTAATTTGTCGTACAGCGGTAAGCAGTATTGCATCGCGAGACGGAGCAATTGTTGATAGGTAATATCGTTTACATCCACCATCGTAATATCGTGTCCATGGTACTCATGTTGAACTTTAGAATGCAAGGCCAGGCCGATAAAATATTCGGGGCAAATTCGCCTTGGCACCTCAAACGATCCATACGGACCGAACTGATCACGCGTTTCATGCCGAATTCCTGCTCGATCAATCATAATGGTCACATCGTTCGGGTGACTTGTGATGCTGCTACCTTCGACCTCATACGTCGGAATCACATAATGGATGCCAGGCTTTGTCAGCTTGGCGTCGATGACACAGACCGCATATTCAGGTGACTCATAAAACTGTTGAACAGGAACACGTATATCAATTCCCCTGGAGATGGCCCGTTGCGCCAATGTTGTTGGGATCAAACCGGTATTCAGGATCTGCGGTAACGCGGATAAAGTTGTCGAATGACAATAGTAATTCTGCTCCGAAGGATCAACGACTTTCTCCAATGCTCTTCGCTCTATTTGTACGTGTAATTCCGATTGGTTCGTGTCATTGTTGGTATCAGTATGTGTCGGTATATATTGCTCTGAGGCAAATCCACCGGTTTCTGACCATGGAGTCACATCCCTCCTCGTATTTGATTATTTCTCACCATTAGTTCTATCTTCTATTTAAGCAGAACGGCGGCGAATGTCAATCATACGAGCCCCTGTTAACATATCGCACTGAAGCATAATCATTGGAGGGCAGGTGCTAGTTTATTCATGAATGTGAACTGTGTTCATCACAGACATGCTCACGTTCGACTCATGATGGATGATACGTTCCTCACAATACCTGTCATGCTTCGCTCTCACCTGTTGTCATCTGTTTGTATATTTCAATATCGTATAATGGCCTACAGATGTGTACATGACTGCATTGGACATATCGGGTGGGATCTGTTTTGGGCATGCCCGAAACAAAGCAGCATGAGATGGACCGGTGGTTGACAATCTATTCTATGGGAGTAAAGGGGAAATACCGAATGCTCGCCGATCAATTTGCTTCAGTGCGATGTGAGAAGTATGGCAGGATTGATGGATATCAGTCATTGCCGCTCTGGGATGCCAGCGGATTATCGGTGTCTCTTCGCCGTTTAGAAAATGAGGGAAACGCAGAGATGGATTCCTTAGGATTCCGTTTCGAGAAAGACGATGCCCCGTTATATCAAGACTTTAAGGATGCGCGACAATCACGCGATCAGTGGAACCAACAGGCAGGGAACCGTCAGCAAACATTCGATGCGGCGAAATGCGAATACGAGCGGGAACATGGAAACAAACCGGCGGTCGTCAAACCGATCAATTACACTTGGTTTCGGGTGTGTTCAACGTTATTGGTCGTCGGTGAGATTCCGTTTACCTCCTCGGCGTTATGCTCATTGGGCATGCCCTTTTGGATGCAGTTGCTTCTCGCATTGGTCATTGGCATCGTGCTGATGACTGCTGCGCATTATCTCGGGAAACTGTTGCGAGAATGCCCTCCGTTTGACAGTTACCGTAAAGTACTGATGATGGGGGTGTGTACAGTTTGCCCTTTTGTCGCAATTTCGGGATTGGCGTATTTACGTGAAGCCTATTCATCTGCCGTCCAGGCATCGGTCAATCAGGTGAATGCCGGCTTGTCTGGTGTTCCCATATTGACGACCAATCCTGCCCTCGTCTTTTGTACCTTTCTCTTTATCAATCTGCTGTTATATGCGGCAGTGGTCATTTTAGCGATGCCGTTACATGATCTGCTCCGTGTCGCGTTCACTGAGTTAGAGCACGCAAAGCAGCAGCAAGCCAACGCAGAGCATCGTCTGGATCTCGCGCATGGGCGACGGAAGAATCACGCCCGTGCATATCATCCGCTAGCCAATATTATTGTTAATAAGCATGAAGCATTGGCTAACGCGTATAAGCAAGCGAATTTGATGGTGAGAGATATCACGGTCGAACGTCAAGGCTCTGCTGATCCTCAGCGAGGCGAACCATTGAGTTTTCTACGTCAGTTAGATATCCCAATTCCACAACGCTATATTGATCCTGATAACCATCTCGATTGGACTTAAAACGAGTATGCGTCATTGTAACAGGCACGCAAAGGAGAACTCGGCATGAGGATCGGCTTCATCCAATGGCATTTTGGGCTATTGATCCTGTTCCTGGGAGCCATAATCACTGGCTGCAGTACGTCGAATGAAAAAGCATACGTGTATGTGCTGTTCGACCAATCGGTTTGTTCAAAACATGCTCGTGCGCTCTATGCCCATGAATTTTATGGGCGCGTTATTCCGCAACTGGCGAGTGGCGACACGATTTCCGGTGACGTGATCACCGACCATACGGAGCAAACGGCCACCAATCCAATTGAGATTGAGCTCATGACGTTTAACCCGTTCGTTGATAACGAGGTGATACATGCGGGACAGATCGCTGGAAAAAAACGGCAGTTAGAGGAATCGGTCAAGGATATTCTATCTCACTATGCCCCCAATACCGATATCATGAGCGGATTCTGTCTCGCCAGCAAAATGTTAAAAGGAGCGAGGGGTCAACACTTTCATAAACAAGCACTGATCGTCTTTACCGATGGCATCGAACAAAACTCTGCCTATGATTTCACCGTGGAACAGGATTTGTCGATCACACGGATTCAGGCGATCATCACACATGAGCGATGCTCAGGGCGCCTGCCTGATCTTCGCGGGGTCCAGATCTTCATGGTCGGGGTGAATATTGAACCGGATCCCCGGGCCGGCATCACGCGAGAAAAGATGGCGCAAATGCAGTCATTCTGGGTTGAGTATTGCAAAGCCTGCGGAGCGACTCTTGACCCGAATAACTATGGTCAATCTTTGACCAATTTCACCTTACACTAACTTATTCCTGAATGGAGGAACGCCAGATGGTACAAGAAATGATTGATGGGAACCTCGTGTCACTCCCCGAAGATGATGGGGGCGAAGCCCGCTGTGCAGTCGTACTCGCCTTGGACTGTAGTTACAGTATGTCGGGTGATCCGATTGCTGAGTTAAACGCTGGACTCTCCGAGTTTATGACCGCGCTCCAAACCGATGAGCTCGCTGCTCGCCGGTGCGATGTCGCGATCATCAAATTCGGTGGATCAGTCGAAGTGGCCCAACCGTTTACTCTTGCGAGTAATCTCTCCGTCATGCCTACGTTACAGGCTGGTGGTGGGACACCGATGGGAGAAGCGATTTGCCAGGCAATCGATTTGATCACGGGCAGAAAAGCTCAGTATCGCCAGGAAGGACGAGCGCAGTATCGCCCATGGATTTTCCTCCTCACCGATGGACAACCGACTGATGATGTCAGCCAGGCGCGGGCGAAGATTCAGCAGGGTGACGCCAGCAAAAGCTTTCAACTTTTTGCCGTCGGGTGCTTCAGCGCTGATATGAGTACCTTAAAGTCGATTGCCCCTCCGTCGATACCTCCGGTGTATTTACGCGGGACAAATTTTCGTGAGATGTTCAAATGGCTGAGCGACTCGATGGGGCGGGTCGCGAATTCGACACCAGGCCAGCAAGTCGCACTCCCGGCGGCCAATGGTTGGGCACAGATCGCATCATGATACGCCCGAGACAAAAACGCTGGCAAGGGACCGCGGTGTCCATGCAGGGCTCCAAACATGTCATGGCCTGTATCCCTTGCCAGGACTCATCCGATTTATTCACTGACCGAAGCAGCTGTGCACTGTTCGTTGCTGATGGCGCGGGCAGTGCCCCACACAGCCACTTCGCCAGTCAGGCAGCGGTCGAGAGGGCGAAAGGCTATTATCAGGAGCAAATCGCCATCACACGCCCGAAAGATGAATCAGCTTGGCGGTTATTGCTCTCTGCCTGTGCGGTGAAGGCACGGGAAGCGATTGGTGACTTGGTCACTGACGAACGCCCATTGCCTACGCTGCGGACAACATTTCTCATGATGGTGCTCAATGCATACAATGCCGTCACGGTGCATATTGGCGACGGCGCTGGGTTTGTCGTCGACCAGGAGAACACCTTTACGCTCCTCGCCTCACCGGAAAACGGAGAATACATCAATCAGACCTATTTTCTCACCGACCGGGACTGGGAAGAGCATCTGCATGTCACGTATCAACCGGGGCACTTTCACGCTGGGTTGGCGTTCAGTGATGGCCTTCAGTGTATCGCCTTACACCACGGCACCCCGTTCACCGGGTTTGCCAACGGCATCGTGACACAATTACGCGAGATTCGACCAAAGAAACGCCAGGTGGCGCTTCAGCAATACTTGAGTCAGCATATCATCGGGAAGCGAACTGACGATGATGTCAGTCTCGTGGTTGCCTGGCGATAAGCATCGCACTGGGGTGCACGCAAACATTGTGAGGCGCGATGGGGTGAACCGGGATTACCTCATGTAGGATTCGGGTAGCGCGTCCTCCCATTGGATCGTTTGAGAGGTCAGTTTCACTGATCTTTGAACTCAACAGTCAGGCATCAATAAAAAACATCACAAAGTTTGCGTGCACCCTCGCACTGTAGAAGAAAGGAGAAGAGGATGGCGAGTCGGCAACAGAATTATTTCTATACACGCAACGGACCATGTACAGTAACGGTGCTGCTGGGCAGTGGTGGGGAAGGGAATGTATACGAGACGGCAGAGTCTCCTCACCTGGTTGCCAAAGTCTACCACCAGCCCAGAGCAACCCCAGAATTGCATGCCAAACTGCAATGGATGGTTGTCCATCCTCCGACTGATCCCTGTGCGGCGTTGAAGCATATCTCCATCGCATGGCCGGGAGCAATCCTGTATCACGATCAGCGATACCAGCGATTTGCCGGCTATCTGATGCCCAAAATCAATGGTGCGAAAAAACTGGCGGCAGCGTATCATCCCCCAACACGAAAACAGCAGATGCCGCTATTCACCTGGCAATACCTGATGTGTGTTACCAGGAATCTCGCGTCATCGTTGCAAGCGATTCATAATAAAGGCTATGTCGTTGGCGATCTGAATGAATCAAACATCATGCTATTGCCCTCGGCGCTGATCACGATCATTGACACGGATTCATTTCAAGTAACCACACCGCACCAGACATACCGCTCCTGTGTGGGAAAACCGGACTATACCGCTCCGGAAAGCCAATTGCGTAATTTTGCCACCTTCAATCGAACGATTCACGATGATGACTTTGCGCTCGCGGTGTTGATCTTTCTGTTGCTTGCAGAAGGTCGACATCCGTTCGATGGGGTGGCGACATCAGTTCCTGATTGCCTGGAGATCGGAGAACGCATCCGTGCAAATTGGTTCAAAATGGCGCACGCGAAAGTCGGCGTTGGCGTGAATCCGCCGGAAAAATGTCCACCCTTTGCGCTCCTCCCGCCTGGAATTCGTGATGTATTTCTTCGCTGTTTTGTTGATGGGGCAACTCAGCCTTCACGGCGGCCACAAGCAAGCGAGTGGATGCATGGGACTGTCGCCAATTCCAGCATAATTTCCTCTCCTACTCTCACTTTTTAGCCCTCATGATTTAACAGTCCCACATTGGTAAATCTATCTATAAAAGCCTGTTTTTGTGCTCCCAGACTTGATATAATGTATCTGTAGCCAATTAAGTTTAGGAGGATAACATGTACTCATATCAACCTTCCCCAATTAAGTTATTCAGCTCTCCCGAAGCTGAGATATTGGAAAAAGCAGTCAGCGAGAAACATCCTTTTCGTACCCTCAATAGGTCTCTTGATATTGATAAGATTGCGGCACCTTACCGTAAGCTCTACTCAAAAACAGGAGCCAAGGGTATCCCGGTTGAAAACGCCATACGGCTGCTAATTATCCAATTTCTTGAAGACTACTCAGACAGAGAAATGGAAAGAGCAGTAGCTGAGAATATGGCCATTCGTTGGTTTTGTGGCTATGAGCTGACAGCATCAACTCCCGATCACAGTTTCTTCGGAGATTTCAGAAAGAGAATAGGTACCAACAATCTTGGCAATATTTTTAAATTTATCAACGAAGAATTGAAAAGCCAAGGACTAATCGGAGAGACATTCTCCTTTGTTGACTCAACCGGCATTGTCACCAAAACCGCTCTTTGGAGCGAGCGGGATAAAGCTCTTGCAGAAGGAGAGAAAGAACTCAACAATCAGAATGTTGAAAAGTACTCCGCCGACAAACAAGCCAGGTTTGGCTGCAAAGGTAAGAACAAATATCACTTTGGTTACAAACGTCATCACTGTATTGATATGAAACAGGGCATGATCGTAAAAGTAGCCGCTACTCCTGCCAATGTTTTAGATGACCAAGCTTTCAAACATGTTTGCCCAAATCAAGGCATGGCATTTCTTGATAAAGGTTACGACACCAAAGAAGCAGAGAAAGCAGCCAAGATAAAAGGTATCCATTTTAGGGCAATCAAAAAGAACAACAGAAAAGACAAAAACCATGACCTTGATAACTGGGTTTCAAAGACCAGAATGCCAGAAGAAGGCAACTTCTCCAAGCTCAACAAGAGAGCCAGATACCGTGGCCTTGCCAAAGTTCAATTTCAAGCCTTTGCTCAAGCTATCGCTTACAATGTTAAAAGATTGATAAAGGTAGTTGAGATCAGAGCAGTTATGACTACCTAGCCACAAGGGTGGATTGTGCCTTTTAAGCACAAAACACCAAGGAAACAAGAGAAATCACCTAAAAACACAGAAAACTCACCGATAAAGTGAGTGTTTTTTTGTTTAGATAACAATATTTTACTATTTTTACATTTTTAAGAGAGTTTGCCGACAGCCCCATGCATGCTATTGATGTCGCCATGCAACATCTATCAGTGTGCTCTCGCAATCCGATGCATGCCTACAGTTCACACATTCACGAATGTCCCTGGTGTCGGCGTATGGCACTCCATAAGATAGCGGATCCCTTTCCGCTCTCTGGCAATTGCATGCCATCATCTTCTGCAAATCACCGTCATGCCACAACAGTCGGCAAGACAGCCCTCAAACCGCAACCGCCACTGCCGAAGAATACCCGTACAATTACGACAGCAACGCCTATTCCGCAGCGCAAACTTATGATTCCTGCCGCCGTTTCCCAGAAGCCCGCGGGGATGGCACCAGCAAGGCAACCTATTGCGAATGTGCCATCTGGATTATCAGGAGCAAAGCAGCACGCAGCACCGATTCCTCAGTCTTGCGGCGTACCTGCAAATTCAGCCCACTCAGGTTCCGCCACACAACGTCAATGCTCACCAACAGCGCCATTGCCATCCGCCACACCAATCGCGCCAGCCGGAATCATCCCGGCAGCCTCGCCGATCGCTTCGTCAACATCATTATTTGGCGTCGCCTTGCCATCAACGCAGAGAGTAAGGTCGCATGGCTAAAAATCGACTTGAGCGAGGAGGTATCATTGAGCGTTGGGATAGTTTGGTCATCAAGGCACAAGGTCAGGGTGATACCGTGCTGATAAATTTCAGGCGACTTATTGATGAGTCCAATATCCCTGGTGTGGTTGTTGAGCAACGAAAACTTGCAGCCGGGAGTATACAAGGCGTGTTGGGTGGCAAGAGACCGTTTCTTGTCATCCGCCATACCGTCAACCCGCACCTCAAAGCGTTCAAAATGCTGATTAATGTCAGAGAATATGGTACGAATTTGCACGTCTCATGGTTTCTCGTCCATCAGCCAAGTTGGTGGTCAACATGTATGAATTTCATTTTGACCATTCCGATCATCAGCTTGCTCGTTTTCCCCTTCTACTTTGTTGCTCGCCTCATCGCCTCACGGGAGGCGGGGGTATTAGAGCTCAATAGCTTTGATGAGCAAGATTTGCGAGGCTATGTGACGTTCATTCACCATTGTCTGGTCGATGCTGTTGAGGGGCTGAATCACGATGATGAGATTGATACCTCAAGTCTGCATCAGCACTCAATGGGCTTCCTGGGTATCGTCTAATGGCAGATTCGTTCTGGAAAAACTTACAAGCCAGTGTGAGCAATACCATACCATCAAAGCTTCGTATGCATGTGATGCGTGGGAAACGTTCAGCGCAAGGGGAGTGCCGGCAATCGGCTGCCGGTAAAGAAGATGAACGACATCCCCCGATCTTGGCATGTTGTTCTGTGCAATCCCTGAATGCCAAACACCAGTCGTCGCCCTTGAGCCGGTATGCATTTGAGTATGGACCGGAAGTCTGGAACGACCCAATACCCGATACCCTTGATCTCGGCTTGTACTATAACGAAGAAAGAGAACAACACCAGGTCGCCAAAGTACTGCAGCAGGATCGCTCGACGCATTGCTATGTCGTCGGCGCCACCGGAAGCGGGAAAACCAAATTCTTGGAATTTCTCATCCGCCAGGATATCATCAATGGCTGTGGTCTGGGGGTGATTGATCCCCATGGTGATCTCACCGAAGATATCAAAGGATTTTTAGCCTACCTCTACTCGCTCGATCATGATCGAGCCATGATTGCTGAACAAGTAGTATTGATCGATCCGACCGACCAACAATCAACCGTCACCTTTAATCCGCTGGAGCGGATAGGCGGTATTTCCGTGGCGGAACAGGCGGCAGAACTCATCAGTGCGTTTAAAAAGATCTGGAGCGATTCCTGGGGCGTCAGGATGGAAGACCTGATGCGCAATACCCTGATTGCCTTGGGGGAAGCGGAATTGACTCTTTCCGAGCTCACACCGTTCCTGACACGCCGGCCATACCGCAGAATCGTCCTTGAGAAAGTTGCCAATCCGACAGCCATCGATTACTTCGAACGCTTTGATACCCTCACGGATCGGAGCCAGGTGACCTGGATCGAACCGGTGATGAATAAAATCAACGCGTTCCTGGCCGATGAGCGCATGCGGCAGATGTTCTCCGCGTCGAAGAGCTCCTTCAATCTCCGGGAGATTATGGACCGCCGAAAACACCTACTTATTAAGCTGGATAAGGGTAAGCTCAAAGGCGCCTCTGACCTGTTAGGTTCCCTCTTTCTCGCCAAAATCCAGATGACGGCGTTCTCTCGTTCCGGGATCCCGGCACATCAACGCGTGCCCTTTTACTTGTATATTGATGAATTCCAAAACTTCGCGTCCGACTCCTTTGATGTGATCCTTTCTGAAGCGCGCAAGTATGGCCTCTCCCTGGTCATGGCCCATCAAAGCTTATCCCAAATCCCCGATAGCTTACGCGGTCTGATTCTCGCCAGTGCCGGCCTCCAAGTCTATTTCCGGGTGAATCGTCAGGATGCCCAACTGCTCGCCAAAGAGGTGTTCCGTTATGGTGAATCAGGAGGCAATCCGCGAGGATCAGGGAATTCAGAACATGGTTGGGAATCAAAGATCGGCAATCTCCAACACCTCCCGCCGCGCACTTGTTATGCCAAGCATAAAATCCAGGGAGGGACTATCGAATTACAGACGGTCGGCATTGCGCCGACCTGGACCATGCTCAGGATGACTGAAGAGCAATACCGCGTCTTCCTTCCCACGTTACCCTTTGGGAAGAAGTACTTGCGGTCACGTCATGAATTAGCGGCTGAAGCTCTCACCCGGCAACAGGCTGTTACTGCAGCAGTAACAGACAAACCGCTCCGGCAACCGGTCAGGGAAGATGCCGTGGTGACCGAGCTGCTTCACCCCGTTGAGGCGGAACCCGCTATTATTCCGGTCGAACATCAACCGACACCAGCGCCAATCGAGATGGTCATCAAACCGGTACAGGTCGTTGTTCCGCCAGTCAAGGAACAGCCGGCAAAGACACGTTCGACCACAAAGAGCAAACAATCGCCGCAATCGAATCCTACCCAAGAGCGAGAACATCGGCGCCTTCAGCATCTTATCAAACGTCTGACTGAACAGCATGGCTACCGAGCGATCATCGAAGAGCCAACGGTAGATGGCCAGGGTCGCGTCGATGTCGGACTAGAGCGTGACGGCAGGAAAGTGGCCTGCGAGGTGTCGGTCACCTCGACCGCGGACCAGGAGTTGGGGAACATCGAGAAATGCCTTGCTTCGGGGTATGCACGTGTCATACTCTGCGCCGAACAGAAATCGATCACCAAGATCAGGAAGCTTGTCGAGGCGAAACTCACAGAATCTGACCAGCAGAAAGTCGTCTTTGTAACACCAGAGGAACTTGCCTTCCACTTCGAGGAAGAAGCGGCCGGTCGTGCCGGCAAGGAAGAACGAGTCAAAGGGTACCGGGTGAAAGTCAATTTCCAACCGATGGACGAGGGAGAGAAAGCGACAAAGCGCCAGACGCTCGCCCGAGTCTTCGTGCAATCCACCCAAAGTAAAGACAACACGAAATGAGGGAATGATGTACATGACGCAGTTTAATCACCTTGTTGCGAGCTTACTAGCCCAAGTGCTCTGCTTGTGCCTCATATTTTATGCCTTTGCTCTCATGATCCTTGGACGAGCAAGGGGCCATGGAGCCGCAAGCTCGCTTCTCTCAGCGATAACACATGGTCTGCTGAAATTGCTGGCGTTAGGCATCAGGAAGCTGGCATTCCTGTTGTATTATCTGGTGAAACAACTGCTCAAGGGGCTTTGGTGGCTATTTCTCAATCTCCGGGTCAGGAGAGGCTAAGCCTATCGTTCACTTCGCCTGTCGGACAGCAGCATCGCTGCCAGATAGATAAGTTGGCTTGGGCAGTGCCAGTGCATCAGCAACAGATGCTAAAGCGACCGCTTCGAACATCCTGGTATGGTAAGGATTAAAGGCGTCCTGCTCTTTGCGATACTCATGAATCAAGCTTGGGTACTGGTCAGAGACATATTCAGCAAGCCGATGCTTGTTGGTGTGCCCTTTCGGCAACAGGAAAGCTTTCACTTCGCTGATGGAGTATTTAAGAACCTGACATCCTCGTGAATATGCCCATTGCTCAAGTTCAACGCGTTGATGCTTCAACAACTGTGACTGCAAAGCCGGATGAAGGCTCTTTAAGACGAGAATACCAGGAGAATGCTTTGAGAAGTACTTTGAGACGATGACTTTGGCTTTGATGAGCCGGTCTTCCGGTGAGCGCTCTTCGATGACGCTCACGCCCCAATCGATCAGCTTGCCTTGTTTGATGATGGCAAAGCCAAGATAACGCGTGCCGGGGTTGATGGCTAAGATGATGTTTGGTTGTGTTGGCATAAACTCCTTTTAAATCCGGCTGCGCTGATGCGCGGCAGCTTTTTGGTAAGTTATCCACAGATCAGGGTGGTAACTTTCCCCTTGTTAATAATTATTGTTAAAGTGGACTTTCGCACTTTGCCACTGCTGCCGGCACGCCTCTGTTACCGGAGCAACAGCTGTCCATGAAAGGAACCATTACTGTCTTTCCTGAATCGGGGTGTTACCAGCAAACCGCTTAAGGACAC
>Ga0272448_1004142_pt1 | contig 16713 bp, 13 predicted proteins | sample YNPCB0191_FD_202220 | JGI IMG/M metagenome (GOLD analysis project Ga0272448, IMG submission 202220) | Hot spring sediment microbial communities from Yellowstone National Park, WY, United States - YNP-CB-019-1 | ecosystem: Environmental > Aquatic > Thermal springs > Hot (42-90C) > Sediment...
GTGGAGCGCGGCGCCACCCTCTGCGCCTGGAGCGCCGGGGAGTGGTGGGACTCGCGCCGGGCGGTGCGTGAGCTTGGGCAGACGGCAGGGGGGCCGGTGTTCACACGCTGGCGGGTGCGGGGCAGCCTGGGCCCGCTGCCCTTTACGCAGGAGCTGACCTTGTGGCACCTCTTGCCGCGCATCGACGTGTCGGTATGGCTCGATTTCGGCCGGGGCATGGCTTTCGGCCCCCAGCCGGAGGATGGCGCCGGGTACTATGCCGACGACGAGCGCAAGCTGTGTGCCTGCTTCGCGGCCGGTCCTGGCCAAGTGCTGCGGGGCACGCCTTTCCTGGTGCAGGAGACCGGGCTGGCCCAGTTCGTGGGTGTGGGCTGGGCGGCCGTGGAACGCGATGGGGTGGGGCTGACGCTGGTGGACCGCGGTGCGCGCGGCTACACCTATGACCGGAGTGCAGGGCTCCTGCGGCGGGTGCTGGCCTGGTCGCCCCGAGGCTACATGTACGCCTCGGCCGATTCGGTCACCCCGGGGCAGGCGCCGTGGACCATCCTGCGCGGGCCCCACACCTTTGGCTACACCCTGGTCCCCTACCGCCAGCGCGCACCGGCCGTCGCTGAGGCCCTGGCCCTGCCCGCGGAGGTGGCAGTAGGCAGCCCGAGGGCGGGTGCACAGCCGGGGCTGGGCAGCCTCCTGGCCGTGGAGCCAGAGGCGGTGCGGCTCACTGCCCTGTGGGTGCAGGGTGGGGCCGCGTATGCGCGGCTGTGGAACGCCGGCGGGGCTCCGGTCGAGGCCGAGCTCCGGGCGGCGGGGGAGCCCGCGCTGCAGGCGGTGGACCTGCGGCTCAGGGGCGGCGAGCCGTTGGCCGGCCGGCGCGTGCCCCTCAGGCCATGGGGCGTGCAGACGGTGCGCATAGCGGGGCTCATCCAGTGCGGCAGGGGTGAGCGCCGCTGAACCACAAGAAAAAAGAAAAGGCGGCAAGCTGTGCGAGCCTGCCGCCGGCAGTGGTGCCCCCAAGGGGATTCGAACCCCTGTCGCAGCCTTGAAAGGGCTGTGTCCTGGGCCTCTAGACGATGGGGGCGGGAGAGTCGACCTGGCCCGTCCGAAGAAGGCGGCACATTGCCCCCGGGAGGCGCGGCCACTTTTCGGATCGGCAGTCATTATAGCGTGTCTGTAACCAACCGTCAAGCAAAGTGGGGCGGCGAAAGGGGTGGCCCGCCCCACTTTGCTGCGCTTCGGCCAGAAAGACTACTCTTCCTTCTCTTCGCCCTCTTCAGCCTTGCGGCTGACGACTTCGACCTCGGCTTCGGCCTCGGGCGCGGCCTCCTCGACGACTTCCTCCTGCACCGGGATGACCCGCGCCAGCACCTCGTCAGGATCGCTCAGGATCTCGTACTTGTCGCCCAACTGCAGGTCGCCGACGGTGATCTCCTGATCGATCTCGGTGAGGGAGCTGACGTCGACCTCGATGTGGCTGAGGAGGTCAGCAGGCAGGCATTCGACTTCCACCGCCTCGACGCCGTGGTAGAGCAGCCCATCCCCGCGCTTGACCACCGGCGACGTCCCCACAAAGGTCACCGGGATTTCCGCGCGGATGCGTTCGGTCATGACGACCTCGTAGAGGTCCACGTGCAGTGGCCGGCGCTTGATCGGCTCGCGCTGGACTTCGCGCAGCAGCACCATGTGCGGGGCCTCGCCCTCGCCGAGCTGCAGGCGGATGAGCTGGTTGCCGCCTGCGCGCTGCAGCACATGGCGCAGGGCACGCTCTTCGATCTGAACCGCGATGGGTGCAGTGTGGTGTCCATACACCACTCCCGGAATCAGGCCCTCGCGGCGCAGTTGGCGCACCTGCTTGCCGGTAACGGTCCGGAGCTGAGCGCTGAGGGTGATCTCCTCCATGATGATAACGTCCTCTCTCCCAAATAGACTGGGCGCATGGGGGAACCCGTCGGGCTGCCCCCCCGCCACCTTCACTGGCACAGGACCGAGAGGCGCGGCAGATGGCCGGGATGCTCGCGCGGCGCGACGAAGGGGTCAGTCCGGCCGCCCGCCTGGCTCGGAAGCGGAGAGGGGTTGAGGCCTCTCCGCGCTAGGCATGCGCACAAAAGAGGAGGGACCACCCGTCCCTCCCGGCCTCTAGCATCGGAGGCTTGGCGATTGTAGCGCAATTGCTCCCATTCGTCAAGTTGCGCCGGTGTGGCGGGTGCGCAGTCTCCTCCTGGGGGTGCATCTCTGCAGCCGGGCCGTGTGGAGCACTTGCCCCCGGCGGCGGTGGCGCCAGCCGCTTGTCGCCGCGGGAGCAGGCCTGCGGCCAAAGTGCGGCGAAAGAGCATGGAGGAGCGGCATGCGCTCAGGACGCAACAGCTCGGCCCTCGCTTCCCGCCGGCCCTCGAGCGGTCCCCCACAGAGGAGGCGGCAGGGCTGGATGCCCGCCACGCCTGCCACTCAGCCGCCGATGCGCCCCGCATCGACCTGCGCCCATTGGTCGGCTGTCGGTGCATGCGCCAGCAAGGGACGTGCCACAGGGGGACCGGGGCGCAGGCCGGGGGCGCCGGGTCCAGTTCGATCCGGGGCCGTCCCTAGGCCCGCGGCCCAGGGGTCCCGAGCTGGTTCGGGTCGCGTTGCGGAATGGCGTGCCATGCGGCGTTTGGCGCAAGCTGTAGCATGGCCCCAGAAGTTGGGGGGGGTCCGAGATTGGGCTTGCCGCCCCGCCGAACTGCACCCGGGTCGCGCGCTGTTGGCATGGGGTGCGCAGATCGGGTATAATGAGTCACCCTGTTGATGACATTCCCTGCGCATGCCCGGAGCTGAAAAGTGACTGTGCTCGTGAGCGGCGTGTTGGATGACGCTCCGGGCTGAGAATGGCGCCACTTGGCACAGGGTTCCGGGAACCCTGGGGTACTCAGAAGGGGAAGGCGCCGTGAAGATCCTGGTGGTTGCCGACAAGGTCAGCGAACTCATCTACGGGCCGAGCATCCACAAGTACTTTGCGGATGTCGAGTTGGTCCTCTCTTGTGGCGACCTGCCCTACGACTATCTGGAGTACATTGTGACGCTGCTCGGCGTGCCCGTGCTCTTTGTGCGCGGCAACCACGATCGGCAATGGGTGCAGACGGAGGAAGGGATACAACCGGCTTCGCCCCAGGGGTGTGTGGACCTGCACGGGCAGGTGTTGGAGTACAAGGGGCTGCTGATCGGCGGCCTGGAGGGCTCGCAACGCTACAAGCCGGGCCCCTACCAGTACACCGACCGCGAGATGCGCCATCGCATGTGGCGCATGTGGCCCCGCCTGACCCTCAACCGGCTGCGTACCGGTCGCTACCTCGACATCCTGGTAACGCACGCCCCGCCGCGTGGCATCCACGATCGGGAGGACCGCTGCCACCAAGGCTTTGCGAGCCTGCTGCCCTTCATGGACCGCTTTGCTCCACGGTACCTGATCCACGGGCACGTGCACCTCTTTGGCCGCGACACGCGCTGGCGCTCGACGTATCGGCAGACAGAAGTGATCAATGCCTTCGGCTACCGCGTGCTCGATGTGGAGGTGCCCGCACATGGCAGATAGCGGATGGCGGAGGAGGTCGCGATGCTCTTTGGCGTCGTATCCGACACGCACGGGTACTTCCAACCAGGGCTGAGGAAGCTCTTCAAAGGCGTGGACCACATCCTGCACGCGGGCGACATCGACTCGCAGAGTGTTGTGGCTGCGCTGGAGGAGATCGCGCCGGTGACGGCGGTGCACGGCAATGTCGACCGCGGTCTGCTGGCGGCTCGCTATCCGGCATGGCTCGATATGGAGGTGGAGGGGCACCGCCTGCTGCTGGTCCACCGGGGTGGCCGGGTGCTGCAGGCCGAGCCTACGCTGGCTGCGATCCTCAGGCGCATCTGCCCAGATATTGTCGTGTATGGTCACACGCACCGCGCCCAGGCCGGCTGGGAGGGTAGCATCTATTCCTTCAACCCGGGCCTTGGCGGTCGGCCCCGGCTGGGCATCCGGCCCTCGGCCGGGCTGCTCGTGGTGGAGCCAGGCAGGGTCGAGGGCACAATCCACATGCTCTGAAACTTGCGCACATGGCTGGGATATGCTATTATCGCAGCCAGTGTCCGTCTCGGCGCACCGAGCCCCCGGTCCCCCCGCGCTCGCAGGGGGGGGCAGGCCAGGGGGCGCGAGGCGTTCCGCCACGGCGGAGGGCAAATGCTCCGGCATGCGACTCTAGATAGGACACAGTGCGTGCTGTTGGAGGCTGGCGGATGATCGTCGAGTGGCAGAAGAGCGCCGCCGAGTACGCAGTCTGCTACGTCGAGAGCGGCATGGTCGTGGGCCTGGGCTCGGGCAGGACGGCGGCCTTTGCCGTGCGGCGCATCGGGCAGCTTGTGCGCCTGGGGCAGTTGCAGCGCATCCGCGGCATCGCCACGTCGCGGGCGGTAGAAGCGTTGGCCCGCGAGCTGGCCATCCCTCTGACGACTCTGGATTCTGTGACTGAAGTGGACGTAACCATCGACGGCGCGGATGAGGTTGACGGGCAGTTGAACCTCATCAAGGGGCGGGGTGGCGCTCTGCTCCACGAGAAGGTGGTGGCCTGGGCCTCGCGTTGTGAGATCATCGTCGTCGACGAGACCAAGCTGGTCGACAGGCTGGGCACCAAGGCTCCCCTGCCGGTGGAGGTAGTGCCCTGTGCCCGGGCTGTGGTAGCGCGCGCATTGGGCGACCTGGGGGCGCGGCCGGTGCTCCGTGAGGAGCGAGGGCAGCCCGTGCGCACCGATGAGGGCAACCTGATCCTCGATTGCCAGTTTGACGGCATCGATGACCCCTGGGGCCTCGACCGGGAGATCGACGCGATCCCCGGTGTGGTGGAGCATGGCCTTTTCTTGGGGCTGGCGAGCATGGTGGTGGTGGGGGGGCGCGAGGGCGTGCGCCTGGAACGGGCCGAAGGAATGAGCCAGGGTGGTAGAGCATGCAACCGATGCGAGGTGAGCGAGGGGCGCTAGGACAGGCGGAGCGACAAGCGAGGTTGCTGGTCGTCGACGACGACCGTGCCATCCGCGAGTTGATCCACGATGTGTTGGAGGGGCCGGAGCTCGAGGTCTCGGTGGCCCAGGATGGGAAACAGGCGCTGTCGTTCCTGGAATGGGATTTCTACAACGTGGTCATCATCGACTTGCGCCTGCCCGACACGGACGGGCTGACGCTCCTGCGTGCCATCAAAGAGCGCAGCCCCGATACCGAAGCGGTTGTGCTGAGCGCCTACGCCGACCTGGCGTCGGCGGTGGAGGCGCTGCGCCTGGGGGCCTGCGACTATCTCCGCAAGCCGCTGGAGGATGTGAGCCTGCTCAGCAAGACGGTGGAGCGGGCTCTGGAGCGGCAGGAGCTGCGCCTGGCCAACCGCTACCTGCTCGACGAGCTCAGGCGGGCGAACAACGAGCTGCGCCGGCAACGGCGGCGCGAGTTGCGCCGTTTGGAAGAGGTGGGGCTTGCCCTGGCCGGGGCACTGCAGCGCGACGACGTGCTGGAGGTGCTGCAGCGGTCGGTGTCGGCGGCGCTGGCGTGCGATGTGCTGGCCCTCTACGTCTTTAGCCCGGAGCTGGGCGGGCCCTACATGCGGGTGCACACCCAATGGCCGTTGCCCGATCACCTGCTGACCACCATGCGACAGGCGGCCCAGGAGGTGCCCGCACCGGCCGACGCCCTGGAGCGCGCGGCCGCCAACTGCGAGGTCAATGTTCTCGCTGCCCAGCCTGTGGCAGCGCCGGCGGAGTTGGGCACTGTCTCGGCGAGCGTCCTCGCCACGCGCGGCACGGTGTTGGGCCTGGTGATCGTGGCGGCCGAGCGGCCCGACGCCTTCGCCCCCGAGGAGTTGCAGCTCCTGCGCATCCTCTGCAACCAGGCGGCGGTGGCCTTGGAGAACGCACTGCTCTTTCAGCAGGCGCAGTTCCTGGCCACGCGCGATGGCCTGACCGGCCTCCTGAACCATCGCACCTTCTATCAGCGCCTCGACGAGGAGATCAGCCGCGCCAAGCGCCACAATACGCCGCTCAGCATCGTCATCCTCGACACCGATTGCCTCAAGCGCCTCAACGATCGCTACGGCCACCTGACGGGCGACGAGCTCTTGCGCGTCTTTGCGCGCTTGATCAGCAGCACCGTGCGCCGGAGCGACATTGTGGCCCGCTACGGCGGCGACGAGTTCGCCATCCTGCTGCCGCACACCACCCCCGAGGCCGCCCAGGCCCTCTGCGAGCGGCTGCGGCGCCGCATCGAGACCTACCCCTTCGCTGTGGGCGAGCAGGCCGAGACCATCGGGGCCAGTTTCGGCATTGCCGGGTACGACCCGCTGGTCGACGCCGATGGCGCCGAGATCGTGCGCCGCGCCGACGAGGCGCTCTACCGGGCCAAGAGCGCGGGGCGCAACTGCATCGAGGTGGCCCAGCCGGCAGGCCTGGCAGGCGAATGGCGGCCAGAATAGGCCCGGTCTGGCTCTTGGCAGCACAGAACATTTGTGTTATAATGGGGTCACTGTTGGGGGCTGCACGCATGTGAGAGGAGGAACCCCATGTATCAGCGGACTGTCGTGGTCGGCCATCTGGGCCGGGACCCGGAGATGCGCTACACCCAGGAAGGCACGCCGGTCACTTCCTTTTCGGTGGCAACGACCCGTAGGTGGAACGACCGCGAAGGCGCCCAGCGCGAGGAGACGACCTGGTTCCGGGTGACCGTTTGGGGCCGCCAGGCCGAACCCTGCAACCAGTACCTCAGCAAGGGACGACTGGTGCTTGTGGAGGGCACGATCGGCGCCTCTGCCTGGAAGGGCCGCGACGGCGAACCGCGGGCGACCCTGGAGCTCCGCGCCGACCGGGTGGTCTTCCTCGGTGGGCGCGGCGAGGCCGGGCCTGCAGAGGGCGGTACCGTCGAGGCCGGCCCGACGGAGGCCGTCGGCGAAGACGAGCTCCCGTTCTGACCCCCATCCCTTTGCCTCGTTGAAGCGGGAACCGGAGCCAACACAGGCCCGGTTCCTTGCTTTTCGGCTGCCGGCGGCACGGAGGTTTGACCCACCCCTTTGGCTGCGCTACAATACACCCGTTGTTACGGCGTCGGTCGCAATCTGAGCCGGGCAGGAGGCCCCGGCAGCCCGCATGAAGCGTTCATCCTCATCGCTGCGCGCCCTGGTGATCGTTGCGATTGTGGCGGGGCAGGGCTTCTGTGTCGGCTTCGGGCCGCCGCGGCTGGCGGGGGGCGATTTCGGCCGGGCGTCGCTCTGGCCGGGTCAGGTGCACGATCTGGCGGCGCTGAGCCGGCAGCCGGAGCTCGATGCCGCGGCGGCCCTGCTCGTGGATGTTGCCACCCAGAAGGTCATCTATAGTAAGGAGGCCTCGCGGCGGCTGGCGCCTGCGAGCACGACCAAAATGATGACCGCGTTCATCGCCATCGAGCGCGGCAGGCTGGATGATACGGTCGTTGTGCAGCCGGGCGACCTGCAGGTGGCCTCGGCCAGCGGCCTGAGCGCTGGCGAAGTGTGGACGCTCAGGGATCTGCTGTACGACCTGCTCCTGCCGTCGGACAATGCAGCGGCCGTCATCATCGCCCGGCATATCGCTGGGTCTGAGGCAGCCTTTGTCGACCTGATGAACGCCCAGGCTGCCGAGTGGGGTCTGAAAGACACGCATTTCGCCAACCCCCACGGCCTGGATGACCCCGACCACTATAGCACGGCCGGCGACCTGGCTCAGATCGCCTTGCACGGCCTGGCCCAGCCTGTTTTCGCAGACATCGTGAGCACCCCAGAGAAGCGGGCGGGTGGGCGTGCGCTGCGCAACCTGAACGAGCTCCTCGGCAGCTATGCGGGGGCTGAGGGGGTCAAGACGGGCACTACCGATGCCGCGGGCCAGTGCCTGGTGGCCGCTGCCGGCCGACCTGAAGGCCGCGCCCTCGCGGTGGTCCTGGGCAGCACGGACCGCTACCGCGACGCGCGGGCGTTGCTCGACTACTACTTTACTAATTACCGCCTGGCAGCTCCCGGGCTCGGGCCGGTGGGTCTCAACACCATCCGCCAGCCTGACGGCTCCAGGGCGGTGCTGGCCCTGGAGAGGCGGCCCATGCTCCTCTTGCCCCTGTGGCAGGTGCCCTGGCTGCAGGTGTCGCGTGTGGAGCAGGCAGGGGCGCCGGGGGGCACGGCGCGCTTTGTAGCCGGCAGCACTGTGCTGGCAGAGGTGCCGCTACAGGTGCTGGCGCCTTGATGCCATTGAGAGAACGAACTACAGGGATGTACAGCGTGGACAGGATAAGGTGCCACCATCCTGTGTATCCTGTCTATCCCTGTTCACATGCTCCCTGCGTTCGAGGTTCCTCCTGAGTCTGAACAAGTGCGAGTGGAGATTGGGTTGGTAGAGGAACGTCTGCAGAAAGTGCTGGCCCATGCGGGGGTCGCCTCACGCCGCCGGGCTGAGGAGATGATCGTCGAGGGGCGGGTGCAGGTCAACGGTGAGGTGGTCAAGCAATTGGGCACCAAGGTCAACCCTCACCGCGACGTCATCGTGGTCGACGGCCGGCCGCTGGGCAGGCCCGAGCGCCCCGTCTACGTTCTGCTCAACAAGCCGCGGGGGGTGCTCTCGGCCGCCCACGATGTGCGGGGGCGCAAGACGGTGGTAGACCTGGTGCCGGCGCGCTCGCGCCTGTACCCGGTGGGGCGGCTGGACCTGGACAGCGAAGGCCTGATGCTGCTGACCAACGACGGCGCGCTCGCGCTGCGCTTGGCCCACCCGCGCTATGAGCACGAGAAGGAGTACCGTGTGCTGGTGGCCGGCGTGCCGGATGAGGCCGCGCTGGCCCGCCTGCGCGGCGGCGTGGGGCTGGAGGGCGGTTGGACGCGGCCGGCAAGGGTGGAGGTCGAAAAGAGCAATGGCGACACCTGGCTGCGCATGGTGTTGCGCGAGGGGCGCAAGCGCCAAATCCGGCGCATGGTCGAGAAGGTGGGCTACCAGGTGCTGAGGCTGATCCGGGTGCGCATGGGGCCACTGCGCCTGGGAGACCTGCCGCCCGGCGCCTACCGGCCGCTGACGCGGGAAGAGCTGGCTGCCATTCGACGTATCCGGCAGGAGGACTTGCCCGGGGCTGCGGCGCGAAGGCCCGAGCGGCGTGCCCGCCCGGCGGGCACTGGAAGGCGGGGCCGGAGCGAGCGGCCGGCGGTCGCGAGGGACGCGGCGATGCGAGGGCAGCAACGGGGCGAGCGGGAGAGACGGCCTTGACCAGGGTTTCAAGGATCGCCATTGACGGCCCGGCGGCTTCGGGCAAGAGCACAGTAGGCAAGCTGGTGGCCGAGCGATTGGGCTATCTCTACTTCGACACGGGAGTCATGTACCGGGCGGTGACATGGGCCAGCCTGGAGCGCGGCATTGCCATCAGTGACGAAGTCGCGGTCACCCGGCTGGCGCAGGACCTGCACATCGATGTCACCCGCCCCACGGTGGCCGACGGGCGCCAGTACACCGTGCTGGTCGACGGGGTCGACGTGACTTGGGAGATCCGGCGGCCAGAGGTCGATGCCCAAGTCTCTCCGGTCTCCGCCTACCCGGGCGTGCGGGCAGCTCTGACGGCGCAGCAGCGGCGCATCGGCGCCGGCGGGCGGGTGGTCATGGTGGGCCGCGATATCGGCACCGTGGTGATGCCCGATGCCGACCTCAAGGTCTACCTGGATGCTGCCGTGGAGGAACGGGCACGGCGGCGCTACTGCGAGGTGTTGGCCCGTGGCGGTGAGGCCGACTATGAGGCCGTGCTGCGCGGCATGGCGCAGCGCGATGCCATCGATAGCTCGCGGGCCACGGCGCCCCTGTGCGCTGCCGCCGATGCGGTGGTAATCGACACCACCTGTATGTCCATCGACCAAGTCGTGGGGGCCATCCTGGGCCTGGTGGGTGAAGCTGAGGAGAGGTAGGCACGTGCTCGTTGGGCAGCGCATCATCAATGCGATCCTGTGGCCGCTGGTGGCCTTGTTCCTCCCGTGGGAGGTGCAGGGGCTGGAGAACCTGCCTCCCAAAGGGCCTGTGCTGGTGCTCATGAACCACATCAACTTTCTGGATGTGATCATGCCCGCCTTCTTTCTGCCCAGGGATGTCGTGATGCTCTCCAAGATCGAGAATTTCAGGACCTGGGGGCTGGGCTTCTTTGTGTGGGCCTACGGGGCACTCTCGGTGCGGCGCGGAGAGGCCGATGTGCAGGCGATGCGCCGCTCGCTGGGCGTCCTGCGCAAAGGCCAGGTGCTGTGCATCGCCCCTGAGGGAACCCGCAGCGGCGATGGCCGGCTGCAGCGCGGCCACGATGGAGCGGCCTTTGTCGGGATGCAGGCGGGCGTGCCGGTGGTCCCCTTTGTCAGCTATGGCCACGAAAAGTTCATCAGGAACATCAAGCGGCTGCGGCGCACTCCGCTGCACATCCGGGTGGGTGAGCCATTCCGTTTTGTGCCGCGCAGCCAGCGCCTGCGCGATGACTTGCGGCCGGCGACGGAGGAGGCGATGTATCGCATGGCAGCGCTCCTGCCTCCCGAATACCGTGGCGTCTATGCAGACGCGGGCCGCGCCACGCAGCAGTATACCGAGACCTGGCAGCCAGCCATGCCTGCGGAGGGCTTGTGACCGGCGCGGGCGGGCGGGTCACGTCATTGGAGCCGGGTGGGCTGGGCGATGCGCTGGGCCTGAGGGTAGGCGACCGGCTGCTGCGCCTCAACGGCCACCCTCTGCGCGATGTGATCGATCTCCAGTTCTACGGGGCCGACGAGGAGGTGAACCTCGCCGTCGAGCGCGGGGGCGCCGAGCTCGAGCTGCATGGCTGCCGTCCGTATGGCCAGGGCTGGGGCGTCGGCTTCGATAGCCTGCTCTTCGACGGGATGCGCACCTGCCGGAACCATTGCCTCTTCTGTTTCGTCAAGGGCTTGCCGGCCGGCCTGCGGCCCTCTCTCTATGTCCGCGACGACGACTATCGCCTCTCCTTCTTGCAGGGCAACTTTGTCACGCTCACCAACCTCACGGATGGCGATTGGCAACGCCTGGCCGAGCAGCGCCTGAGCCCCCTGTACGTGTCGGTGCAGGCCACCGCCCCCGAGCTGCGGCAGCGGCTTTTGGGCGGCCGCTCCATCCCCGACGTGCGGCAGCAGATTGCGCGCCTGGGCGAGTTGGGAGTTGCCGTCCACGCCCAGGTGGTGGTCTGCCCGGGCCTGAACGATGGGGCGGCGCTGGAGCAGACCGTCAGCGACCTGTGGCAACTGCGCGACTCGGTGGAGTCGCTGGCGCTGGTGCCGGTGGGGTTGACCGCTCACCACCCGCTGCACCTGCAGCCGGTGGGGGCCGATGCTGCCCGCGCCGTCCTCAGCCTCGCCGAGCGTTGGCGGCGCCGGGCCTACCGCGAGGTGGGGCGCCGCTTCGTGTACCCGTCGGACGAGTTCTACCTGCTGGCCGGGCGAGTGCTGCCCTCTGCGGTCACATACGATGGCTTTCCGCAACTGGCCAATGGCGTGGGCCTGGTGCGGCGCTTTCTCGACGGGTGGCGGTGGCAGGAGCGGCGCCTCTCGCGAAGCAGCTCGCCGGCTCCTGCGGTGCGGAGCGCCACTCTGGTCTCGGGCCGCGCCTTTGCCCCGTTTCTCGACGCTGTGGCTCACTCCCTGGCCTCGTTCCTGGGCATCGAGTGCGGGGCGGTGGCCATCGAGAATCGCCTCTTTGGCCCCGGTGTGACCGTAGCGGGCCTGTTGGCGGCAGAGGATGTGCTCGCTGCGCTGGAGGGCCGCGAGCTGGGCGAGATAGTGGTGCTGCCCCGGAGCATGCTCGATGCCGCGGGTGAGCAGACCCTCGACGGTTGGAGCGTGGAGCGCCTCGCGAGGGCCCTGGGGCGGCCGGTGGCCACGGCTGCAACGCCGGCCGAGTTGGTCAGAGCGTTGACCGCGGCCTCTTGGGGATGATGGGCTGCAGACCTCGGGAAGGACCCCGTTGCGATGGATGTGATTGTGGTGGGCGCCGGCCCGGCGGGCCTGGGCGCTGCGCGGCGCTTGCAGCAGGCCGGTGTGCGAGTGCAGGTGTTGGAGGCCACCGATCGAGTGGGTGGCCGGGCGACGACGCTGGCGTGGGAGGGGTTCTGGCTGGACCCCGGCGCCAGGCTGGTCTCGGCCGGCGATCGCTTGCTGATGCAGTTCGTAGACGAGCTTGGGCTGCGCTCGGACCTGCAGCCCTCCCCAGGCGCGCTGGGCGATGCGACCGTGGTGCGCGCAGGCGCCCTGTCACGCCTGGACCCCAGTCTGCCGGCGGGGCTGGCCTGGCGCAGCCGGATCGCCGTTGGGCTCCGCCGTGCCGCGCAGGCCTACGAACCGGAAGGGCTGCCGGGCGACCAGCGCCAGACGGCGGGCGAGTACCTGGCCCGGCTGGGCGGCGCAAAGCTGCTCGATAGTTGGGCGGGGCCGCTCCTGGCGTGGCGGTGGGGCTACACTGCGGATGACCTCTCCGCAGCCGTGTTCCTGCATTTGGCACGGCCCGACCCGCACCTGCGCTTCTTCCGGAGCGGCATCGGGCTCCTTTCGCGGGCGCTGGCAGCACAGGTGCACGTTGCCAGCGGGGCGCGCGTCACTCGCATTGCGGTCCGCGACGGCCGAGCGCACGTCACCTTCCTCTGGGACGGGCGTGAGGAGGCCCGTGAAGCCGATGCAGTGGTCATCGCCGTGCCGGGGACGCTGGTGAGCAGCCTGCTGGCAGAGGTGCCTGCTGCCTGGGAGCCGCTCCTCGGGCAGGTTGCCTATGCGGTGGGCCTGGCGGTCTACTTGGTGCTGGAAGTGCCGGAGGAGCTCGATCTGCCGGGCGCTTGCAGGCTCCGCGCCGCCGGCGTGGACGGCGCAGTAGCGGGTTTGGCCGTCGAGGGGCGCAGCGCCGACCGGCGGCGGCTGCTGGTCCGCGCCGCCCTACGGAATGGGGCGGAGCTCTTCCCCTGCCCTGAGGATGCCATCTATGCGTTGGTCGAGGGCGAACTGGGCAGCCTGTGGCCCGAGCTGGCAAGCGGCCGGGTGGCGGCGCGCTGGCTGTTTCGCTGGCCCAACCAGGCCCCCTGCTGGCGCCCCTCCTATGTGAAGGCGCTGGCAGAGGCGCGCCCACACCTCCCCCAGGCCCCGCTCTACCTGGCAGGAGACTATCTGGCTGGCCCCAGCGTGGCGGCAGCCCTGGCGAGTGGATGGACCGCCGCGGGGCAGGTGCTCAGGGATGCGGGCCGCTAGGCCCCGGCCTACTCCAGCGCCCGTATCTGGGGAAGGAACACCCAGACGGCCAGGGCCAGGCCGAGGCTGATGACTGCAGCCAGGCCGACGGTGAGGGGCTCGCCGACGGTCTGGGCGACGACGCCCGCCAGCAGCCCGCCCAGGGGCATGAGGCCCATGAAGGTGAGGCTGTAGATGCCCATGACCCGGCCACGCAGCTCATCGGCCGACTCGGCCTGCACCAGAGCGTTGGCCAGGTTCGAGAACAGGATCTGCGCCCCTCCTGCTGCGACCAGGAACATGAGCGATAGGGGCAAGGAGCGCGCCAGCGCAAAGCCCAGGAGCGCCGTCGGGAAGACAAAGGTGCCGATCGTCAGCAGGCGCCCCTTGATCCTGGAGCGGGCCAGAGAGGCGATGAGGAGGGCTGCCACGAGCGACCCGATGCCCCGCGCCGACAGGAGGAGCCCATTGGTCGTCGCATCGCCGTGAAGGATCTCCACCGACCAGGCCGGGAACAGCGTGGAGTAGGAGATGCCAAAGACGGCGGCAACACTCATCATCGCGATCAGCCCGCGGATTGCCGGGTGCGCCAGGGTGTACTGCAGGCCCTCGCGCAGGTCGCTCAAGGCCGAAGTGTGGCGCGGGCGGATGGTCGGCGGTTTCAGCTTCATCAGCAGCAACGCGACGATGACGGCGATGAACGAGACGCCGTTGAGCAGGAAGCACCAGGCCGGCCCAAAGGCGGCGTACGCCAGGCCTGCGGTGGCCGGCCCGACGACCACCGCCATGTTGAACATGGTGGAGTTGAGCGCAATGGCGTTGGTCAGGTCCTCGCGCTCCACCATCTCCAAGACGAAGGACTGGCGCGCCGGCGTGTCAAAGGCGTTGGTCACGCCCAGCAGGAACGCCAGGGCGATGATGTGCCAGGGCTGCACCACGTGCAGAAAGGCCAACAGCGCCAGGACGAACGCCAGGAGCATCTGCAGCGTTTGGGTGACAACGAGCAGCCAGCGCCGTGGCACGCGGTCGGCGACGACGCCGCCGAGGAGCATGAGCAGCCAGGAGGGGATCCCCGAGGCAAAGCTCACGTAGCCGAGGAAGGCCGGCGAGCGGGTCAGTTCGTACACCAGGTACCCCTGGGCCGTCGACTGCATCCAGGTGCCGAAGAGCGAGGTCATCTGCCCAAAGAACCACAGGCGGTAGTTGGGATACTTGAGAGCGGCGAAAGTCTGGCCCAGACGAAAGCTCTTGCGAAGGGAGAGGCTGGTTTGACTCATCCGCGTCTTCTCACGACAGGGTTTCGTTGCGTGGCCCATCATCGCCACTTGAGGGGGCCATTATACTCTTCTTTTGTCGTTCCTGCATCTTTGGCTTGCGAGCCCCGGCGCACCCCGATTGACTCTCTGGCGCTTGTGTGCACTATGGGGAATGTGCTATAATCTCCAGGCACGGAACTTGATAGCAGGCAAGAGGGAGGTGCAGCGGCACAGAGCGAGACAAGCGAACAGTAAGGGGAAGCAGCGCATGGGCTCGGGCACCTGGCCGAGCTGACGAGGTGGAGGTTCCCCGCTGCGAGGCGGGGTTAACCCGCGGCCCCCAGCCGCGGGGAAAATCGAGGGATCAGCGGATGCCTCCAGGGCCGACCACGGCCCTACGATCCCCTCCTGGTAAAGCTGGCCGTCAAAGCCGGCGGGTGACCGCCGGGACAAGCGGCCGGCAGTGGTTGATCGCCAAAGCGCATCAGAACGCCTGCTCGCGGCGCGCTTGCGCGTGCCTGTCGGGGGGCGCGCATCAGGAGGGGAAGTCCATGTGCGGGATTGTCGGCTACGTGGGCAGCCGCCAGGCTGCACCCATCGTGGTGAACGGTCTCAACCGCCTCGCCTATCGTGGCTACGACTCGGCGGGGCTGGCGGTCATCGGCGAGCAGGGGCTGGCCCTGCGCCGCTCGGTAGGCAAGCTCGAAAACCTCTCTCGGCTCCTCGAAAGCAACCCCGTCTTTGGCTCCATCGGCATCGGCCACACGCGCTGGGCCACCCACGGGAGCGTCACCGAAACGAACACGCATCCCCACATCGACTGTGCCGGCCAGGTAGTCGTCATCCAGAATGGCATTGTCGAGAACTACCTGGAGCTGAAGCAAGCGTTGGTCGCGGAGGGCCACACCTTCCGTTCCCAGACCGACACAGAGGTCATCGCCCATCTGGTGGAGAAGTACCTCTGTGGTAGTGCGGACCTGGCGACGGCGGTGCGCCACGCCCTGGCCCTGCTGCGCGGGGCGAACGCTGTGGTCGTGCTCGCCACCCGCTACCCCGATCAGATCGTGGCGGCACGGCTGGGCAACGCCGGCGGGGTGACGGTCGGCCTCGGCGATGGTGAGATTTGGGTTGCCTCCGACCTGCCGGCCATCCTCGAACACACACAGCGGGTGGTCTTTCTCGAGGACCGCGAGATGGCCGTATTGAGCCGCGACGGCGCGCGATACCTGCGCCTCGATGGCACTCCACTGGCCAAAAAGATCGAAACCATCGCCTGGGATCCCGTCGCGGCTGCCCGCGGGCGCTACAAGCACTTTATGCAGAAGGAGATCTACGAACAGCCGCGCTCGCTGATCGACGCGCTTCGGGGCCGCGTCGATTTCGAAGCGGCTGAGGTTCGGCTCGAAGGGCTGTCGTTCCACCCCGACCAACTGCGGGGCATCGGGCGCATCCACACCGTCGCCTGTGGCACAGCCTGGCATGCCGGGCTTCTCGGCAAGTATATGATTGAGAGCCTGGCGCGCCTGCCGGTGGAGGTCGACTATGGCTCCGAGTTCCGCTATCGGGACCCGCTGATCCAGGCCAACGATCTGGTGCTGGCGATCAGCCAGTCGGGCGAGACGGTGGATACGCTGGCGGCCATGGAAGAGGCCCGGCGGAAGGGCGCGCCAACGCTCGCCATCGTCAACGCGGTAGGCAGCCAGGCTGCGCGCCTGGCCGATGGCGTGATCTACCTGCATGCCGGCCCAGAGATCGGCGTGGCCTCGACGAAGGCCTTCACCTCGATGTTGGTGGCGCAGTACCTGCTGGCGATCTACCTTGGCCAAACACGGGGCACGCTGGGGTTGGCAGAACGGCGCAGACTGCTGCAGCAACTGGCCGAGTTGCCCAACCTGGTGGGCCAGGTGCTGGCAGACGATGGGCCCTGCCCGGAGCTGGCCGAGCGCTATCAGCACTGCCGGGATTTCCTGTTCCTGGGCCGGGGCATCAACTACCCGGTGGCGCTGGAAGGGGCGCTCAAGCTGAAAGAGATCTCGTACATTCACGCGGAGGGCTACCCGGCGGGCGAGATGAAGCACGGCCCCATCGCCCTGATCGATGCCCAGATGCCGGTGGTCGCCATCGTGGGGCGCGACCATGTGCGCGAGAAGATGCTCTCCAACATCGAGCAGGTCAAGGCGCGCGGCGGGGTCGTCATCGCGGTGGCCGACGGCGAAGATGCGGAGGTAGCCGCCAAGGCCGACCACGTG
>Ga0272448_1004143_pt1 | contig 16710 bp, 13 predicted proteins | sample YNPCB0191_FD_202220 | JGI IMG/M metagenome (GOLD analysis project Ga0272448, IMG submission 202220) | Hot spring sediment microbial communities from Yellowstone National Park, WY, United States - YNP-CB-019-1 | ecosystem: Environmental > Aquatic > Thermal springs > Hot (42-90C) > Sediment...
CCAAATTCGCCCTATTGGGTGAACTTCAGATACGCTCAGCCGTTAGGCGAAACGGTGGTTTGGAGGATTATATATGATTACCCTTCTAAACTCTTCTTGCAGAATTCCTTGCGGAATTCTGATCTTAACTGGTGGAACTATGGATGGAAATACCCAAACCACCCATTTGGAACTTATTCTGCTCATCCTCAGGGACAGAGAAGTGGGGGTCGGGGGGAGAGGAAACCTCCTCTCCCCCCAGATTACAGAAAAGAGGAGAGGGGGTTCTGGGGGAGGGATTCTTCCCGCCCCCAGAGTGTTGTCCCCGTGCATATTAACGTATGCCAGCTCCTTCACGAACCACTCGGGGGTGGGGTCAGGAAAACCCATGAACTGGGGGAGGGGGTGGTAACCCCCTCACGCGGTTCGGCCCCCGAACCCCCTTCGAAACTCTTTCTGCAGAATTCCTTGCGGAATTCTGATCTTAACTGGTGGAACTATGGATGGAAATACCCAAACCACCCATTTGGAACTTATTCTGCCCATCCATTGGAACAGAGAAGTGGGGGTCGGGGGGAGAGGAAACCTCCTCGCCCCCCTACTTACAGAAAAGAGAGGTGGGGGTTCCGGGGGAGGGATTCTTCCCTCCCCCAGAGTGCAGCGCCGTATGTAACAGCGTATGTCATCTCCATCACGATCTACTCGGGGGAGGGGTCAGGAAGACCCATGAACTCGAAATCTGTGCAGCAAAACCCGTTACTCCTTTAGTTTTTTGATCTTTTCCGTCAATATGGGCAGGATCTGGAACACATCACCGACGATCCCGTAATCTGCAACCTTGAATATGGGTGCTGCAGGGTCCTTATTTATGGCAACGATAACCCTGGATGTGCGCATCCCTGCAAGGTGCTGGATGGCGCCACTGATCCCGCATGCAATGTAGAGTTTTGGCGAGACGACCTTTCCGGTCTGTCCCACCTGGTATGACTGGCTGATCCACCCTGCATCTACAACCGCGCGGGATGCACCCACTGCGGCATTCAGGGTCTTTGCAAGGTTCATTACCAGGGCAAGGTGTTCAGGTCCTTTCATTCCCCGTCCGCCAGAGACAACAACCTCTGCCTCGGTAAGTTCCGGGGTCTCCTTCTTTTCCCGTCTTACCTCGATCGCCTTGCACCGGAGGAGGTTCATCGGGATATCCACGGGGATATTCAGGATCTCTGACCTTTTTGACGGGTCAGGGTGTGCTGGGATAAAGGCGTTCGGTCGGAGTGTGATGAAGTTCAGGACACCGGGATCAAGGGTATATGTGGCATATAGTTTTCCGGCATAGACCGGTCTTGTAACCCTGAATGAGTCGCCCTCAGAATCAAAGGATGTGCACTCGGTATACACGCATCCGTTTAACCCTGCTGCAACCCTCGGAACCAGATCCTTTCCGAAGGATGTTGCACCCGCAAGAACAACCTTTGGTTTTTCTTGAGAGATTACTGTTGAGGCGGCATGTGCAAACCCTTCACAGGAGTATGCACCGAGAAGCGGACTGTCAACGCAAAGAACCCTTTCCGCTCCAAAATGCGATGTCTCCTCTGCCAGGGTGGAGAGACCTGACCCGAGAAGGAGAATGGAATACCCCTTTCCGAGATCTTTTGCCCGGTTAATGCATTCTTTCGTGGACTTAACAAGTTTGCCATCCCTCGATTCACCAATGATAAGTATCTCTGCCATTATCCCACCTCAGAAGAGTTTTGCCTCCTCGCGAAGCATCCTGATCAGGTTATCCACCTTGGCTTCAGGTGTATCACCCTCTGCAAGTTTTACACCTTTTCTTGGCGGAGGGGAGACCATGGAGATGATTCTTGATGCTGGGGGAGGGGATACACCGAGTTGCCCCAGCGTCATCACTGTTATGGGTTTGGTCTTTGCCTTCATTATGTTGGGTAATGTGGGTAATCTCGGGGTGTGTTCGGTCTTGCCGAATGCTACCACCATGGGTAATGCGGACTGGTGTACCTCTTCACCACCTTCAATCAGTCTGGTTACTTTGATCGATTTCATGTCCGGTGAGACTTCAATCTTTCTTGCCATGGTTACACATGGGAGGTTCAGGTGAACGGAGAGAAACTGGGGGACCTGTGCCGCATCATCATCTATCGCCTGTTTTCCCATGAAGATCAAATCGAATTTTAATCCTTTGATCACCTGTGCAAGGACCTTTGATTCATACCCCGGGTCTGCGTTCTCCAGTGCAGGATCCTTTACGAATATTGCAGAGTCTGCACCCATTGCAAGTGCAGTCCGTAACCCCTCCTCGCTCCTCGGAGGACCTGCAGTTATAACTGTTACCTTTCCTCCTTTAAGCCCATCACGGAGAAGGAGCGCCTCCTCGATTGCAAACTCGTCATAGGGACTGATCGAGAACTTGATCCCGGATGTATCGATCCCCCTGCCATCGGCTCTCGGCCGGACTATCGCAGTCGTATCAGGCACAAATTTTATGCATACAAGGATGTCCACCATTCGATTCACCTCACTCTCTGACACTTCTTATCAATTCCTTTGCGATCACGATCTTTTGAATCTCGTTCGTACCCTCAAGAAGCTGCAATACCTTTGCGTCACGCATCATCTTTTCCACGGGGAACTCCTTAATATACCCGTATCCGCCATGCACCTGCACCGCCTCAACAGATGCCTTCATTGCTGCGTCTGTCGCAAATGCCTTTGCGATTGCCGCCTCCTTGGTAAAGGGTAGACCCTGGTCGCATCTCCATGCAGCATACCATGTCAGCAACCTTGCTGCCTCGAGGTCCTTTGCCATCTCCGCAAGTTTAAACTGAATCGCCTGAAACTCGCCGATCGGTCTTCCGAACTGTTCCCTCTGCATCGAGTATGTCAGCGCAGTCTGAAGGGCAGACCTCGCAACACCCACACCCATCGCTGCAACCACGGGTTTAGTCCTGTCAATCGAGGTAAGGGCAATGTTGAACCCATCCTTCTCCGCGCCAAGCAGGTTAGATGCAGGGACCTTTACCCCATCAAGGATAACCTCGGCAACGGGGCTCGCCCGCGTACCTAATTTTTCTATCTTTTCCCCGACGGATACACCATCATACCCCCGCTCCACAATAAAGGCTGATATACCCTTTTCCCTGAGCGAGGGGTCATGTGTCGCAAATACAATAAACACATCTGCCTGCGGTGCATTCGTGATAAACCACTTTCTGCCATTAAGAATATATGTATCCCCCTCCTTTTTCACACTGGTTGTTATTCCACCTATATCGCTTCCTGCATCCCGCTCCGTGATCGCAAACGATGCAACCTTTGGTGACCGGGTAAACTGCGGAAGGTATCGCTCCTTCTGGTCCTGGGTGCCAAACCTCACAATGGATGAAAGCGCAAGTTCATTTCCGAAGACAGTAATCGCAATCCCCGGGCATGCTGATGCAAACTCCTCCACGATAAGCACAAGGTCAAGCAACCCGAGACCCAGCCCCCCGAACTCCGATGGGATACTCGTGTTCATTAACCCGAGTTCGAACGCCTTCTGCAGAACCTCCTGCGGAAACTCACCCTCATGGTCATACTTTGGAGCAACCGGCAGAATCTCTGTTTTAGCAAACTTCTCTGCCATCTTCACGAGTTCCTGCTGCTCTGGTGTAAGATTGAAGTCAACCATATTTTTACCTCCTAGCAGACACCAGCACCAAAACATTCACCATATTTATATCTGATGTTGATGGGAGTGAACCCCGGATCCTCACCCAACCCTTTTCAGGAACTCTTTACTCTGTTTGAGGAGTTTTTCCTTATCCCCGAGGGCGAACGATTTGAGGAGTTCCTTTGAGGTCTTCATCTTTTCAATAAATCGCAAGAATGGCGGGTGGTAATACCTCGCGTTGCATTTAAGTGCAAACTCACGAACGATGTGCGACCCATCAACACTCGTATCAATTATAAAAATCAGGACCTTGCTTTTCGCAAGGTGAAGAAACAGGCGATCGAGTTCCCTTCGGATATTTCCCCCGGGGTATAGCGGGACATTTGCGGTTCCATCCGTCATGATTATCAGGATCGGGATTGCGCCACCCCGGTCACCAACCTTCTTGGAAAGGCACTCATATCCGGTAACTATTCCCGATGCCAGCGGGGTCAGACCACCGAACCTTATTGCACGAAGACGCATGGATGCATATTCCACATCCGTGGTAAAGTTCACCAGGAGTGTTGCCTTGTTTCCCGAGGCAGTTACCACTGAGACCTGATCCCTGCGCTCGTATGCCGCCTGAAGAACGGACCTCACCGACGGAAGAACGCACCTGATCTTCATTTCCTCATCGAGTGAACTCCCCACATCAACTACAAGCGTGAGAAAAGTCGGCATCTTTGCCCTGCGTATCCGGATCCTCAGATCCTCCGGTTTTATTGTCAGCCGGTCGGTCTCCTCATCCTCAGTTAAGGCACGACATGCTGCAGCCCGGATCGTGGGGAGAATCGCAATATCCTTTACGGGTTTTCCTTCCTCCGGGATCATATACCCCACTGGTCTTCCCCTTCCCCCGATACCGTACCCGGAGGTCGACCGGCTTCCCCCCTTTCCCGAGCGGTCCATCATCTTCTTTCCCGCCTCTTCTGCCATCTCATCAAGGATCCTTCGCATCATGGGGTCCGCACCTATATCCGGTGCCTGCGAGTCCCTGAAAAGTTTCTTCAATCCGATATGACTGCCCTGAAGAATCACATCAAAAAACTGGTCGATCCCCACTTCCATGTGATGTGAATCTGTAAACAGGTGGACATTCGTAATCTTTCTTCTCAGGTCATTAATGTCAAACCTTACAAGGGCTTTTTTAATATTTTTCAGATCCTCATTCGTAACCTCGATCATAAGGTCACGAGGAAACCTTGCAGTGGCAAAATGCTCTTTTTCAAAGGATATGAACCCGTAACCTCTGGGTGTAATCTCTCTGAGCCTCGAGATCGTTAACTCACTCATCGCTATGTTAAGGGAAAATGCCTTATTTAAAGTTATTGCCTTGTCCCGGGCCCCGTGTTATCCTGCGTTTTCCCCGGAAGAGAGGGATTTTACATATTCTGCTGCACTCAACCCCGCGATACACCCTTCCCCGATTGCCTTTGCAGCCTGCAGCGGTCCACCGGTTATATCCCCGCAGGCAAATACCCCGGGGATATCTGTTGCCATCTTTCGGTCAACCCGGATATACCCCTCTGGATCAGGGATCAGATCAATGGAGGTGCATAACTCGATGGATCCCTTTGAGCCCAGCTCGATGAATACCCCGTCGGTTTTGATAGATTCACCGCTATCCAAGGTTACGGACTCGACCCTCGATTCACCGACAATCTCAGTAATGGACCGACCTTCATGGATCCTCACGCCCGAGGTCTTCAATTCTGTGAGGAGCGCCTGTGACAGGGACAACCCTTTCGAGATCAGGTGTACTTCGTGCGCAACCTTTTTCAGGAGAAGGGCTGCACTCCCTGCAGCACTCTCATCACCTACAACAACCACTACCTTATTCCTGAAAAAGTTTGCATCACAATCCGCACAGTAGGATACACCTCTGCCTGTGAGTCTGTCTTCACCCTTCACCTTCAACCCCTTTCTTTTTACTCCCAGAGCGAAAATAAGAGCCCTCGCTGTAATTGAAGTCCCCTCTTCAAGCCTCGCAAGAAACCCCGTGCCTGTTTTTTCCAGGTGGATTACATCCCCATCAAGAAACACTGCTCCAAACCTTTCAGCCAGTCTTCTCCCGGCAGAGAGAAGGGTCATCCCGTCAACCTTCTCAGAGAGTCCGAACAGGTTCTCTACATGTGCCTTTGCCAGCGCACTTCGTTCAACCCTCCCGGCAACTATTACCCTGACCTTTCTCCGGGATGCATGGATTGCAGCCTGGATCCCGGCAGGTCCGGACCCGATGATGAGGATATCCGTATCGCGTTGCGCCATATCGATATCTAAATCCGGCTGAATAGATAACCCTTTCGTTTTGTTACAGGTCCCGTAACAGACGCATGGGTCTCAGAATTGTGAGAGTATCACCTTCTTTAAATCCCGCATGAATGATGTTTGCATGAGTCTTTCCGGGTCACCGAGGGCACTTTCGAGATTCCTGTCAAACCTTATCGAGCCCAGAACGGGAATCCCGGATACTTTATCTGGAATCCTTTCAGGTTTCTGAGAGAGTTTCATATTTTCAATAATTCCAAGAATCGGAGAGTTCACCCCTTTTAATAACTTCAATATCCTCTCCATTGTTTCCCGGGCGGGGAGTGAGGGTGTGGTTATCAGCAGGAATTCAGCCCGTTTTATATGTCTCAGCAGGTCAAGGGTTGTGTCCCCGACACCGGGCGGCATATCAATCACAAGGATATCCAGATCACCCCAGCGGGTAATCACAAGTAATTCAGTTATCGCATTTGAGATATCAATACCCCGGAATGGTGTGGATTCATCCCTGATGAAATATACGATTGACATGAACCTTATTCCGTGGAGTTCAGGGGGTATCAGACCCTTATCCTCCTCGGGGAAAAGGTCTTTCATCCCGAGGATGAGATGCGTTGATGGTCCATAGAAATCCAGGTCAAGCAGCCCTGCACGGTACCCTTTTCGTGATAGGATCAACGCAAGACCCGCTGCAACCGTACTTTTCCCGACACCTCCCTTTCCTCCGGAGACCGCAATTATTCTTTTTACGGAGGCTAACCGCTCATTGATTATTGTTGACATCGGGTTCATCCTACTCACCGAACCCCTTTAATCGATTTGATTACCACGCCACGACCTGCAACGATCTCGAAATCCGGGCTCCTGCATACCGGACACCCAATATACGCATGAGCAACCTCCGGAAGAAAATGGATCATCTCGGCTTTCTCCTCGTCAAGTTGTTCAGATTCACTGAGTTTCCACCGATGCCCGCACCCCCTGCACCGGAGGATCGCCTTTTCCGTTTCGATCCTTATCCGGATATTCATTCCTTTAAGTTTTGCTATTTCTGTCAGGGCATACCTGAAAATATCCCGCTCCACCCTTTGAAGCTCACCAAGCCTGATCCGTACCTCGCAGACTTTTTTCATCTTATTTTTCTGCTGATGCTCAACCACCGCAGCCAGTACACCCTCCGCCAGCGACCACTCATGCATATCCATCACCGCATTCATGCATATCCATCACCGCATTCATGCATATCCATCACCGCATTCATGCATATCCATCACCGCATTCATGCATATCTATCACCGCATTCATGCATATCCATCACCGCATACACACATGCATCAGCACGCATCTGCATCTGTTTATAATAATATACCTTTCCCTTTTCGCTAATTTCCCCCCGAGATAGTAATAGGATTGTTTGAAAAAGCCCTCTGAAGGCATTCATATCTCTTCCCGGGGTTTGATGTTGATGGTTATACGGTGCATGGAAAACAAAGCATCAAAAGATTAATGAAGTTATGCAGATATCATTTTATTGATGAAGCCCTCACCCAAGGTTACATTAGCGGTTACATCAAAGGAGAGGGTACTCCTTCATCTGAAAGACATGGATATAGATCCAACGAGTTTTTACTTTCCTGAGGAGGCGACTCAGAAAGGAATTGGGAAATCGACCCTTATCGAAATGAGCCATGTTCCCAGGGCGATAAAATCCCTGCTGAAAGAAGGGTTGATTGCTGAAAAAAAGGCACATGTACGCTCCAGTCCCAGAAAGTTAAAGGTGTATTACCTAACGAATGCCGGGATTAAAGCCGCCGGGGAGATCGCAGAACGGATCGCATCGCAGGTGGTTTCTTCCGGTGATGGAGAACTTCGTGTATCTGATCTCTATGCCGCAAGCAAGAAGAAGGGGTTCTGGGAGTTTCTCAGAGGGCTACTTACCGGTGAAACCCCTCCAGAAGATACCGGAAGTAAGAGGGGGACCCCGTTTTTCGGGAGGGAGCGTGAGGTCGCATTAATAAAAAAGTTTATTAAGACAGGACCGGGAGATGTGCTGGTAATCTATGGGTCTCGTGGTGTGGGCAAGACATCACTTATCCGTCATGTCCTTTCCTCATTGAACATGAGATATGTCTGGGTGGACATAGACTCGAGAACCAGGGTTTCGGATTTTCTCACCAGGATATCTGCGGCATGTCCGATCGATACCTCTTCTGTAGAGAATGTGTGTTTAACACTGGCAAAAAAGGCTGGCCTGATCGTGATTGATGGGTATGAGGAGGTGCGTGATGAACTGGTAGATTATCTGATGCACCTCATACAGAATCTCAGATCCTCGCACCTCAGGATGATCGTCTCTGCTCAGAGCACCACACCCTCGTACAGCAGGTTCTATCATCGCGATGATGTCTCCTCCGGAAGGGTCAGGGAGGTTACCCTTTCCCCGCTGGAACCCGGCAAGGCAAAATGTATTCTGGATCCGATACCTCAAGAAAAGTTCGAGATGATCAACAAGTTCGCAAAGGGAAATCCGTTAGTGCTGAATCTCATCAAGGCAAAGGATATAGATGGGTTGCAGAAGGTTACAACATTTTCCCGTGAGGAGATCAGGCATATTATCTATCTTTATGAGTCCTGATGTGTCTCCTCAAACTTATTTTAAATGCCGCTGCAGATGCACCGAACCCGTTATCGATATTTACCACACATACCCCGGGTACGCATGTGTTCATCATCGAGAGAAGAGGCGTGATACCATGATAGTGTGTGCCGTAGCCTACGGATGTCGGAACAGCAATCACCGGGTGTTTTATCCGGGAGGCAATCACCGAGGGGAGTGCACCCTCCATTCCGGCGATCACGATGACGGCGTCCGGGTCGATCCTCTTGATCCTGGCTATACACCGGTCTACACGATGGGGTCCGGCGACCCCGCAATCCGCAATGAGCACCGGTTGAATACCGAGGTATTCCGCCGAGATTAGTGCCTCCTCCGCGACAGGCATGTCTGCACTCCCCGCACAGGCAATTATCACTTTTCCCACGATTTCGGGGTTGTAGGTCTTACTCTCTGTGATTACCATGCACCCGGAGAGTCGTCCATCACGAACAACACTTTTCCCGTATCTCCGTCTGATTATACCCTGCTGCCGGGTTGAGCATTTTGTTACAAGCACCGGGTGATGCACCAGGAGTCCATCAATCGCTGCAATGAGCATATCTTTATTTTTTCCCGGGGCAAACACTACCTCAGGAACCCCGGAAACATCCTTTCTCCAGGGGTCAGGGTCGTTATAGTTCATCAAACTCCTCCGTGGCGTTTTCCCTTTCTCCGGGCGGAACATACCCTCTCCTCGAGACGAGTACCTTCTCATATCCGAGTGATTTGAGGATATGCACAACACCCCTTACCCGTTCTATATCAACAGGGATGAGTTCAACCCTCGCCTCGGGATAGTAATCCCTTACCCTCACAACCCTGAACCCCGCATCTCGAAGTATATTCTCAGCCTTTTCCACCCTGGAAAGGGCATCAGGGGTGATCCTTCTTCCGGCGGGTATCCTCGAGGAGAGGCATGGACTTGATGGTTTATCCCAGATCGAAAGGTTAAGATGTCTTGCCATCTCCCTGATCATCTGTTTATTGACCCCGGCCTCAACATACGGAAATATTATTCCCATTTCCCCTGCCGCTTTTATTCCCGGTCTTATATCTTTCAGATCATCAATATTTGTTCCGTCCATGATTACCTCATATCCCAGAGCCTTACGCAGGGTCTCCATCGCGCCATATGTTGCTTTTTTGCAGTAATAACACCTCTCGGGCGGGTTGGACAGGTATTCCTCGTTAAGATACTCTTCTGAGTGGATGACTCGATATTTGATATGATGCCTTCTGGCGAATGTAATCGCATCTGATAACCCCTTTCTCGGAAGGGATGGCGAATCCGAGATCACCGCCAGGGTCCGCGTACACCTGTTTGCCAGGTATGCAAGTAAGGATGAATCCACCCCGCCAGAGTAGGCTACCATCACCGATGGGTATCTCGAGATTACCCTCTCCACGGAGGAGATCGCACCCTCAACCTCTGAGACCATCATCTGATATCCTTATACTGTTCAGATTAAAATCTTTTTCAAAGGGAGACGAAGTATTTTATATCGTACTTCATATCGATAGACCGTGAAGCGCAGATACGGGCTCATTGTTGCCCTTGATGTCATAGAACCGGAGCAGGCGATTTCCATTGCAAATCAAATTAAAGAATATATTGATGCAATAAAGGTCTCTATTCCTTCTGTGGTTCTGCCGCTCGCCCGGAATAAGATAAATATTATTTCCCGGCTGAGAGAGGTTACGGGGCTCCCCGTGATTGCAGACTGGAAGGTTGCAGATGTTCCTCACATGGACTCGATGATCGTTGATGTGTTAGGAAAACTCGGGGCAACTGCAGTGATCGTCCACGGGTTCATGGGGGAGGATGCAGTCTCCTCCTGTGTGAAGACCGCAGAAAGTTATTGCATGGAGACATTTGTTGTGGTTGAACTGAGCAGTCCGGGGGCAGTAAGGGTCATGCAGCCCCTCGGTGAAGAACTTGCGTTACTCGCGAGGGGATGCGGTGCATCCGGGATCATTGCACCTGCAACGCGACCTGAAAGGGTTCAACAATACAGGAAGATCGTGGGTGAGGAGATGATGATCCTCTCACCGGGTGTGGGGGCGCAGGGGGGTATCCCCGGGTGTGCAATCAGGGCAGGCGCGGATTTTGAGATCGTGGGAAGGAGCATCGTCAACTCGGATAACCCTGCCGAACAGGCAAGACGCATCTCCCTTGAGACGCAAAGGGCAATAAACGAGAGAACAGGGGCACAGGAAACCTAGGAGAAACCAGGCGTGGCAACAACTAATATATAGGAGGAGGAATTAGGGTTTCACACTCCTTGATGTGAACAGGAGGGCATTATAATGAAAAGCAAAGGTGTATGGGCATTCGTATGGATAGCGGCGATTATTGCTGCCTATCTTGTTCCGTGTGCGAGCGTCCTCGGGGCTTCTCCCGGGGTAGAACCGATGGCTCCTCCAGAGTTTTCAGATATTCAGACATGGTATCCGCAGGGACAGACTGCAGCCAAAAACAACGATAATATCTTCATCACATTGAAGGCATGGGATGTGGATAGTGCAAAACCCACAGTTACCTATGATAACCGACCGATCGGTGGAACATCTGCTGCCAAACCCATGTGGGATGATGGGAAACATGTAGATGGTCCTGCAAACGATACTGTTTACGGTGCAGATTCCATGGATACGGTGAATGTGGGTTCTGTATCCTGTGAATACTATGCAATGCCGATAAGGATCGTCAGCGGGTCAGACACTGTGACCACATCAGCACCCGTGACAGTGGACAACTCAAAGCCGACACTGAAAGATTTAAAGATTGAGTATCCGCCGAATCAGGGTGCTGTAAAGACGGGGGATGTGATCCGTGTGGTTACCAATACCACGGATGTATGCATTCCCAGTGGACCTGTAAAGATCCCGATCGGGGGAATGACATTTGTTGCAGCGGATCTGACAAAAGTTGGCGGAAAACCTAGTGAAGGAATGTATGATGATGGACAGCACGGTGATGGTGCAATAAAAGACGGTGTGTATGCCACACCGGAGTTGACACTCCTTTCGCAGGATCCGTCCAACGAATTTGTGATCCCGGTAGTTGGAGTGGATATTGCAGGGAACAGGGTAACTGATTCCACATTGAAATTGAAGGTAGATAATACCCCGCCGGTGGTCTCAGGTATCACGATTCAGTACCCCTCCGGGTCGAGTGCAAAGGATGGTGATAAGATAAAGGTTCAGGCGACTGTCACGGATTCCGGTCCTGTGAACGGGATATTCCGTGTATATGCGGATGCGTCGGCGATTGGCGGGGATAAAGAGGCACCGATGCTCGGCACGGGAACATATACATCAGGAGACATTACCGTGGCTACCGGAGGCAAGATCGGCAAATTCAAGGTAAGGGTTGTTGCGGTTGATATTGCAGGAAATGTAGGCGAACAGGAGGTTAATGTTAATATAGACAACAGTGCGACCGCAGTAAAGATCTCGGGGCTTGTGGATAACCAGATCATTCAGGGGACATACACATTCCGTGCGGTAACCGTAGATGCAGTACAGGTAAAGATTAACATCTTCGGTGAGGAGAGGTTCATGGCATATAATGTGACAAACGGTTCCTGGGAGTATACGATAGATACAACTGCAAAACCCGATGACGCATATACGGTTACTGTGACTGCGCTGGGTGCATTCGGTACGCAGGCAACCGATACGAAGAACTTCAGGATCGATAACCACGCCCCGGTAATCAATGTGCTTCAGCCCCAGTCAGGAACATATATTGAGGGATCAATAACCTTTGACCAGTCGAAGGTCATCATAACAGATAAGTACCTTGTAGGACAGGGTGAGTACAACATTGATGGGCTCGGATGGACACCGATAACTACCCCGTGGGATACAAATAAAGTGGATGACGGGGCACATGTGGTTCATTTCAGGGCATGGGACGAGGCGCTTCACTATTCCTATGCGGATTTGCCCATTGTGGTCGATAATAACAAACCGACAGCGGTAATCGTTCAATCCCCGCCGGAGACAATCTATATTACCGGTGAATGGAAGATGCTCTTTGACTCGTTTGATAAGGTCGGGGTGAGCACTGTGACCCTGACCTTTGATAAGGGTGGAAGCGGTGAGTTCTCGGTAAACCTGCCGAGCACCGGGAAATATTACGAGTTCACCCTGAACACATCAAGGTTCAGTGATGGCGAGCACACTTATACCATAACGGTACACGACTATGCATGGGACTCTGCGGATGTGGGGAACCCGTATATTCAGAAGGCGAACCATGAGAATACAGCGTCAGGAAAGTTCAAAGTGGACAACACTGCACCATCCATTACGCCGCAAGAACCAGAGATGTTTGGAAATGAGACACCGCAGAGCGGGTTGATTGTCATGTTGTTTACCGTGACGGATAACCCGACACCGGGCTCCGGTGTGAGCAAGGTGGAGATAAGGATTGATAACGGTGCATGGCAGGAGATGAAACAGGATGATACCGGGGCATACAACTACTCATGGCGCACGGGTAAACAGGACAACGGCAGGCATAAGATCGAGGTTCGTGCCACGGATAAACTGGGTCATGTGAATGTTCAGACATTCTGGATCTCAATTGATAACCCGGATAGTTCAAGCATGATGCTTGCGATCCTTGCGGTACTTGTTTTTGTTACGCTGCTGATCTTTGCGTTCCTGTTCCACAGGGTTAAGGCAAAGGTGATCCGCGAGACACCACCCCCACCACCGCCAAAGAGTGCAAAACCCTCAGGAGGTGATAAGGAATGATGAGCGAACGAAAGTCATACGATCCGATCGAAGACATAAAAGATATGGAACTCAACAAGGACGCATGGCTCGGGATGTACAGTCTGCACGACGCAATTATGGTCTTCTGCGGGTTCCTGCTGATCATCGGGTTCGTGACGAACTGGGTCTCCTATGTCAATATTGACAGGGTGATCAGTTATGCAGGGTGGGACTTCGCAAGGGATGCAGGGAGTTTCCCCGAGGTGTGGCTGGTCTTCATGCTGGGGATATTCTTCATTGTCCGCCCGGTACTCAGTGCATACCTCAGAAAGAGTACATACATTTCCATCTGGCCAGAACCGATCATTACCATAATAGGAAGTATTATCGGGTTGATCGTTCCGCTCGAGATATTCTACAGGTATGCACCCACATTGAAGACTGACATCGGGATTGCATTCATGAACAACGCCGGGATCGGGTGGTACCTCTCGATCAGTGCCTCATTGATACTTCTGATTGCAGGGATACTGGTCTTCATTGAATCGTATCTTAACAGGAGGTACAGAGACCGTGCGATCGCCGAGCGCCAGGCAAGGTTCGGTGTGGGGTATGTACCTTCAGAATTCCAGGCGTATCAGGCACCCACATCGGGGTACGGACCGCAACCACCGTCAGCACCGCAACCCGCTCCGGCGCAGGGCGCGCCGCCCGTACCACCCCCGGCAGGCCAGCCTTACGGCGCACCAGCAGGAGCGTCACCGTTTGGTCCGCCGCCTGCCGACCCGAAGGCACGAAAGAAATATGAAAAGGCACTCAGAAAATGGCAGGAACAGCAGGCAAGGGGCGGGTTCTGAGGCTGGGAATGAAAAGGGGCAAAAAAAAAGCCCCCTTTCATCCTGTGGCAACAAGTTATATATAAAAAGGAAGCGATTAATGGTCAAAGGTCAGGAGGTGCAAAGATGAATGAGAATGAAAAGAGGTGTGTCGTATCCCTTTATGCGATATTCCTGATGGTGTTTGCCTCCCTTACCGGGCTCATTCCGGCAGGGGTTGATGCTGGCGGGAATAAGACCCTCCAGGATACGACACCACCGGCTGTCTGGGGACGGGTGGTAGTATATCCACCCGGAGAGATGTATGCAAAGGACGGGGATCTGATACAGATCCGGGCGTATATCGCAGATAATGAGAGCGGGATCAAACAGGGGTACCCCGTGTATGACCTCACACCATGGCGCGGCCCTGCGAACCAGCCGCTCTTTGATGATGGAAAACACCTTGACGGGTATGCAAATGACGGGTACTATGCCTCAGAGATGATTACAGTGAGATCCGGAGAGCGGTGTTCCTACGACTGGATACCCATCATCGTGGAGAACAACGCCAACCTCGGGATCGTGACATCGATTACAGTAGCTGTGGATAATGCCCTCCCGAAGGTAACAAATGTATCCATGGAGTATCCTCCGGGGCAGAAGGCTGTGAAGACAGGCGATTATATCAAGGTGACAGGGAATGTAACGGATTTCTGTAAGCCCGCGATCGATGTGATCTTCGATACGGATGACTCCGGGTCAATGACCTGGAACGACCCGCAGAACCTCCGTGCACAGGCAATATGCAACTTTGTTAACAAGTTCATGAGTTACCCCGATAGAGGGACAGGGGTGTTCTTCCACGCCCCCTATGGTAACAGTCCTGAACTATTTCCGAGGGACCAGAATCAGCCTGTTGAGCACCACCTCCATTATGACTACAAATTGATATGCCAGGATGCTAATACAGTCCAGTCCTATGGCGGCACAGATGGGTGGCCATCACTTGAACTCTCGATGAAGGAACTTCTTACTAACGGTGACCCGGCAAAGAACAGAACCATCATCTTGCTTACAGACGGAGAGTTCAATGAGCCTGACCCATCTTATAACAGTTCAAATACCGTGATTTACGGTCCAAACGGGTGCAAGCAGCAGAAGATCACGATCTTTACAATAGGGCTTGGCCAAGCAGATGAGAACCTCCTGAAATGGATTGCGAAAGAGTGTGGTGGTCAGTATTTCTGGGCGGCGAATGCCTCGGTTCTTGATCAGATATACCGGATCATCGGAGGTATGCTGAAGAAACTACCTGTACCTTATGGTATTGACCACGCATGGGCAGACACATCATCCCTTGGAGGAAAACCATACGAGGAGCTCTACGATGACGGGATGCACGGGGATGGCGGTGTGAATGACGGGTACTACTCGAATTATATCCAGATCCTCAGTAAACAGCCGGCGGGTGAGTTTGTAATACCGGTTACGGGGTATGACCGCGCAGGGAACAGTTATTCAAACAAATCCCTGAAGGTAAAGATAGACAATATACCACCTGTAATCTCGAGCGTGAGCGTGAAATACTCTTCCGGCGGAAAGGCATCTGACGGGGATACGATAACGATTGAGGCGACGGTCAGCGATACCGGACAGGTCAGCGGGGTAAGAGATGTATATCTGGATGCGAGTGCGTTCGGTGGCGGGAGATGGGTAAAGATGCCCGGTAGCGGAGGGACAAACCAGAGTCCTCCCATTAAGGTATATACGAACGGGAGGACAGGTGCGTTTCCGTTCACGGTCTATGCCTATGACATAGCGGGGAATGTCGCTACAAAAGAAGGGAGGGTCGAAGTGGATAATCAGGATCCAAAGGTCAAGATATACAGTCTGGTATCGAAGCAGATCCTCTCCGGGGAGTACCTCTTTGCGGCAACGGCGTTTGATGCAGTCTCCGTAAAGATGGAGATCACGGGTCCAACATCACTCTCACAGAACATGGAGTTTGACCAGAAATCAAAACTCTGGAAGGTCCTTGTTGATACGAGGAAGATGCGTGACGGGGACTACAATGTCAAGGTCACAGCATACGATAGGTATGGGGATTCGAGCAGTGCAGGACCGGTTGATTTCCGGATCGATAATACCCCGCCGCGTCTTGCGTTTGACCCGAATGTCCGTCCCGGAGAGTACCTTGAAGGCACTCAGACCATAAACACATGGGTTATCGCATCGGATGACCCGTTCACGCAGTACCTTCTGGTGGAATACACCGTAGACGGGACTAACTGGCAGAACCTTGCCCAGAACCCGATGTGGGATACAACGAAATTGATGGATGGAACGCATACACTTACATTCCGTGCAACGGATATCGCCGGGTACAGGGAATCTATCTCGATTGACCTGGTGGTTGACAACCATGCACCCAAACTCGCAGTGATCCTTGCACCGGAATCTAATAAGCCACTTACAGGGGTACTTGATTTCCGGATCTCAGCCACGGATGCAATCGGGATCTGGGAGGTGAACTTTACACTTACGCCTCCTGGTTC
>Ga0272448_1004144_pt1 | contig 16709 bp, 6 predicted proteins | sample YNPCB0191_FD_202220 | JGI IMG/M metagenome (GOLD analysis project Ga0272448, IMG submission 202220) | Hot spring sediment microbial communities from Yellowstone National Park, WY, United States - YNP-CB-019-1 | ecosystem: Environmental > Aquatic > Thermal springs > Hot (42-90C) > Sediment...
CTGCAGCACGCAAGATATGGGGACAGACACGGAATTCCGGCGACCGGACTCTTGGCCCGGCGGACCTGACCAGGCCTCGGTCTGACGGTCCAAGCCGGCTGGAGCGCCCAGATATGGGGACAGACACCATGTCCGATGTGCCGAACAGGAACGTTCAACGTGAAACGTTCAACTCTCAACTTTTAACGGCGTGACCGAAAGGGCGAATGGTGGGCGGAATATGGGGACAGACACGGAGTTTGAACGACCGGACTCTTGACCCGGTGGACCTGACCAGGCCTCGGTCTGACGGTCCAAGCCGGCTGGAGCGCCCAGATATGGGGACAGACACGATGTCCGATGTGCCGAACAGGAACGTTCAACGTGAAACGTTCAACTCTCAACTTTCAACGGTGTGACCGAAAGGGCGAATGGTGGGCGGAATATGGGGACAGACACGAAGTTTGGACGACCGGACTCTTGACCCGGTGGACCTGACCAAGTGCCGGTCGGGCGGTCGAGGCCGGCTGCGGTACCGAGATATGGGGACAGACACGGTGTCCGATATACCGATGAGGAACGTTCAATGTCCAACGTTCAACTCTCAACTTTCAACGGGGTGACAGAAAGGGCGAACGGTGGGCGGGATATGGGGACAGACACGAAGTTTGGACGACCGGACTCTTGGCCCGGCCGACCTGACCCAGCCGCCGGTCGGGCGGTCCAAGCCGGTTGTGGTGCCCAGATATGGGGACAGACACGATGTACGATATACCGATCAGGAACGTTCAACGTGAAACGTTCAACTCTCAACTTTTAACGGGGTGACCGAAAGGGCGCATGGTGTGCGGGATATGGGGACAGACACGGAGTTACGGTGATACGTATCACTGGGCTTTTCATGACGGTACTGTGGAGTGGGTATCTGCAGTGCCTGTATTTTTTTCAGGAGGCGTGAGCCGGGGGCAGGGGACGAAGTCGAAGCAGATATTTCCCAGCCCGGCGGCGCAGAGTTTTCTGGTCAACGGGCGCAAGCACTGCGTCCTTTCCGCGTCTGGCAACTTTGGTTGCGGCTGCGCCGCGCTGAGCGACATGCGGGCTAAGATTCGGCAGAACGGCTGATCGCTGGGGAAGTTGTAATCTGGGCGGCATTGACTCGGTCGAGAGTTGAGGACAGAATCGCTTCGCAGTGGCCCGGATCGGCCAATTCGATTTGCCATGGAACCTGGCGCCCAAACCTTCCGTTGAGAGAAGTGATCGGGTTGGGAGGACGGTGTTGTTTTTGCTGCTTTTGTGGGCGGCGGCAAACCCGGCTGTCGGCCAAACCGGTTTGTTGAGTTGGGCCAATCTCGGCCAGCACAGGATCGCACGAGTGTATCCGCAGGGAACGCTCAACGGCGGCTTCACTTTACTTCCACCGACGCTGACCGGGATTTGTTTCACAAATTTGCTGCCGGAGCAACGACACCTTACAAACCAGATTCTGCCAAATGGCGCTGGGGTCGCAGCGGGCGACATCGACGGTGATGGCTTGTGCGATTTGTATTTTTGCGGTTTGAAAGACTCGGACAATCAGCTTTACAAGAACCTTGGCGGGTGGCGCTTTACCAACGTGACTGAACAGGCGGGTGTTAGTGCCGCAGGGTTGGACTGCACCGGGGCGGCCTTCGCTGATATTGACGGAGACGGTGATCTGGACCTCCTTGTGAATACCATTGGCGCAGGCACCAGGATTTACGTCAATAACGGACAGGGACGATTCACCATGGCCGGTTTGCTGAACAACGGGTTTGCGGGCACTTCTTTGGGTATGGCAGATGCAGACGGTGATGGCGACCTTGACATGTACATTGCCAACTACCGTGTAACAACCCTCACCGACATGCCGGGCGCCCGATGGGGGATCAAGCGCGTCAACGATCAATGGCTCGTCACCAGCATCAACGGACGACCGCTCACCGATCCCGATTGGACCAACCGATTCCGGTTCAAATTCGAGGTCGCCCCCGGTGGACGTGGCAAGTTCGGTCACGAAGAATTGGGGGAACCGGATGCGTTTTTCCTAAACGACGGTCGTGGCGGATTTACGCATGCGCCCTTCACAAGCGGGCGTTTCCTGGGCGAGGATGGCCGGCCTCTGACTGCGCCTCTGTACGACTGGGGATTGTCAGTGCTGTTTCGGGATTTGAATGGCGACGGAGCGCCGGACCTGTATGTCTGCAATGATTTCGGGACACCTGACCGGTTGTGGCTGAACGACGGCCGCGGCAATTTCAAACTGGCTCCTTGGTTTGCTATTCGGCAAACCAGCCTTGCCTCGATGGCGGTTGACTCAGCCGACCTCGACCGCGACGGTCACGATGATCTTGTTGTATTGGACATGCTTGCTTTCGGACACCAACGGCGTCTTACCCAACGCAACATCCTCAGAGCCGAACTTGCCCCGGTGTTCGACGTGATGGCGCGCCCGCAGTATCCGAGGAACACGCTCTTGTGGAACCGGGGCGACGGCACTTACGCCGAGATCGCCCAATACGCCGGCATCGAAGGTTCCGAGTGGTCGTGGAACCCGGTTCTTCTGGATGTTGATCTTGACGGTTTCGAGGACCTTCTTGTCCCAAACGGGTTTGTGCGCGACAACATGGACATCGATTCGATGAACCGCATCATGGCTGAAAAAGCGAGGCGCAAGCTCACCCCGCTGGAAGAACTGCATCTGCGCGCAATTTACCCGCCCCTTTACACGCCAAACATTGCGTTCCGGAACATGGGCAACCTCAGATTCACCGAGTGCAGTCACGAATGGGGATTTGATCAAACCACAATTTCGCAAGGCATTTGCCTTGCTGATTTTGACAACGACGGCGACCTTGATCTTGCGGTCAACAATTTGAACCACCCAGCGGCCCTGTACCGAAACGATTCTTCGGCACCGCGGATCGGTGTCAGGCTCCGCGGCCGTCCGCCGAACACGGCGGGCATTGGCGCGCGCATTACCGTCTCGGGCGGACCAGTGACCCAAAGCCAGGTGATCGTTTGCGGCGGTCGGTATTGTTCATCCGACCAGGCCCAGCGCACTTTTGCCGCAGGGAAAGCAGAGTCCCTCACAGTGCAAGTTGAATGGACAAGTGGAATGTTGACTGTGATTTCAAATGTCCCGCCGAACCACCTCGTCGAAGTCCTCGAGCCGCCCTCTGACTCCTCGCCATCAGAAATGGGTTCCGCGAGAACCAGAAAAAGGACTGCAAAGCAGTTCGCCGACCAGAAGTTTTCAGGCGCCGCGGAAATGCGGTTTGTGGATGTGAGCGACAGGCTCGGCCATGTGCACCATGATCCGGCGCATGACGATTTTGAGCGCCAGCCGCTGCTTTCGCGCAAGCTCGGCCAGCTCGGACCCGGAGTGGCATGGTGGGACATCGACAAAGACGGTCGCGACGACTTGGTTATTGGAAGTGGCCGCGACGGGCAGGTATGCATTTATCGGATTTCGCCTGCGCTCGAAGTCGAACGGCTGGCAAGTCCGGCGCTGGCGGCGCCGGTTGACAGAGACACTGCCGGAATGGCCGGGCTGCGGCATGGCGAATTGTTGATGGCATTCTCGAACTACGAAGATTGTTCCACCAACGGGTCCGGCGTGGTGCGGCTCGGCGTGAGCGGGATGGCGCCCGTTTTTCACGCGGGCGAACCGGCATACGGACCGCTGGCCGTCGCAGATTACAACTGTGACGGCTATCTGGACCTGTTCATTGGCGCTCGAGTAATGGGCGGGAAATATCCCGTGCCGGTCCGGTCGGTTATCCTCAAGGGGACAGAGGATGGATTTGTATTCGATGCCCTGAACACGCGGAACCTGCCGGAGGCGTTGGTCAGCGGAGCGGTCTGGACAGACCTGACCGGCGATGGTTGGCCGGAGCTGGTTTTGGCCTGCGAGTGGGGGCCGTTGGTCATTCTCAGAAATGACAAGGGAAATCTGAGCAGGTGGAATGCACGGGTCGAAATCGCATCTCAAGCCGGCAAGCAGAATCCGAAACTCAAGTTTGCCGACGGCAAAGCCGTGCTTTGCGGAGTTGCGTTGACGAACCTCGGTCAATTGACCGGCTGGTGGAACGGCGTTTGCGCGGGCGACTTCGACAATGACGGGCGGCTCGATTTGCTCGCTTCCAATTGGGGCCAAAACACCCGATACGAGCGCTGGCGCGACGCGCCGCTCCGGGTGTACTTCGGAGATTTTGACAACGACGGCACCGTCGAGCTGTTTGAAACCCATTTTGTTCCCGAGCTCAATCAGTTTTGTCCGGAGCGGATGTTGGACGTGGTAATGCGCGCGCTGCCGCAAATTGGAGAACGTTTCCCCACGCATCACTCATGGTCAACATCGGGAATCGACCATGTGCTGGGAGAATGGCGCGCCACCGCAAGAACGCATGAAGCGCTGTGGCTGGAATCGACGGTTTTCCTGAACAGAGGCGACCATTTCGAAGTGCGCCTGCTTCCGCGCGAAGCGCAATTTGCCCCGGCATTTGGCGTTTGCGTGGGCGATGCCGACGCCGACGGCAATGAAGATGTGTTCCTGAGTCAGAACTTTTTCGGTGTCGATCTCGACACCTCGCGGTACGACTCGGGGCGCGGACTTTGGCTGCGTGGCGATGGCAGTGGCAACCTTGAGCCGGTTCCGGGTCATTACTCCGGCGTGATTGTGTATGGCGAGCAGCGCGGCGCTGCGTTGTGCGATTTTGATGGGGATGGACGTGTCGATCTCGCTGTGAGCCAGAACAACGGCCAGACAAAGCTTTTTCAGAATACATCGGCGAAAGCCGGTTTGCGAGTTCGGATCCAGTTTGACCCGGGGAACCCGTGCGGGATCGGGGCTGTTGTGAGGCTCCGGTTTGGCGACAAGTGGGGGCCGGCTCGCGAGGTGCACGGTGGCAGCGGCTATTGGTCGCAAGACAGCCCTGTACTTGTGATGGGCTGTTCATCAAAGCCCACGAGCGTTCAAGTTCGGTGGCCCGGCGGTCGCGTGACGGAAAGTGCCGTCCCGCCCGGCGCGGGCGAAATCAGGGTCTTGAGCGACGGCAAGGTTGAAACGCTGAGACGATGAACAAGGCAGTTTTCATTGGGACAGGCAGTAGCATTTTGGCGGTGATGGCAATACGCTTTGCTGCAGCGCTTCTTGCGATGAGTCTGCTGCTGTTGCTCTTGATGCCGTCGGTTTGTGCCGGTGAAGAACCCGCCAAGAGCGGGAAGCAAACCGAAACGGAACGCGGACGTGAGCTTTCAGAGCGGTATTGTTCTGTTTGCCACATTCAACCGAAACCGGACGAACACGACGCAGCCACATGGCGAAAACACGTTTTCCCGCTGATGCACAGAAACGCGCGGATGTCGGAGCTGGACCCGTCGCGGTCTGAAGAGGAACGCGAGGCGCTTTCTCAGTGGCGATTGGTTTGGGAGTATTATTTCCAGACAGCGCCGGTGAAGGCGATTCCGCAAGGGCGGCGTGCACCGATTCACCGCGACTTGAAGCTGTTTGCCATTGAAGACCCGCAATACCGACGGCAAATCTGTTACGCAACGATGGTCAAAATAGACCCCGAGACACAGCAGATTTACGTTGGCAATGCTCTTACGCGCAGCCTTGACGTGCTGAACAAGAACGGCAAGGGCATGGCCAGCACCAAGGTGGACAGCACGCTGACGGACTTGATCCGGTTGCCGGACGGCAGTTGGCTTGGGACGCAGATCGGAATGGTTGTGCCCGATGACCGCCCGTTGGGCAGAATCACACTGTTCACGCGCAAAGGCATTCAATTCGTACAGGTGCGGGATGTCATCACAGGTTTGGTGCGCCCGATCGAATGCGCTGTCGGCGATCTCACGGGCAACGGTGCACCGGACATTGTGGTGTGCAGCTACGGCAATCTGACGGGTGTTTCGGGAAAGCTGGCATGGTACGAAAACATCGATGGCGCCGGCTACGAGGAACACGTTCTGTTGGACAAACCCGGGTCCACGCGATGCGGGCTGGTTGACTACAACAAAGACGGGAAACTGGACATCGTTGCATTGGTTGCCCAGGCCAAAGAAGGGGTCTATATCTACCGGAATGAAGGCAACGGAGACTTCACCGAGCTTCGCCCAATCAAGAATTCGCCAACATGGGGAAACGTCGGAATGCAAATCACGGATTTCAATCGCGACGGGCACCCGGATATTCTGACGGCGAACGGCGACATGGGCGATTTCGATTGCCCGCCGAAACGATATCACGGTATCCGCATTTATCTGAACGACGGGAAATGGAATTTCACCGAGGCGTTCTTTTACCCGCTCAATGGCGCTTACGACGTCAAAGCCGCTGACTTCGATCAAGACGGTGATCTGGACATCGCGGCAATATCGTTTTTCCCTGATTACGACCGCTGTCCGGAAGAGAGCTTCGTGTACCTTGAAAACCGCGGGAATCTGGTGTTCGACGCCCATACGTTCACCGATTGCGAGCGCGGGCGTTGGCTGACAATGGGCATCGGCGATCTGGACGGCGATGGCGACATTGATATTGTCCTTGGCGCAGCGTACATGACACCGTTCCGAACCACAGCCGAACTCCAGGAGCGATGGAAAAAGGAAGGCCCCTCCTTGCTCATCCTTCGCAACAATCTGCGTGCTGAAGGTCAGAACCAGACGAGGTGATTGCGTGCATTTGGACTGTCGCAAGCCAAACAACCACTGCTTCCGGTCGTCATTGGCAACTCCGCTCTTGGCCCGTTTGTTTCATACCCTGAGCAGTCTGCGAAGCGGATGTGTTCGCAGCAGTATGAATGCGGGCTTCAGGAAACCCGCGCCCCATTCAAGGAAGATGGAAATAATCGACAGCGTGTCGGGATCCGCCTCGGCGAAATCCCCCAACTCACAGACTCCGGCATTAACTCTGGGGAATCAAAATTCTCCGCTCCGGGCGCGGGTTTCCATTACCCGGAAATCTCACCGGATTGAACTTATTTGTGCCCCCCGGGCGCTGGCCGGTGTAATTTTCGGGTTGGGACTCGTCGCACTGGCTTTCTTTCTCAGCTCGATTGTCTCCGCGCACGCTGCGCCCGGTTGCCGCGTCCAAACACTGAATCTCACTCCGACCGGCAAAGCAGGCTTCACACTTATACCTCCGCAAACCACCGGCGTTTGGTTCACAAACACTCTCTCGCCCGATCACGCGGCCGAAAACCAGATTCGACTCAACGGCTCGGGCGTTGCGCTCGGCGATGTTGATGGCGACGGCTTGTGCGATTTGTTCGTCTGCGCCTGTGAACAGCCACTCGCACTGTATCGAAACCTCGGAGGGTGGCGGTTCACCAATATAACCGACTCCGCCGGCCTCCTTTTCCCGGGCAACTATTCGACCGGCGCAACGTTTGCAGATGTCGATGGCGACGGCGACCTCGACCTGCTGATCAACGGAATAGGCACCGGAACAAAACTCTTTCTCAACGACAGCCACGGCCATTTCACCAGAGCTGATGACGCCGGCCTCGCATGGTTCGGCGGCGCCATGACGAGCACCATGGCAGATATAGACGGCGACGGCGACCTTGACCTTTACGTCACCAATTACAGGACCAATACCGTCCGCACAACAGGGTTCGCCCTGCTCAATGTCGGCGGACGCCGCATGATCCCCCCGGAAGAACGAGGCCGCCTCGAGCTCACCCCCGATGGCCGCGTGCTGGAACACGGCGAACCGCATTTCCTTTACATCAATGATGGCAAGGGACACTTCCGCCCGGTTTCGTGGACCGGCGGCAGGTTCCTTGATGAAGACGGCAGACCGCTCAAGGAAGCGCCGCGCGACTGGGGACTGAGCGCCGCATTCCGTGACATCAACGGCGATGGCGTTCCTGATCTTTATGTCTGCAACGATTTTCACTCTCCCGACCGGGTATGGATAAACGATGGCCGCGGCAGATTCAGAGCAATCCCACGGCTTGCCATCCGGCACACAGCCACGTTCTCGATGGCAGTTGACTTCGCCGACGTGGACCGAGACGGTCGCGATGACATACTCAGTTCAGACATGACCAGCATCGATCGCGCTCGGCGACTCATGCAGATCGCAGGCATGGCACCGTATTCGATCGAAGTCGGCGTGTTCGACGACAGACCGCAATTGGACCGAACGGTTCTGCATTGGAATCGAGGTGACGGTACTTACGCCGAGATAGCCCACTACGCCGGCCTCGAAAACTCGGAATGGAATTGGTCCGTACTGTTCCTCGACGTCGATCTAGACGGATTCGAAGACGTACTTGCCGCCACCGGTCACATGTACGACACTCAGGACCTCGATGCCCAGGCCCGTATTCAGGCCGGCGGGCCTTACCCGCGCCACATGATCCCAAGGAAACTCCTCATGCTGCCGCCTCTTGCCCAGCGCAAGCTCGTGTTCCGAAACCATGGCAACCTCAGGTTCGTCGAGTGCGGCAACGAATGGGGTTTCAACCAGGTCGGTGTCGCCCACGGAATGGCACTTGCCGACCTCGACAACGACGGTGACCTCGATTTGGTTCTCAACTATCTGAATGGGGCTCTGGGGCTCTATCGAAATGAAAGCAGCGCGCCGCGTGTCGCCGTAAAACTCAAGGGTAAACCGCCAAACACCGCCGGGATAGGTGCCCGCATTGTTGTCAAAGGCGGCGCAGTGCCGGTTCAAGCTCAGGAAATGATGTGCGGCGGGCGTTACCTGTCCTGCGACCAGGCGCTCAGAGTATTTGCCGCAGGCTCGACCAACAACACCCTCACAATCGAAGTCACATGGCCTGATGGTACGCGAAGTGTCGTCGCCGACGTGCACGCAAATTGCCTCTACGAAATCATCCAGGAAAACGCTCCCGACACGGGATTGGCGGGCCAGACCCGGTCCGCTGCCGGTCGTTCATCGTCCGGGGCCAACCCACAGCCTTACTTTGAAGATGTAAGCGGCCTCATCAATCACCAGCACCATGAGAATATTTTCGACGATTTTACGCGACAGCCTCTGTTGCCGCGCCGACTTGGCCAGCTCGGCCCCGGGGTGGCATGGTGCGATCTCGATTCTGACGGCCGGGAAGACCTGTTGATCGGGAGCGGAAAAGGCGGAGCGTTGGCGGTTTTCTTGAACAAAGGCAAAGAAGGGTTTGTTCGATTAAACGATCCGCCGTGGAACCTTGTCGCAAGTCGCGATCAATCGTCAGTGGTGGGTTGGCCCGGCCATGACGGCAAAGCGATCGTTCTGATTGGCTGCTCGACCTACGAAGACGATGCTGCCGATGGCCATGCCGTCATGCTGCTCAGGTCCGGCGATCCGCGTGCCGAAGGCGTTGTCCCCGCCACCAGTTCAAGCGTCGGCCCGATGGCTCTGGCAGACTTCGACAACGACGGTCAACTCGAACTGTTTGTCGGCGGACGATGTTTGTCCGGTCGTTACCCGACCCCTCCGAAGTCTCAAATATGGCGTCTTCAGGGAAACAAATTCGTGCCTGACACCACCAACAACCTTGTCCTCGAGAAAGCAGGAATGGTCAGTGGCGCGGTTTGGACCGACCTCGACAACGACGGATGGCCCGAGTTGGTCCTCGCTTGCGAATGGGGGCCGGTGCGCGTGTTCAAGAACAATCGCGGAACGCTCAGTGAAGTCACCGCCGCGCTCGGATTGGACAAGTACACAGGCTGGTGGAACGGCGTCGCAGCCGGCGATTTCGACGGCGACGGCTGCATGGATATCATTGCGACCAATTGGGGGCTGAACAGCCCGTATCGTGCCTCACATGAATCGCCGTACCTGTTGTACTACGGCGACTTTAACGGGAGCGGCGAAATCGATATGATCGAGGCCACAATCGACCCGGTTTCCGGCAAATCCGTCCCCGAGCGCGACCTCGATGCGGTGAGCGCCGCGTTGCCGTTCGTGCGGGAACGGTTTCCAACACATGCAGCCTACGGGCGCGCCACTGTCCGGGATTTGTTGGGCGCGGGCTTCGCCAAAGCCGCGGGACTCGATGCGACCACTCTCGCCTCAGTTGTGTTCCTGAATCGGACAAATCGTTTCGAGCTGGTCGAATTGCCGCCGGAGGCGCAGTTCGCCACCGCTTTCGCAGCCTGTGTCGCCGATTTCGATGGCGACGGCGTTGAAGATGTTTTCTTGAGTCAGAATTTCTTTGCAACGCACCCGAAGGTGCCGCGATGCGATGCCGGGCGCGGCCTGTGGCTCAGAGGCGACGGACACGGTGGTTTCCAACCCGTGCCGGGACAGGAAAGCGGCGTGCAGGTCTATGGTGAGCAACGCGGAAGTGCAGTTGCAGATTACGATTGCGACGGGCGGGTGGACCTTGTGGTGACTGAAAACGGCAATCAAACCCGGCTTTTTCACAATGTCCGCGCACGACCCGGGCTGCGCGTGAAGCTCGCCGGGCCGCAAGGCAATCAAGGTGCGATCGGAGCTGTGCTTCGTCTCGGGTCGGGCAACAGGTTCGGCCCCGCTCGCGAAATTCACGCCGGGTCGGGCTATTGGTCGCAGGACGGATTGGCCCAGGTGCTTGCCGGCGCAACAGCAGACCGAAGGCTGATGGTCAGATGGCCCGGAGGAAACACAATGATCCTTGACATTCCAGACTCTGCCGATGAAGTAACGGTCAGCTTTCGCGGACAGATCAGTGTAGGGTCCGCCGGAAAGCAATAACAGCCTGTGACAACAAACGGGTAACCAAAAAGAACAATTCGGCTTGGAAAACAACGGTCGCCAGAAAAACAAGCAAAAGAATCCTGCGCAAGGCGTAAGTGCCAAGGGTAGCCCGCGGTCTTTGCCTGTCGCAAATGCGAAATCGTTTCGCCACCGTGTTATCGGAGCAATCGTCAGCGGTCTGTCTTGCATTCTGGCGCTTGCGATGTTCGAGTTGGGATTGCGCGTCGCCAGGTACGGCTATGCAACGGCATTTTTCGTGAAACATCCCGCTGCGGGCCCGGCGAACGTGGTCGAGAACCAGCAGTTTGCATGGCGGTTCATGCCCGTAACGCTCGCAAGGCGGCCTGAACCAATTCTGTTGCCCGTTCGAAAGCCGGAAAGGACCTGCCGGATTTTTGTTTTCGGCGAATCTGCAGCGATTGGCGACCCGGCGCCGCCGTTTGGTTTTTCACGGATTCTGGATGTTCTGTTGCGCGAGCGGTACCCGTCAATTCGGTTCGAGATTGTCAACACGGCTTTTACAGCAATCAATTCTCATGTGATCGTTCCTATAGCCCGGAACGCACAGCGGTTCGGCGGTGATTTCTGGCTGGTTTACATGGGCAATAATGAGGTCATCGGCCCGTTCGGCAGCGGCACGGTTTTCGGAAAACAATCGCCGCCTCTGCCTGTCATCCGCGCCAGCCTCGCCATCAAAACAACCAAAATCGGACAGTTGATGGACGTCGCCGCTCAGCGGCTGGTTCCGTCGCCCGAAGCAAAAAAAGGCTGGGGCGGCATGGACATGTTCCTTGAACAGCAAGTGCGGCGTGACGACCCGCGCCTGATGACCCTGCATGATCATTTCAAGAATAATCTGGCTGATATCATCGACTTCGGCACCGGCTCCGGCGCAAAGGTCATCGTCAGTACAATGGTCTCGAACCTGAGGGATTGGCCGCCTTTCGGCTCGATGCACCGCCCGGGGCTTTCGGACGGCCAGCTCAAAGAATGGGAAACACTCTACAGTCTCGCCATCAACGCAGAGCAGAACAGAAACTTCACCGAAGCCATTCGCAATTTAACGCTCGCTGCCCAGATTGATAACGAATTTGCAGAGCTGCACTTCCGTTGGGGCCGATGTTCCCTTGCCACAGGCAATCTCGACGAGGCCAAAGTGCATTTTGTGCTCGCGCGCGATCTCGACACCCTCCGCTTCAGAACTGACTCGCATCTCAACGAGCTGATTCGCAAGGTCGCAGGCGGCTCGTCCTCGGGTTCGGTTCGGCTCGTGGACGCCGAAAAAGAGTTCAACGCGCGCAGCCCGGACCAGATCGTCGGCAGCCAATTTCTCTACGAACACGTTCATTTCACTTTTGCCGGCAATTACCTCCTTGCAAGGCTGTTCGCAGATCAAATCGCTGCCTTTCTTTCCGCAACCGAACCCAAAGGCGCCTCTGCAAACGCTCAGTGGCTGTCCGAGAACGACTGCGCAGCCAGATTGGCGTACACAGATACGCAGCGCTATGAAATCGCAAACCTCCTCCTGCGCCGCTACGAGGAACCGATTTACCGTCGGCAACTCGAATACAATGAGCGGTTCAAACGCCAACAACTCGAAGTCGCCGAACTCCGCACAGCCTCGAAACCCACAGCCAGACGTCGCGGCCTCGACGCTTGCCGTCAAGCATTGGCACGCAACCCGAACGATTGGGTGTTGCACGACCTGTCTGCCCGGCTTCTGACCGCGCTCGAGGAATACGACAGCGCTGAAAAAGAGTGGCTGCAGGTGGCAAAACTCATTCCGCACTCGGCCAAACCGCACGTCGAGCTTGGCAAAATCAAACTGCAGTTGAACAAACCGGACGAGGCACTATATGCATTTCAAACCGCCGTACAACTTGATCCTGTCTCTGCAGATGCCCACGCCGGCCTTGGTAAAGTGTACAGCCTGCAGGGAAAACGCAGCGAAGCAGTGCGTCACCTGAAAAAAGCATTGAGACTTGATCCGACCCAAAAGGAAGCAGCAGAGCTGTTGTCAAATTGAGACCTGCACCCTCACCCCAATTCGACAACGGCTCGAGAGATTGCATATGGACTGGATTGGCACGCACGTGCACGCAAGGCGCACAACACTACGCGCCATGGCCCGTTATCTGGCCATGGCCATGGTACAATGTTGGAAAACCTGCGCACAAATTGCAGATTATCGAATCGTCCTAGACCTTTGTTTTCAAGCTCTTCTGCCATTGATCCCAATCTCACCTCACCCGTGGGCGACGAAGTCGCTCCGGTCAGCGCGGCGCGACGGCGCGCTGAGCTTGCTACTAACGTCTTTACCTCGCCGGAGCATTCGGTTGCGGCTGGGCCGCGCTGAGCTGATGTGCCTGTTCCTGCTTTTCCCGTCGCCTGTCAACTGCGCCGCCGACAACCCCGGAACATCCGAAAAAAACGATGGCGCGCGTCTCCCCCGGTTGCGCCCGGACTACGTCGATACCGTGTTCCCACCCAACATCGCCCCGCCCAATTTCGTTATCGAAGAGCCGGGTAACGCATATCGTGTGACTCTGCACGGCCAACACGGCCAGCCAATCTCGGTCGCCGGCCGAAAGCCGCAAATCCAAGTCCCGATCCGACAGTGGAAAGGCCTGCTCGACGCAAACAAGAACGGAAATGTGTTCTTTGATGTTTCGGTGCGCGACTCCAACGGCGCATGGCAACGGTTCCAAACCGTGACAAATCGTATCGCACCCGATCCAATCGACAAAACCCTTGTTTACCGGTTGCTCAGGCCGCTTTACAACTTCTACGCCGAAATGGGGATTTACCAGCGCGATCTCGAGGGATTCCGACAAACCCCGGTGCTCGAAAACCGATCCTTCAACAACGGCTGCCTCAATTGCCACACTTTCTTGAATCATAGACCCGATACATTCGCCCTCCATATCCGCGGCCAAAAAGGGCCGCAACCTATGCTGCTCGCTTCCTCGAACAAGGTCGCCCGCGTCAACAAAACCGCCGGTTACATGTCATGGCATCCAAGCGGTCGTCTCATGGCTTTCTCGGCAAACAAGTTGTCGCTCTTCTTCCATACCATCGGCGAAACACGTGACGTCTTTGACGCCGAATCCGATCTTGCGGTCTATTGGGTCACGTCAAACGCCGTGGTCACGCCACCGGCAATCGCCCAACCAGACCGACTCGAAACGTGGCCTTCGTGGTCTCCAGATGGCCGGTATCTTTATTTCTGCAGTGCACCAAAACTGCGCCAGGAACGATTCCGACAGGTCCGATACGACCTCGTCCGCGTCAGCTTCGATCTCGAGCAAAACTCATGGGGCAAACCGGAAACACTCGTCGCCGCTGCAGAAACCGGATTGAGCGCCGCACAACCCCGTGTTTCACCCGACGGCAGATGGCTCGTTTTCTGCCTCGCAAAGTACGGCAACTTCCCGATCTACCAACCCAGCAGTGACCTTTATCTCCTTGATCTGACCACCATGAAAACAAGAAAACTCGAGATCAACAGCGACCTCGCCGATACATGGCACTGCTGGTCAAGCAACGGTCGCTGGCTGGTCTTCAGCAGCAAACGCGCCGACGGCCTCTTCGCCAGACCACACTTCGCATACGTGGACCAAACTGGCAGGTTTTCAAAGCCGTTCGTTCTTCCTCAAGAAGACCCCGATTTCTACGACTCCTGCATCCACACCTTCAATGTCCCCGAGCTTGTTCAAGGGCCGCCCCAAGCCACGCCCGATGCCCTCGCCAGAGCCGTTCTCCGTCCGGAGCTTGTACTCACCCCGGCAGCCCACACCGATCAACAACACCAGGAAGAATATCATCAGGCTCCCCCTTAGCCCGGGCACCTGCTCCTAATCTCAAAATCGGTCAAGCCATACTGCCAGACCTCAGTCAGGCCGGCCTTTCCGCCCCGATACATTAGCAACTTCGATGTCCGTTTTGTGGCCAAGGTCAAACCTTAACCGGCCCCCCCATCCCCTTGGCCTGATCAGCCCGTTGGCACCAGTCGGGCCAAATATCGTGTCTGTCCCCATATCCCGCCCATCATGCGCCCTTTCGGTCACCCCGTTGAAAGTTGAGAGTTGAACGTTCCACGTTGAACGTTCCTGATCGGTATATCGGACATCGTGTCTGTCCCCATATCCGGGTGCCGCAGCCGGCCTTGACCGACCACCGGGCGCTCGGCCAAGTCCGGCGGTCAAGAATCCGGTCGCCCGCACATGGTGAAACTCCGTGTCTGTCCCCTTTTTGGGGGAGCGGTGGGTCCCAGTCGGTCTTAACTGGCTGGCAAGCGCTTGGGCTTGTCCAGGTCAAAAAACCGGGCGCCCAAATATCGTGTCTGTCCCCATATCCCACCCACCATGCGCCCTTCCGGCCACCCCGTTGAAAGTTGAGAGTTGAACGTTTCACGTTGAACGTTCCTGATCGGCATACCGGACATCGTGTCTGTCCCCATATCCGGGTGCCGCAGCCGGCCTCGACCGACCACCGGCGCTTGGGCAGGTCCGGCGGTCAAGAGTCCGGTTGTCCAAATTACGTGTCTGTCCCCATATCCCGCCCATCATGCGCCCTTTTCGGTCACCCCGTTGAAAGTTGAGAGTTGAACGTTTCACGTTGAACGTTCCTGACCGGTATACCGGACATCGTGTCTGTCCCCATATCCGGGTGCCGCAGCCGGCCTTGACCGACCACCGGGCTCTCGGCCAGGTCCGGCGGGTCAAGAGTCCGGTCTCCCGCACATGGTGAGACTCCGTGTCTGTCCCCTTTTTCGGGGGGGGGGCGGTGAGCCCCAGTCGGTCTCAACTGGCTGGCAAGCGCTTGGGCTGGTCCGGGTCAAAAAAACCGGGCGCCCAAATATCGTGTCTGTCCCCATATCCCGCCCACCATGCGCCCTTTCGGTCACCCCGTTAAAGGTTGAGAGTTGAACGTTTCACGTTGAACGTTCCTGACCGGCATATCGGACATCGTGTCTGTCCCCATATCCGGGTGCCGCAGCCGGCCTCGACCGACCACCGGGCGCTCGGCCAGGTCCGGCGGCTCAAGAGTCCGGTTGTCCAAATTACGTGTCTGTCCCCATATCCGGGTGCCGCAGCCGGCCTTGACCGACCACCGGCGCTTGGGCAGGTCCGGCGGTCAAGAGTCCGGTCGCCCGCACATGGTGAAACTCCGTGTCTGTCCCCTTTTTGGGGGAGCGGTGGGTCCCAGTCGGTCTTAACTGGCTGGCAAGCGCTTGGGCTTGTCCAGGTCAAAAAACCGGGCGCCCAAATATCGTGTCTGTCCCCATATCCCACCCACCATGCGCCCTTCCGGCCACCCCGTTGAAAGTTGAGAGTTGAACGTTTCACGTTGAACGTTCCTGATCGGCATACCGGACATCGTGTCTGTCCCCATATCCGGGTGCCGCAGCCGGCCTCGACCGACCACCGGCGCTTGGGCAGGTCCGGCGGTCAAGAGTCCGGTCGCCCGCACATGGTGAAACTCCGTGTCTGTCCCCTTTTTGGGGGAGCGGTGGGTCCCAGTCGGTCTCAACTGGCTGGCAAGCGCTTGGGCTTGTCCAGGTCAAAAAACCGGGCGCCCAAATATCGTGTCTGTCCCCATATCCCACCCACCATGCGCCCTTCCGGCCACCCCGTTGAAAGTTGAGAGTTGAACGTTTCACGTTGAACGTTCCTGATCGGTATATCGGACATCGTGTCTGTCCCCATATCCCGCCCATCATGCGCCCTTTTCGGTCACCCCGTTGAAAGTTGAGAGTTGAACGTTTCACGTTGAACGTTCCTGACCGGTATACCGGACATCGTGTCTGTCCCCATATTCCGCCCCGAGCCACCATGCGCCCTTTCAGTCACCACATTGAACGTTGAGAGTTAAGAGTTGGACGTTAAACGTTCTTGATCGGTATATCGGACATCGTGTCTGTCCCCATATCCGGGTGCCGCAGCCGGCCTCGACCGACCACCGGCGCTTGGGCAGGTCCGCCGGTCAAGAGTCCGGTCTCCCGCACATGGTGAGACTCCGT
>Ga0272448_1004145_pt1 | contig 16707 bp, 6 predicted proteins | sample YNPCB0191_FD_202220 | JGI IMG/M metagenome (GOLD analysis project Ga0272448, IMG submission 202220) | Hot spring sediment microbial communities from Yellowstone National Park, WY, United States - YNP-CB-019-1 | ecosystem: Environmental > Aquatic > Thermal springs > Hot (42-90C) > Sediment...
GCGCTGGGCGCGCTGGGCGGCACGAAACCTACGCCGACGCGGACGCTCGTCCCCACACTGCCGGCTACGGCCGTCCCAACCGTCGTCCGGCTGCCCACGCAGCCGCCGCCAACGGCAACGCCCGCGCCGGTACTTGCCCAAGTGATCGAAGCGAAGGTGAACGTCCGCAGCGGACCGAGCACCAAGGACAAGATCATCAGCTCGCTGAAAAAGAACGATCAGCTCACGCTGGTCGGACGCAACGCCGACAACACGTGGTATCAGATCAATATCGCCGGCGCGGCAGGACCGGGCTGGGTCTTTGGCGAAACGTTGCACATCGTGAGCGGCGATCCGAACACGCTGCCAGTTGCCGGCGCCGCCGGCGCGACGCCGAAACCGGCAGTGCAACCCACGCCGACGCTGCTGCCGCTCGGCACGCTGCCCACACCAACGAAACAACCGTAACCTTGAACCGCGCGGGGCAATCCGCGGATTGCCCCGCCGCAGATCTTTCCGAAGGAGTCTCCGTTGCAAGGGATCGAAGAACAAATTGTCTTGTTCCTCCAAAACCTTTTTCAAACGATGGGCTGGCCCGGCGTCGTTCTCGCTATGGCGATCGAATCGGCATGCATTCCGCTGCCGAGCGAAGTTACTATGCCGCTCGCCGGTTGGATGTTGGTGCAGGCGCAAGGGCTGGGGCAGGCATTCCTTCTCGCCGCCGCGTTCTGGGGGGCGGTGGGAAATACGATCGGCTCCGTGATCACTTATTGGGTGGGCGCGCTGGGTGGTCGTCCCCTGCTGGAAAAATACGGCAAATACATCCTGATCTCCAAGCGCGATATGGATTTGGCGGATCGCTGGTTTGCGCGGTGGGGTGAGCCAACGGCGTTCTTCTCGCGTATGCTGCCAGTGGTGCGCACGTTCATCTCGCTGCCTGCCGGCATCGCGCGGATGAACTTTGTGCGATTTACCGTGCTCACGTTCATCGGCTCATTCATCTGGAGCGGCTTGCTGGCGTGGGCGGGTTTTGTCTTCGGCGAGCACTGGCGCGAAGTCCGCGAGGCGATGCGTCCGTTCGATATTCCGATCATCATCGTCGTTCTGATGCTCGCGGCGCTGTACGTCTATCGGCATCTCAAACACGCGCGCGAGGACAGCGCGCCAGCGCCGGAAGCATAACCACACCGCCCGATGCTCCATCATCGAAATCATGAACGCGGGACAGAAGAGCGATGCTGTTCCGCGTTTCTGTTCGGTTGGAAACACTGCGTGCGACCGGAACTTTTGGTCTCGGCGCAGCGTCTGGCAAGTGATAACATTTTGGCGTTTGGAGACGTTGTACTTTAAGTATGAGCCCATTCCCTTCTGAGCACAAATCGGCAGATGCCGCAACACCCACGTCCGCGCCCCGAGGCGCAGGGCGCGTGTGGTGGGCACGGCTGATGCGTTTTTTGACCATTCTCATCGTCACGGCCATCGCCGTCAGTTGCCTGATCGTTGCCGGCGCGACGATCACCTATGCCTACTTTGCCCAATCGCTCCCGTCGCCGGATCAGTTGGCGGGACGCGCCGAAGCGCAATCGACCAAGATTTTCGACCGCAACGGCGAACTGCTGTTCGAGCTGTTCGATACGAACGGCGGGCGGCGCACGGTCGTGCCGATCGCGCAAATTCCGCTGGTGATGCGGGAAGCGACGATTGCGACCGAAGACCCGAGTTTTTACACCAATCCCGGCATTGATCTGCGCGGCATCGCGCGCGCGGTTTACTATCTCGTGTTGACCGGCACGCCGGCGGGCGGCGGCGGCAGCACCATCACGCAGCAACTCGTGCGCAATACGCTCATCTCGCCGGAGCCGACGATCCAGCGCAAGATTCGCGAAATCATCCTCGCGCTCGAAGTGAACCGGCGGTACTCCAAAGACCAAATCCTCGAATATTACCTCAACGTGATTCCCTACGGCAATCTCGCGTACGGGATCGAAGCGGCAGCGGAAACCTATTTTGGCAAACGCGCCCAGGACTTGACGCTGCCGGAAGCATCGCTGCTCGCCGGCTTGCCCCAAGCCCCCGCGGCGTACGACCCGTGCATCGACGCGGACGCCGCGCTCAGTCGGCAGCAGGATGTGCTGCGCCTTATGGTCGAAGCAAAATACATTACGTTGCCACAGGCGATAGAAGCCGCGGCGCAGAGCCGGCAGATCGTTCAGTCCGATGCGTTCGGCAAACGCTGCGCGCTCAAAGCCGCGATCAAAGCGCCGCATTTCGTCACCTACGTGCGCGAACTCCTGGAGCAGCAGTACGGTCCCGAGATCGTCTACAAAGGCGGCTTGCAGGTCACGACGACGCTCGATCTGAAGATGCAGACGATTGCCGAGGATGAAGCGCGCAAACAGATCGCCGCGCTCGCGGGCAAGAATGTGACGAACGCGGCGCTCGTCGCGCTCAACCCCAAGACGGGCGAGATTCTCGCGATGCTCGGCAGCGTCGATTTCTTCGACAAGAAAATCGATGGTCAGGTCAACGTGGCGCTGCGTCTGCGCCAGCCCGGCTCGTCGATCAAGCCGATCAACTACGTTACGGCGTTTGAAAAAGGATGGACGCCCGCGACCGTGATCTCGGATGTGATAACGCATTTCCCGATCCCAGGACAACCCGATTATGTGCCGACCAACTATGATCTGCGCGAGCACGGGCTGGTGCCGGTGCGCACCGCGCTCGCGTCGTCGTTCAACATCCCGGCGGTCAAGACGCTCCAGTTCGTCGGCGTGCCAGCGATGATCGACACCGCGCGCAAATTCGGTATCACCACCTTCAAAGACCCGAGCCATTACGGTCTCTCGCTCACACTGGGCGGCGGCGACGTGACGCTGTTGGAATTGACCGGCGCGTACGCGGTCTTTGCGAACCAGGGGATGCGCGTGCCGCCCACGCCGTTCCTGAAAATCACCGATCCGACCGGCAAGGTGCTCTATGATTTGAAAGCCAACCCACCCAAGGGAACTCAGGTCGTCGATCCGCGCTATGCCTACCAAATTACGAGTATCCTCAGCGATGCGAACGCGCGCGCGCCGGCGTTTGGCACCGGCGGCGTGCTGAAACTCTCGCGCCCCGCCGCCGTCAAAACCGGCACGACAAACGATTGGCGCGATAACTGGACGCTGGGTTACACGCCGGATTTGGTGACCGGCGTCTGGGTCGGCAACTCGAACAACTCGGAGATGGAGCACATCAGCGGCGTCACCGGCGCGGGTCCCCTGTGGCACAACTTTATGGAGCGTGTCCTTGCCGGCACCCCCGTCCATGATTTCCTCGTCCCACCGGGGATGGTGCGGATCGAGGTGTGCAACGAGTCCGGCTTGCTGCCCACTGACCTGTGCCCGCCGGATCATCGTCATTCGGAAATCTTCCTCGCGGAACAAGCGCCGACGCAATTCGACAATGTCTGGCAGAAGATCAAAATCGATCGCACGAATGGACTGCTCGGCAGCGATCTGTGCCCTGACCGCGTCGACGAAAAAGTCTTCGCGGTCTATCCGCCAGAAGCGCGCCAGTGGGCGATCGATCATAACATTCCGCAGCCACCGACGGAGCAAAGTCCGAACTGTCCTCTGCCGGCGGGTCCGACGCCGGTGGGCGAGATCAAACCGTTCATGACGATCACCTCGCCGCGCGAAGGCAGTGTGCTTAACGGAAGCGTCGACATCATCGGCTCGGTGCAGATGCCGGATTTCGACCATTACACGATTCAGATCGGCTTTGGGCACGATCCGCAGGATTGGATTCAATTGATGTTTGGAACGAACCAGGTGCAGGATGCGCGGCTCGCGACCTGGGACACGCTGCATTATCCGGACGGTCCATATACCATTCGCCTCGCGATGCAGGACCATGCGGGGCAGTCGTACGGCGGACGCGTGCACGTGACCGTATCGAATTTCCCCGCGCCGACCGCGCGCCCGCGTCCGACGGCGACGCTGCTGCCGCTGACCGCGACGCCTGTACCGGCGACGAGCACGCCGGTGCTGCCCACCCAGACGCCAAAGCCAAGTCCTACAGCTACATCGATTCCGCCGACCGCGACCACGGTACTGCCGACGGCGACGGTCGCGCCGCCGAGTGCGACCTTGATCCCGCCCACCGCGACCTCCGCGCCACCGACCGCGAGACCAACGCATACGGTGACGACGGCTCCAAGCACGACGACTGTGACCATTGGTCCCTAGTCGCGCGCTGCAAATAAAATGGCGGACGAGAAAGAATCTCGTCCGCTTTTTTGCATGCTTCTTCTTACGATCCACACACGGAATCTTGGTGATGGAAAGAGCGGGCTGGATCGAATCTAGGATTCGTCCAGCCCGCCGAGAACCGCGAGGTGTGATGAAGTGTTTTGTGCTGCGATGCGGCAGCGATGAATCGATGATGGAGGTGCGATGCGTCGCGGTTAACTCACACGCAATTACTTGGTGCAGTCGGCTGCACCCGCAGGCAGCGCGCCGAGGTCTTTGAGCGACAGTTGCAACAACGCGCAGGATCGCTTAAAGTTGTGGACCGCGGCGGCGGCGCCTTGGTTGCCGACGCTGCCGGTGCCCCACATCGCGCCGTAGACGTAGCGGAAGTTGTACCACGCGTTCTTTTCCTTGTCATCGGCGGTCTGCGGAATCGTCGCGTACGGATAGCCAGTGTCGAGTTTCTTCCAGCCCTTGGCTTCAAGCGTCTTCCACGTTGTGTCGAGCAAGCCCTTGATTTCATCCTGCACGCCTTCGGTCTTGCCATTGCCGTCGTAGTCCGCTTTGGCAGGCAGATTGAAATCTTTGACTTCGCCATGGCAGGATTTGCAGGCGGCGCCGTAATCGGTCTTGCCGTCAGGTGACACTGTGTTGAACGAGTGTCCCCCAACCTTGAAGGCGAGCGTGTCAGTTATGGGAGAGGTAATCGGATCCCACATGTGGCAGTAGACGCAGGGACCGGGCACGTTGCCCTTGTCGTCGCCCGGGCTGCTCCACTTGAACTTGGCTGCCGCAGGATCGGTTGTTCCAGTTGGAACGGGCGCGTTCCCCACCAGCATGCCGTGTGGCGAGTTGGGTACGGTCGCGCCGTAGGTCACGCCGCCAGTGTCGGTCAACATTTCAGCTGCCGACGAGTAGTGCGGATAGGAGCCCTTGGTTGCATTTGCGGGATTGGTGCGATTGTTGTGGCATGTTTCGCAAATGCCGGACAGGCCGACATCCTTTGCGCCCTCGTACGGGACTTGGACCGGTTTGCCGACGACACGCAGTTGGAACGGCGTGGCATCGGAGTGTGGGTCGTGGCAAGCTGCGCAGCCAATCGAGCCTTCTTCATTTGCCCACGCGGCTTGGTTCGTCGGATTCACGACGAAGGTGGCAAAGCCAGCTGCGGTGTGGCAGCGGACGCACGCCTGTTCGCCGGGTCCGAAGACTTCTTCAAAGCTTGTGCCGGTCGAGTGCTTGGAGTTGGCGAGCTGCCAGCCCTTGGAGTGATTCGCGGCTGCACCGTGGCATTGGTTGCAGACGCCGCTGTCAAAGGACGCTTGCATGACTTTGGCGCCGTTCGTGACGTGTTCGTTCGCGGGACCGTGGCAAACTTCACAGCCGATCGTTCCCATGTTCTTGACCGCGTCGGGAGCTGCTGCCCAGTTGCTGGGAGCATTTTTGGTGAAGACTTCGTCGATTTGCTTCCAGGTGGGGAAGGTCCAGTTGGCTTTCGCTTTGGCGTCCCAGTATCCCCCTGAGCCGTTGTAGGGTGCAGGGTACCATCCCGTCGTGTGGCAACGCGAACAAGTTTCGGAGTAGTGTGTGATGAAGCCCGCCGCGCTAGGTTTCACGCCCAGAGGACCATCGATCTTGTTGTCGAGTTCCTCCGAGAAGAGCAGGGCGTGTGGCGTCTTAGCCCATTCTTCGGCGTACTTGGGGTGGCACTGTTTGCAGTTGCCTGCCGTCGCACCAATGTAGGTACCCGCGTTGAAGAATGCGAACTGGGGTTGACTGCTCAAGCCGGCATCGTTCTTGAGCGAGACGCTCACATAGTACGCGCCGACGACATCCGGCGTGAACTTGGCGGTCATGGTGCCGGTGATCGTCGCCTTAGAGTCCGGCGGCTTGGTGAGCGACCATGTTGGCTTGCCGGAGTTGTTCGGGTCTTTCGCCGACACTTGGAGGACCACCGGAACATTGATCGGCACATTGCTCAAGCCACTCGTGTACAACGCGACGGTGGACTTGGCGGCGCCGACGGCGGTGTCCGTGATGTACGTGACTGTCGCGGTGATGGCATTCGGGTCGCTAATGTAGCCCGGCACCGCGACGACTTTCAGGACCGCCACCGGGGGTTGGGGCGCAGGTGTTGGATTCTGCGCATACGCTACTTGCGGCATCGGCGCGAACATCAGCGCAACCAGTGCGATGAACATCGCGATGCCCGCAAGTATGACGAGGGTCTTTTTGTTCATACTTTCTCCTCACTGAGAATAGTTACTGATGGGAAGAATGTCTGGATGGTTGCTTGACTTGATGTGCCTCCTTCTTAGAGTACCGCCGGGCAGCCCCCTCGTCAGAACCACGCCGTTGCGACACTCGAAAGATTTTGTCCTTCATGGACAAGAATGGTCTAGTGCCCTTCTGCGTGAGCATAAAACAAAGCGCCTCGATGAAAGCGCACGTCATTCCCGTGCGCCTGATCGAGACGCGATCATGAGATCATCGGATGCTGCAAAAGCAGATCAGCGTGACGGCATCATCACACCGCTCATAAACCCATCTTATCCCTGGTATACCAGACCCAAGTACCACCCCAAGTTCCGGCAAGTCAAAATCTAGTCAAAAATTGAGCGGCTGAGATGGGTCTGGCTTCACATCCTTATATTACCCAGTATACCCGTCGGAAAGACTCATGTCAAATTTCACGGATGCCCCTTGTCAAATCGAAAAAGGGTAGGTATAATCATCCACACTGATACAACTGACATACTGCGTGCAGTGATGATGGCTGCATGCCTGATTGGAAAGGTCAATGCCTGACGCGGAATCTCGGGAGTGACGGTGCTCACCGAGCGGATAGCGTCCGTATTTCAAATTCGTCCCGGCGAAGCCAAGCTGGTCGGTTGGGTCGCCGCGCTCTTCGCGTTCCTCGAATTGGGTCGCAACATCGGCGCAAACGCCGCCGATGGTCTCTTCCTCATCCGTTTTGGTGCTGCGTACCTCCCGCTGATGACGATCGCGCTCGGCGTGCTCGCTTTCTTCGTCACTCTCTCCTACACCATTGGCCTCAGCCGCTTCAAGAAACGCGTTTTCTTCGTCGCCGTCCTCGGCGCGTTGGGCGCGATCCTGCTGATCGAGCGCATCGCGCTTTTCTTCGACTGGGCGCCTTTGTTTCCCATCCTCTGGCTCACGATCAACATCATGAGCTCCGTCCTCGGAACGCTGATGTGGAACATTGCCGCCGAAGTGTGCGACACGCGCCAAGCCAAGCGGCTGTTTTCGCTGTTCACGAGCGCCGGCATCTTCGGCGGCGTGGTGGGGAATTTGATCACCGGCATGCTCGCCAAATCGCTTGGCACAGAAAACCTCTTGCTCCTGTACGCCATCCTTCTGTTCGCCGGGCTGGCGTCGTCGCGCGAGATCGCGCGCCAGTACTTTCGACCGGCGGCGGTCCGTCAAGCCGGGACGAGCTGGATCGACGACCTCCGCGTCGGTTTCGATTTTGTCCGCTCCTCGCGCTTGATGCACTTGATCGCCCTGTCTTCGATTCTATTCTCGATACTCTATTTTTCGGTCTATATCCCGTTCAGCCAGGTCGCCTCCGTCACCTATCCAAATGAAGCCGACCTCGCCGGATTCCTGGGACTGATGTCCGGCGCGGTCACGGTGATCACACTGGTCATTTCGCTCTTCATCGCAAATCGGCTCTACGCGCGCATCGGCGTCGTGAATGCCGTTCTGATTTTGCCGATCACCTACTTGGTCGGCTTTGTCCTTTTCGCGCTCAATGGTTCGATCGTGATTGCCGTAGCGGTGCGGATGTCGCAGATGATCGTCTTGAACGGTGTCGCGAGCGCGGCGTGGAGCGCGTTCTTCAACGTCGTCCCGCCGGAGAAGCGCAGCCAGGTGCAGAGTTTCGATGGCGGCGTGACCGCGCAGATGGGCACGGTACTTTCCGGTCTGCTGCCGCTCATCGCGTCCCGGTTTCTGACGACCACGCAGATTTTCGCCGCGGGCATGCTCGCCGCGTTGGTCACCGGCTATCTCGTCTGGCGCATGCGTTACGATTACGGCGCCGCGCTGGTCGAGGCGCTGCGCGCCGGTTTTCTCGATGTCTTTACCGCGACGCGCCGCGGTTTTCAATCGATAAGCGCGGACGCGAACGCGCGCCGCGCAGTCTTCGACGGACTGACCGACGCGCTGCCGGCGCGCCGGCGCCTCGCCGCGGAAGTGCTCGGCAAGATGGACGACCGCAGCGCGATCGAGCCGCTGACGCACGCGCTCGACGATTCGGATGTCGAGGTTCGCCGCGCGGCAATCGACGCGCTCATCCAACTGAACGCGCCGTCGGCGCTCGATGCGATTGCCCGGCGCGTGGGCGATCCCGATGCGTCCGTGCGCGCGTGCGCGCTCGATGCGCTGAGCGCGTGGTCTGCCGAGCCGCGCCCGGAATACGCCGGTGCCCTGCAAGACCCGGTGCCGCGCGTTCAGGCGCGCGCAGTCGTTGCGTTACACAAGACGGGCGATGCGCCGCGCGCCCAGCATGCGATTGCCGCGCTGCTCGAATCGACCGACGCGAACGCACGGGCAGCCGGGCTGGACGCGGTCGCGGACATTCATGCCGGCGCATCGGTTGCACGCGTCGGCGAATTTTTGGACGACCCGGCGCTCGCGGTGCGCCTCGCGGCGATCAAGGCACTCGGCGCGTTCCAGGATCGCCAAGCCAACGCTTGGCTCGTCGCGAAACTGGACGATCCGGACGAGCGCGTGCGCGAAGCCGCGGCGATGGCACTCCAAGTGTCCGGCGTCGATGCGGAGACGTTGAGCCGCGTGCTCAACACCGGAAGCGAGCGCGCTCAACGCGCCGTGCTGATCGCGCTTCAGGGACGCGGCGCGGCGGCGCAAAAGATATTGATCGATTGGGCGCGTTTGCAGATTCCGCGTGCGGCGCAATACCGCGCCTGGTTGGTCAGTCTGTCGCGCGCGGACGGCAACGCCTCGCACAGCGTTCTGTTTCTGCGCGACCTGCTCCGCGAACGCGAGTGGGGGATCGAGCAGCGCGTTTTGCAGGCGCTCGCGCTGATCGCCCAGGCGACCTCGGTCGGCACGCCGGGATCGATCCGTCTGATCGCGCAGGGATTGAAATCCCAGGATCACGAGATGCGCGCGCAAGCGCTCGAAGCGCTCGACACGTTGGGCGACCGGCAGATCGCGCACGGACTGGTGCCGCTGCTCGAAGACTCCGCCGCGAGCTCCGCACCGCAAGACCCGCGCCTCGTCTTGAGTGAGTTGACGATGCACCGCGATCCGTGGCTGCGCGCGTTCGCCGTGCGCGCGCTGACCGGCTTGCTCGCGCGTGATTGGCAGACCATCGTCGCGCGCGCGCGTCAAGATTCGGACGAGTTGGTGCGGCAGGCGACTGTCGATGCGATCGATGCGAGGGGGGAAGAAATGGCGGAGACACTCAGGACCCTAGGGACAATGGATCGAATTCTGTTCCTGCGCCAAGTCCCGCTCTTTTCCGACCTGGCGCCGGAAGATTTGCAGCAGATCGCGGAGGTCGCGACTGAGCGTGTGTTTACGCCGAACGATTATCTCTGCCGCGAGGGCGAAATCGGCGACGAGTTGTTCGTGATCGTCGATGGTCAGGTCAGAGTGACTAAGGGCTCGAATGGTCAGGGGCGGACGCTGCGCATATTAAAGACCGGCGAACATATCGGCGAGCTGGCGATCCTGCGCGAGCAGCCGCGCTCGGCAAGTGTGGTGGCGGAAGAAGGCAATGTGCGCGCGCTGGCGATTCGCGGCGGCGCGCTCAAAGCGATCCTGCGCGACCGACCCGAAGTGGCGATGGCGATGCTGGCGACGCTCGCGCATCGAATGAGCACGCTGGCGTAGAGAACGCTCGCTGCAGCATTTCCAACGGAAACGGCATGGCGTCCGTTCCCTACACGGTTTGACGATTGAACACTAACTGAACACTTTTTGGTCTGGGAGAATGGGGCATTGTTTTGTACACTGTGGGCAATCCCTGACCGGGCTGTCTACAGGAGCGCCAAATGAAATGCCAGTCCTGTTCGACTAACAACGCGCCGGATTCGAAATTCTGCGAGAACTGCGGCAAGCCCCTGGAGAGTACGTGCCCCAATTGCGGCAAGCCGGTGACGCCCGGCGCGAAATTCTGCCGCAACTGCGGCAACAATCTCGTCAGCGCGACCGCGCCGGCGCCGGGCGGACGCCTCGCGGCGTTGCAGCGCGCCGCGCCGAGCGTGCTGCAGAACAAAGTGCTTTCCGCGCGCGGGCAAATGGAAGGCGAGCGCAAACTCGTGACCGTGCTGTTCACCGACATTGTGGGTTCGACCTCACTCGCGGAAAAACTTGACCCGGAAGTATGGGGCGAGGTTGTGACCGGCGCGCACCAGCGCGTGAGTGACGCGGTCTATCGCTACGAGGGCACGATCGCGCAATTGCTCGGCGATGGCGTGCTGGCGTTCTTCGGCGCGCCGCTCGCGCACGAGGACGATGCCGAGCGCGCGATCCGCGCCGGGCTGGATATTCTGACATCGATCAAACAGTACGCGGCAGAATTGCGCGCGGACAAACGCGTCGAGAATTTCCAAATGCGCGTCGGACTGAACACCGGGCTCGTCGTCGTCGGCAACATCGGCAGCGACCTGCATATGGAGTATCTCGCCGTCGGCGACACGGTCAACCTCGCGGCGCGGATGCAGAGCGCGGCAGAACCGGACACCGTTTTGATTTCGGAGAGCACGCACCGCCTCACCACCAAGTTGTTCGATTACGAAGATCGCGGCAAGATCGCGGTCAAAGGCAAGTCCGCGCCGGTGCAGGTCTATCGCGTCGTCAGCGAACGCGCGGGCGGCGCGGTGCGGACGCGCGGCATCGAAGGGCTAGACTCGCCGCTGGTCGGACGCGAGCGCGAACTGCACATGCTCCTCTCGCGGGTCGACGAACTGATGCAAGGACGCGGGCAGATCGTTTCGATCATCGGCGACGCCGGCTTGGGCAAGAGCCGGTTGATGGCGGAAGCGCGCAGAACATTGACGGAAGATGGACGACGGACGACCAAGGACGCTTCCAGCCTTCGTCTTTCGTCCTCCGTCGCTTGGCTCGAAGGGCGCGCGCTCTCGTTTGAAACCGCGACGCCGTACATGCCGTTCATCGATTTATTCACCCAATATCTCGATTTGCGCGGCGAGCCGTCGGACGCGGGTAAGTACGCCATGATCGCGACGCGCGTTGCGGAGCTGCTCCCCGAAAAGGTCGATGAAATCGCGCCGTTCATCGCGACCATGCTCGGAATCCGGTTCGGCGGCGAGGACGCCGAGCGAGTGCGCTATCTGGAACCGCCGCAATTGCGCGCGCGAACATTTGCCGCCGTGCGCGCATTCATCGAACAGTTGGCAGGCATGACTCCGCTCGTTCTCGTTTTTGAAGATTTGCATTGGGCGGATTCGACTTCGCTCGACCTGCTCGAGCAGTTGATGCCGCTGACGGACCAAAAGATGATCATGCTCGTCGCGCTCTTTCGCCCGCTGCGCCAAGAGCCGTCGTGGCGCTTTCACCAAGTCGCTGCGCGCGATTTTCCGCATCGCTACACCGCGCTCGCGCTTGAGCCGCTGGACGAGGCGAACGCGCGGCAACTGGTCGCGAATCTGTTGGAGATCGAAGACTTGCCGGAACGGGTGCGCGCGCTGATTTTGAAGAAAGCCGAAGGAAATCCGTTCTTCGTCGAAGAAGTGATCCGGTCGCTGCTCGACGCCAAACTAGTCGTACGCGATGACGGACATTGGCGCGCGACGCGGGAGATCGACCACATCGCGCTGCCGGACACGCTCGTCGGTGTGATCGCCGCGCGTCTCGATCGGCTGGACGAAGACGCCAAGCGCACCGCACAAGCCGCGGCGGTCGTCGGTCGAGAATTTCAGCGCCTCGTGTTGACCGACATTGCCGATTCGCCGCGCGCCATCGATCCGTCGCTGGTCACGCTCCAGCGCCGCGAGCTCGTGCGCGAAAAGACCGCGGCGCCGGAGCGCGCGTACCTGTTCAAGCACGCGCTCACGCAGGAGACCGCGTACGGATCGATTCTGATGAGCAAGCGCCGCGAGCTGCACAAGCGCGTGGCGGAGTGCCTGGAGCGCCGCGCGCCTGACCGCGTCAATGACATCGCGCGACATTTCCTTGAAGCACAAGAGCATGCGCGCGCGCTGCCATACCTTATTCAAGCCGGCGAAAACGCGGCGCGCGCGTACTCGACGCCGGAGGCGATTGAGTACTTTACGCGCGCGATCGAGATCGTGCAGCACGTCGTCGATTTGGAGCTGGCGCGGCGCGCGTACGCCGGGCTGGGCGGCGCGCTGTTGCTCGTGTTCGATATTCCGCGCGCGGCGGCGCACTATGACGCGATGCTGGCGTACGGGCGCGAGAACGGAGACATTCCGCTCCAGGTCTCCGCGCTGAACAAACTCGGGATGGTCAAAGGGCAGTACATGGGGCAGTTCGAGCCGGCGGAACAACATCTGCTGGAGGCAGAACGCCTCGCGCGCGAGTTCGAGCATCAGCCCGGTCTCGCCGAGTTGTACACCGTGCGCTGCGGCATTTGCACGATGCAAGGCGACTTTGGCAATGCCGCGCGCTATCTGACCGAATCGGCGATCATTGGGCGCGCACTGAACATCAAAGAGCAAGAGGCGTTCGGCGAAACGCACACCGCAAACACGCTGACCTACATGGCGGAGTTCGAGCAGGCGTTTGCTAAATCGCAAGAGGCTCTGCGGGTCTCGCAAGAGATCGGCAATCAGATGCACGTCGCCGAAGTCAAACTGTTTCCGCTGGCATATTATTACCTGCACAAGGGGGACTTGGATCAGGCGCGGCAATCGGCGGAAGAGGGGGTGCAGATCGCGCGTCGCATCGGCACGGCGTTTCCGGAATCGCTGGGGCTGCGGCTGCTGGCGGAGATGGCGCGCTGGCGCGGCGAGTACGAAAACGCGCTCGAGCTGCTCAAGCGCACCGATGTTGCAGCGCTCGCCTCGGGTTTGCTCTTCATGGCGGCGGACACGCCCGCTGCCGCCGGCTCGATCTACCTTGAGATCAGCGAGAAATTCGTCGACAAGACGAAAGAGTTGCACGCGCAGACGCTGAAAGCGATGGAGAATCCAATGGCAGCTTCCGCCGCGTCGTCGGCGTATGCGGACTTGGGTTTCTGCGCGCTCGCGATCGGCAACCTGGAAACCGCGCGCGAGCTGTTCACCAACGGCTTGACGCGTCCCACGATTCTGGGCTTGCTCGAAAAGCCGCGCTATTTGATCGGATTGGCGTTCGTCGCGCTCGCGCAAAATCAATTGGACGACGCGGGGCAGAACATTCAACAGGCGCGCGCGTACGTCGACGATCGCGCGATGGCGTACCTGGAACCGTTCCTCGATTGGGCGGACGCGCGGGTGAGCGCAGCCACCGCAGGGAGCGTGGGGCGGGCGCGCGCGCTGGAACTGTACACGCGCGCGGAAACACGCGCCGCGGCAATGACGATGCGCCCGCTCGTGTGGCAGGCGCGCGCCGGTGCAGCGCACGTGCTCGCGGCGATGGGGCGCCCAGACGAAGCGGAAGCCAAGCGCCAAGCCGCGCGCGCAATGATCGACGAGATCGCCGCGTTGTTCGAGGATGAGACGATGTGCGACGCGTTTGTGGAGAGCGCAATGAAAAAACTGACGCATGACGAATGACGGGGGACGGCGAATTGCCGTTTATCCTTTCGTCCTTGGTTTCCTGTCCAGGAGGTGACATATGAAGTGCCCGAATTGCTCGTTCGAGAACGCGGTCGATGCGAAATTCTGCGAAAACTGCGGTCAGCCGTTCGAGCGGGTGTGCCCGAACTGCGGCAAGCCGGTGTCTGCCAACGCGCGGTTCTGCAAGAATTGCGGATTCAATCTCGCGGGCGCGGCGGCGCAAGCCCAGCCCACGCCGGTGACCCAGAGCGCCAATCTCGACGCGCTGCGCAAGACCGCACCGTTGAGCGTGAGCCAGAAGATTCTCGCGGAGCGCGAGCGGACCGAAGGCGAGCGCAAACTCGTCACCGCGCTCTTCACCGACATCGTCGGCTCGACCTCGCTGGCGGAAGCGATGGACCCGGAGGACTGGCGCGAGATCGTCTCCGGCGCGCACCAGCGCGTGAGCCAAGCGGTCTATCGCTACGAAGGGACGATCGCGCAATTGCTCGGCGATGGCGTGCTGGCGTTCTTCGGCGCGCCGCTCGCGCACGAGGACGATGCCGAGCGCGCGATCCGCGCTTCGCTCGACATCCTGGCGTCGATCAAGCAGTACGCCGGGGAGTTGCGCCAGAAAAAACGCGTCGAGAATTTCCAGATGCGCGTCGGGCTGAATACCGGGCTCGTCGTCGTCGGCAACATCGGCAGCGACCTGCATATGGAATACCTCGCGGTCGGCGATACGGTCAACCTCGCGGCGCGGATGCAGAGCGCGGCGGAGCCGGACACCATCTTGATTTCCGATAACACCCAGCGCCTCGCGGCGTCGTTATTCGATTTCGAGGACAAGGGCAAGATCACGGTCAAGGGCAAAGCGGAACCGATCCAGGTTTATCGTGTGCTCAGTGAACGGAAGGGCGCGGTGCGCGCGCGCGGCATCGCCGGCTTGGCATCGCCGATGGTCGGGCGGCAGCGCGAATTTTCGACGCTGATGCAGATCACGAGCGATGTGCGCGCCGGGCGCGGCTCGATCGTCGCGATCATCGGCGAAGCCGGCTTGGGCAAATCGCGGCTGGTGGCGGAATGGCGCAAGAACGCGCTCCGGCAATCGGGCGTGCCGCTGCGCTGGGTCGAAGGGCGCTGCCTGTCGTACGCGTCTTCCATCGCGCATCACCTCAGCACCGATATTCTGCGCGCGCTGATCGGCGCGCCGGTCGGCTCGGCGGAAGAAGAAACGCACGCCGCGCTGCGCCAGAACTTGGAAACGCTGTTGGGCGATGACCTGAAAGAGGTCTATCCGTTCCTGGGTCATCTGCTCGGTTTGAAATTGGAAGAGGATATGGCGGCGCGGGTCAAGTATCTCGATGGTCCCGCCTTGCAGGCGCAGTACATCGCCGCGTATAAAAAATTCTTGCGGGCGCTGTCGCAGCACACGCCGACCGTCATCGTGTGCGAAGACGTTCACTGGGCAGACCCCTCGTCGGTGGAACTGGGTAGCCAGATCATACCAATGGCGGCGACATCGCCCATTGTCTTTGCGTTCGTAACGCGCGCGGACAAGGACGCGCCGGGCTGGAAACTGGTCGCGCAGGCGCACGAGGTCGCTGGCGTCGGCGCGACGGAACTGTACCTCGCGCCGTTATCGGACACGGACAGCAAGCAGCTCGTCAGCAATTTGCTCGAAGTGGAAGCGCTGCCCGAGAATCTGCGCAAGATGATTCTGGCGAAAGCCGAGGGCAATCCGTTTTTCGTCGAAGAAGTGATCCGCATGTTGATCGACCGCGGCGGAGTCGCGCGCGACGCGGCGACTGGCAAATGGACGGTGACACGCGAGATCGACACCATCGAAATTCCGGACACGCTGCAGGGCGTGCTGACCGCGCGCATCGACCGCTTGTCGGAGGACGCCAAGCGCGTACTGCAAATCGCGTCGGTGATCGGTCGCAAGTTCCCGGTCAAGGTGCTGGAACGCGTGTTGCAGGAGCAGGCACAGCAGGCATGAACCTCGACACTTCGCTCGCCCAACTCGAAACCGCGCAACTCGTGCGCCGCATCGACGATGCTGAATCTGCCTATCAGTTCAAGCACGCGCTGACGCAAGACAGCGCGTACGAATCGCTGCTCAAAAGCGACCGCAAGCACCTCCATCGTCTGGTCGCCGAGACAACCGAGCGCGTGTATTCTGATCAGCTGGATGAATTCGCCGGCGTGCTTGCGCACCATTACGCGGAAGCCGGCGACGACGCCAAAACGCTGGAGTACGCGACGCGCGCCGGGGACGCGGCGGCGCAGCGTTTCGCGAACGCGGAAGCGCGCCTGTACTATTCCAAGGCGCTGGACGCGCTCGCTCGTCTGCCGGACGACGCGGCGCATCGACGCGCGCGCGTCGACGCGATCATTCGGTATGTCAGTGTGGCGCTACGGTACGAGGGTCCGCATCGCAGTCTCGCGCGCTTGCTGGAAGCGGAGAAACTCGCGCTGGAATTGTATGGCGCGACGCCGGCAACTCGGAACGACCGCTTGCACCTTGCCCGCCTCCGATATTGGATCGCACAGGCGTACCTGCACGGCAACCAACCGCGCGAAGCGATTCAGTATCTACAAGAGGTTTTATCGGTCGCGCAAGCGGAAGGCGATGACGAACTCCGGGCAATTCCGGAGAGTATGCTGGGGCGCGCCCTTGCCATTCAGGGAAAGTTCGCGGATGCCGAGCCGCATCTTCGCACGGCGACGCGAATGCTGGATAGCAATGCTACGAATCACGAGGCGGTGCTGGCGCGCGG
>Ga0272448_1004147_pt1 | contig 16703 bp, 18 predicted proteins | sample YNPCB0191_FD_202220 | JGI IMG/M metagenome (GOLD analysis project Ga0272448, IMG submission 202220) | Hot spring sediment microbial communities from Yellowstone National Park, WY, United States - YNP-CB-019-1 | ecosystem: Environmental > Aquatic > Thermal springs > Hot (42-90C) > Sediment...
CTTCTCCTCCAGGTAATGGCGCAGCAAAGGCAGAAGCTCGAACCGGATGCGCCGCGCGACGCGTCCGGGCCGCCCGGCGGGATCGAGGTCCGGCCGCGGATCGAGGAAGTATGCATGGCCGGGAACCGAACCGGCGCGCGCATGCCGTTGCCGCACGCGGCTCGATATGATACAAAGATCGCCCTCCCGGATTGATTCCCAGCACAGCACAGAGAGAACGATGACGACCCGCATCCGCACATCATTCGCAGCCCTGATTATCCTCTTCCTCCCCCTTGCCCCCGCCGCAGCAGCCGACCACCCCTGGCAGATCACCTCGAGCGATGGGAAACACACGCTCGTCTTCGGGATGCTCGCGCAATATCGCGCCGAGTGGCTTGTCCGCCGGCACGCCGGACCGGCGTCCAGAGACCTCTACCTGCGCCGTTTTCGCCTGATCGCCTCGGGCAATGTCGGCGAAAAACTCACCTTTTTCGTCGACACGGACAGCCCCAACCTGGGCAAGTCGACGGCGGCCGGCGGCAAGGTCGAGGAACGCATCTTCTTCCAGGACGTGATATTGACCTATGCCTTCCGCCCCGAGGTGCAACTCGATGCAGGGCTGCTGCTCGTCTCCCTTTCGCACAATTCGGGGCAGGGAGCGTCGTCGCTCATGGCCGTCGATTATGGGCCGTTCTCCTTTCTCGCATCCGAGCCGACCGGATCGCGCTTTGGTCGCGATTATGGCGTTCAGTTGCGCGGTTACCTCTTCTCGGAGCACTTCGAGTACCGCGCCGCCGCCTTCCAGGGCTACCGGGGGCCGCAATCCACGAATCCCCTGCGTTACTTCGGGCGCGTGGTCTGGTACCCCTTCGGGGCGGAAACGGGATTCTTCTACACCGGCACCACACTCGGCGCAAGAAGAATACTGGCCGTGGGCTCGGGCATCGACCATCAGATGGACTACACGGCGGCGGCAGCGGATTTCTTCTATGACCAGCCGCTCGGGAACGGGGATGTGCTCACCGTCCAGGGTGCATACAACCGCTATGACGGTGGAACGACCTTCGCGCAGCTGCCGCCCGAGCACGTGCTCTTCCTCGAAGCGGGGTATTTCAATCGGAAATCGCGCCTGGGCCCCTTCCTCCAGCTTTCCGAGCGCCGATTCCGCGATGCTTCGTCGGACAGCCAGAGCCTAAGGATCGCCGGGCTGGCCTACTGGGCTTCGGGCCATCGCCTGAACATCAAACTGGGCGCGGGACGCCTGCGCGGCGGATCGCCGTCCGACGCCTGGCAGGTCGTGCTCCAGGGCCAGCTCTTCATTCATTGAGACGCCGCCCGAAGCCGCGCGCGCCGGCGTCGCCGGTCAGACGGCCTCCATGGTCGACGGGGGCTTGGGGGCGATGTTGTAAGTGACGCTCACCACGCCCGGCACCTCGCGTACTATCTCCCCGGCCAGATCGAGCAGCAGATCGAACGGAAGCCGCGTGGGCACGGCCGTTCGGGCGTCGAGGCTGTCCCAGCAGCGCACCTCGATCTGCCGGCCGAACTCGCGCCGCCCGTCGCGCATGCCGGTCACTCGATCGTCGTGCAGGATGGCCATGTATTGAAACGCTCCCGTGCCGCGCAGGCGGCGTTCCACGATGGCTGTGGCCCGGCGCACGATCTCGATGCGCTCGGCGGTGGCCTCGCCGATCACGCGCGCCGCCAGCGCCGGTCCGGGGAAGGGAATGCGCTCCAGGATCTCCGCCGGCAGCCCCAGGGCCCGGGCGAGCTTGCGCACCCCGTCCTTGCGCAGCGGCAGCAGCGGCTCGATGATGCGGTAGCCGAAGGCCTCCTGCGGATCGATACCCATCTGCTCGAATACGTTGTGCTGGCGCTTGATGCCGGCGACGGTCTCGTCGACATCGGTCAGGATCGTCCCCTGCAGAAGAAACCTGGCTCCGCTTTCCCGGACGATGCGCCCGAAAACATCGCGGTAGAAGGTCTGCGTGATCGCCTCGCGCTTCTCCTCGGGATCGGTGATTCCTCTGAGGGCGTCGAGGAATGCCGCGCGGGCGTCGACGAGCTCCACGCGCACACCGAGGCCGCGAAAAAGTTCGACCACATGCTCGGGCTCCCCCTGGCGCATCAGCGCGTTGTCGATGAAAACCGTGCGCAGGCGATCGCCGAGGGCGCGGTGGCCGAGCATCGTCACCGTCGAGGAGTCGACTCCTCCCGAAAGGGCGTTGACGGCGATCCCGTCCCCGACGACGGCGCGGATATCCTGCACCTGCGCCTCGATGTATGCCTGAGCATCCAGTTCCTGGGCCGTGATTTCCCGAATCATCCGAATGCCTCCTTCCATGACTGAGCGCTTGCGTCTCGATCGGTTTTCCGTGCAACGGAGGGCGCCTATTTGTATCCCCGAGACGGCCGCGAGGCAAGCCGAAATGCAACCGATCCTCACGCCCGGGTGCCGGCATGCGCGAACCGGCGCCTGCTCGGCGGCGACTTGCTTCCCGGCGAAAAACCTGCGATCCTGCTGGCGCCGGAAAAGCTAACGAAACCGGCGCCGCCGCGACGGCGCCGGATCATTCAGAAAGGTGCCGAGCATGCACGCCGATCCCCCGATTCACATTCTCGACCGCATTCCCCGCAGCGGGATACCGCTGGTGCGCGACCGGCTGCTCGAACAGCAGGCCCGCGGCCGCAAGGTCTACCGGCTCGAGTCGGGCGACCCCTCGTTCGATATTCCCAGGCACGTCGCGGAGGCGATCAAGCGTGCGCTCGATCAGGGGCACACGCATTACACGACGGGCGCCGGCATCCGGGCTTTGCGCGAGGCCGCCATGCACAAGATGCGGGAAACCAACGGCATCCCGGTCGCCGACCCCGACTGCGTCCTGATCACCAACGGGGCCATGAACGCGCTCAACATAGCCTTCACGGCCATGATCATGCCGGGCGACGAGGTCCTGATGCCGGACCCGACATGGACCGAAACCGCCGACAACGTCACGCTCGCCGGCGGCATCGTCGCGCGCTACCCCATCGACACGCGCGGCGGCGCGGGCTACGTCGCGGAAGCCCTGGAGGCGGCCGTCACCCCCCGCACGCGCGCCGTCGTCATCAATTCGCCCCACAATCCGACGGGATTCGTCGCCGACCGCGACACGCTCACGCGCATGCTCGCGGTCGCCGAGCGCCACAACCTCTGGGTGGTCAGCGACGAGGCTTACGAGCACATCCTGTTCGACGGCCGCCGGCACGTCAGCCCCGGATCGCTGGGCTACGAGCGGGTGATCAGCGTGTTTTCCATGTCCAAGAGCTACGCCATGAGCGGGCTGCGCATCGGGTACCTGGCGTGCAATGACCGGGGCCTGGTCGAACGCATGGTCAAGCTCCTGCGCTGCACGATCAACGGTGTGAACTCCGCCACGCAGTACGGTGCGCTGGCGGCCCTGACCGGCCCGCAGGATGCGACGGCGGCCATGGCTGCCGAATACCAGCGCCGCCGGGATGCACTCTGGGAGGGCGTCGGCAGAGTGCGGGCGCTCCATCCGATCCGTCCGCAAGGAGCCTTCTATCTCTGGGCCCGGATCGACGAGGCCTGGTCGGATGGCGCGGGCCACGGAGACGCCTGGGCCATGACCCATTTCCTGATCGACCAGGCCGCCATAGGGAGCATTCCGGGGGATGCTTTCGGTCCGGCGGGCTCGCGGTACATACGCCTTTCATTCTCGTGCGCGACCGATCAGGTGGTCGAGGCCGCCGCGCTTCTGCAGCAGATCCTCGGCTGAAACGCCGCCGCAACGGCACAGGCGCGCACAAGCGTCCGGCAATTCCCGGACCGGGCGGCGCGGCGATTGCCCGGCAGGACGATCTCGGTATAACATGCCGGCAAACAATCGCGGCGGCGCAGGAGCGCGCCCCGCCGGCCTACGGCGGCGCGCCCGGGATAAGCTTCTCGATCCAACCTCGCCGGCGCCGCATCTTTTCATCGCAGGCTTCGGGAGACATGGCGGCGATGCCCCGGTTGCCGACCTCGGAGAGCCCGACAAAGAGATACGCGACGTGAACCTCGGTTTGCATGCCGGCGGTTTCAAGGCACTGAACACTCACCCTGGCGACGTCGCGGCCGGGTTCGACGCGGCGGTATTCGACTTCATGGCGGCGGCGGTCCGGAGCCGTGACCACCCGAACGGCCTCGCCCCTCTCTTCACGGGTCCTGAAAATGAGGCCGCGCTCCCAGGAAGCCCCGCGAGGATAGAGAAGCTCGGGATCCCAGTCGGGAACCCGGAGCCTCTCGCCGAGCGGGAGTTACCTTTCACTCTCCAGGGTGGTCTTGATCACCGCCAGCGATTTCTCGAGCGCGGAGACCGACCGGTCCACAGCGACCCTTCGAACGATCGAACCTTTGAAACCCGTCAGGCCCTTCTGCTCGGATCCCATGGCCTTGATGAGGAAAAACCCCGGTTTCCCTGGCGCCTGGCCTTCGCGGAAGCAGAACGTAAGGTCCAGAGCGGTTTCGAAATAGTGGCTCGAGTAGAGCTGTTTCTCGGCAATCGCAGCGGCAGGCTCATCCGGACCGCTGCCGCGCATGGTCACGATATGCGTAATACGCAGCGTCGGCTTCAAGCCAAATTTCACCTTTGCCCACTGGAAGGTGTCCGTACAATCAGCCGGCTTTTCACCGGGATAGTGGATCAGGTAGCCGGCGAGGCCCGGCAAATATTGGGGAAGAACCTTGGCATAGCTGAGCATATACTTGAACTGCTCCGGCACCACGGTCGGATGCTCTTTGTCGTTGTACTCGCCGAGCACCTGATTGCCTTTCTGCTGATAGGCGACTATGAGCTGAATTGCCGCGTTCTGCAGGAGCCGATTGACCTGCTGGTCCCGATCGGGGGCGGACCAATTGACGGCCTTCCGAACCCTCTCCATAGCTCGGGCGGGCAGCTGAACGTCGCAGTCGCCGGGCTTGCACTTCCGCAGTGCTTCCACATCATCGCCATCAAGAGTGAAGTCCTTCAGGTCGGACAACTGAGGCGGGTTGCTGAATGTTCCGATGGCCAGGAATTCGGGTAGCTTACGCAGGCGTTCGATGTCACTCGCGAACCGGATATACTTCTCCGGGTCGGCGTGAACATAAACCGCACCGAAGACGAAGATCTCGTCCGGAATGCGCGAGGGCAGGTCCTTGGCGACAGGCCGGCCATTGCGAATGTCCCGGATCTGGTCTTGACTCAGCCCGATGTTCTCTGCGAAGAATGCATGCAAGTCGGGCCTTTCCTGAAAGACGCCGGGGGCAGAAATTACGCCGATCAAGGTTACAGAAGCCGCGACCCGCGCAAAGACCTCTTTCATGTTACGCTCCGACTAAAGGGCATTGTTCTTATTGATAGATTGATTGGCAATTGATTGACAGGCAGTTGCTTCTTACAGCTTTCAACAAAATAGCACCGATTGCCGCGGGAATCCAGTTGCTGCAAGCTTTTTGCAGCATCAAGATGGTCAAGGGCTTGGTGGGCTGGGGTGTGTAGGCGGCGCGTGCGCCCGTCCGGCGGCAGGTATGCCCGCCGAATATCCTGACGCAATCGAGTGCCTCGCCGGCTGCCGTCCCTGCTCACGCGACACTTCTGCAGACGCCAGCCCGTCGCCGGGGCCTGATCCGGATGGTTTGCGATCTTCCTCAGCTCAGGCCGAACGCGAACCTGCCGGCCAGATATCCGGTGGTCATGGCCATGCCGTGGCTGATCCCGGGGCAAAGCAGCGGATAGGCGTACTTGAAGCGCCCCCCGACCGTATTCCCGGCCAGGTAAAGCCCCGGAATGGCTTTTCCGTTCGCATCCAGCGGCTGCAGCCGCTCATTGCATATCAGCCCCCCGAAGATGAGCATAGGGTTGTCGGGGTTCGCATTCCAGTGCGCATAGAAGGGAGGGGTATCCACGGCCGTCAACCGGTCGGGACGCTTGCCGAAATCCAGGTCGCGAGCATGGGGAGTCTTCTCCATCTGCGCGCCGATCCACATGGCCATCTGATGGCCCTCCCCCATCGATGTGGGAATCAATCCCTGACGCAGGTTCGCTCCCGGAAAGTACTTTTCTATCATGTCCTTGTTATAGCTGTAATCCCCCTTGGCCAGGACGATCCCCTTCACGGCGGCGTATTGAGGGTGACCGAAGCCCCGGCCTCAACCGCCGCGATCGCGGCAATCAGCGGCCGGGCACACGAGCGCCTTGCAGCCCACTTTCGATTGGCAAAACGGGATCCGGCGCACCGGGGCGTCGCTTCAGTCGATGCCGTCAAACTGCCGGGCCGTGGCAGCCCACTGCAGAAAATCGGGGCCAGGCTTCCAGGTGGCGCGACGTCCGAGCGGGGGAAAGCGCTCGGGGAGATTCCAGAGCTTGAGCTGGCGCACGGTCTTCTCGATGACGCTCGCCTTGTCGATGAAACCGACGATGCGCAAGCAGCCGCCGCATTCGGGGCAAGTCAAGGGGTCGGCGAGATAAACGCGCGGTTTTCATGCCCATCATTCACATGATGCTGTCCTGTTGCGGTCGAGTCATTGCCTGTTGTAGACTATCCTGGTTGTATATCCGGCGCCGACACCCATGGTCCGGGTTGTGGTTATGGTAAGGACTTTGCCGTCGTCCGAGAGCGTCCACCGCTCTTCATAATTGACATCGAACTCACCGCGCTGGGTGCTGAGTTTTTGCGTCCCTTTGATTTCGAGCGCATTCCCGTTCCATTCCGCCTTGCCTTTGATCTCTCCGCGGCCGCCCATAGCCGGGATCGTGATTTCGCTTCCATCCAGGCGGTACGCCTGACGCTGGCCGGGGAGCTCCTGTTGACCCGCAATTAGCGAACGCTGGACAACGATCTCCTCGGCCGATTGTGTGATCACCAGCTTTTGCCCGGCGCTGGACATATCATCATCGAAGTTGCCGCCTGCCGCGCCGCCCGCGCGCGCCCGCCACCCCATCGCCCAGGGCCGGCCTCAATTCGGGACCGTCCTATATGACGCCATATTTCTGGCGGCCAATGAGGTATTGAGGGATCAGGCCGGCCGCAAGGCGATCACCCTGATGTCCGACGGCGCCGATTACGGCAGCATCACGGACCTGGATGCCGCCCTGGAAGAAGCGCAGCGCGCCGACACAGTGATCTATAGCATGTACTACGCAACCCCAAGCCGCGCCGGAATCGCCCTCGGGCGCAGGGGCGGCGGACGGATGCCCCGCGTCCTTCGGGCTGCGCCCGACGGGAAGAAGATCCTGAAAAAACTCTCCGAGGAAACCGGCGGCCGCGTGTTCGAGATCACCGGCAAGCTGACGGTGACGGAGATCTTTCGCCAGATCCAGGAGGAGCTGCGCAGCCAATACATCCTGGGATTCACCCCGCCCGCGGGATTCGCCAGCAAGGCGTTCCGCAGGATCACCCTGCGCGCCAAGGACAAGAGGCTCAAAGTCTTCTGCCGGTCCGGGTATTACCCGCAACCCAAGCCGGAAGTGCGCGACTCGGCGGGTGCACGCGCGCTCGAGTCGGCGGGCTGCCCGGTCGAAAGCGCGATCCCCGCAGCCGCAAGCAAAGACCCCTCTTTGACGCCGGGACGACTGCGCTGCGTGCCCGGCCGGATCAAGCTCGGCGCAGATCTTGTTCCGCCCGCGGGCATTTCGCGGTATGTCCCGGGCGCCGAACAGCGCCGACTTCAACCGGACCGCGGCTACGCAGCAGGGGCGAGCTCGTCGTAGGCGGCCTGCAGCACGCGCGCATTCAGCGGGCCGTGATCCGGGAACCCTCTGAGCGCTTCGGTCGAGCCGGTGACCTGCTCGCGCGACTTGCCCGCCTTGATCTCGGCGCGCACGCGCTCGAGCAGCGCGCTGAAGTAATCGCGCTGGTAAAGAAGGTCATCCTTGCGGCCGGTAACCTCCCAACCCTGCTGCGCGTGCCCGTAGATGTACAAGGTGTCGCCCGAGAACCTGCCGGCAATCTTCTCGAGCACCTGTATCCAGCCCGCGATGGAGGCCCCGGCGGGCCGGTCGATGTAGGGATGCCGCCGGTTGAACACCAAATCGCCCATGTGAACGATGTCGGCACGCTCGAAGCGCACGATGGCGTCCCCGCCCGTGTGGGCCGGGCCGAAATGCTCCATGCGCACCTGCTCCTTCCCCAGGTCGCCGGTCCACTCGCGGGAGAAGACGGTGTCGGGATAGGTCTGGGCCGCCTCGCTTTTCTGCTGCGCGGCCGCCTGCCTTTGCAGTTCGGGGACCCTCTCGTGAGCCACGATCTTCCCGGTCACCGGCCGGAAAACGCCGTTGCCCGCCGTGTGGTCCCCGTGATAGTGGGTGATCAGCAGGTAGTCGATCCGGTGATTGCCGGAACGCCGGTTCAGGCCGTCCAGGCATATCTTGGCCGTGTCCGGGTACTGGCTGTCGATCGCCGCCACGGCGTCGCTCGATACATACCAGCCGATCGTGCCGCCGCGCGCGATGAAAATGCCGACCTTGTCGCGCAGCTCCTTGAAGGTCACGACCGTTTCCTGCGCCTGCCCGAGGGCGGGCAGCCGCCGCGCGAAACCGCCCACGGCGGCAAGAGAGGAAAGCGCCAGAAAGTCTCGCCGCGAGGCTCCCTGCTCGCATCGTCGTAGGTTCATAACCGGATCCTCCCGCGTTCACGCAAGTCCAAAATGGAAGGCACGCCGCAGCATCGCGGTGCAGGAAATATAGCCGCATGAAGCGGCACAATCAATCGCGGCGCTGCAGGATCGCGCCCCGCCGCCCTACGGCGGCGCGCCCGGGATAAGCTTCTCGATCCAACCTCGCCAGCGCCGCATCTTTTCTTCGTAGGCTTCGGGAGACATGGCGGCGATGTCCCGGTTGCCGACCTCGGAGAGCCCGACAAAGAGATAGGCGACGCGAACCTCGGTTTGCATGCCGGCGCTTTCAAGGCACTGAACACTCACCCTGGCGACGTAACGGCCGGGTTCGACGCGGTGGTATTCGACTTCATGGCGGCGGCGGTCCAGAGCCGTGACCACCCAAACGGCCTCGCCCCTCTCTTCCCGGGTCCTGAAAATGAGGCCGCGCTCCCAGGAAGCGCCGCGAGGATGGAGAAGCTCGGGATCCCAGTCGGGGACCCAGAGCCTCTCGCCGAGCGGCGAGAAAAAGTCGAATACCCTGTCCGGAGGCGCCGGAAGCCGGAAGGCGCCTGCGAGCTCGATCGAACGCGGCACGAATACCATGGATCCTCCCTTCACTTTCGCTTGACCCGAGCCCCATCGGTGCTCCGGCATGCGGAGAGACACCGCTCTTTTGGCCGAGGGCGCATCCATCGACATCAGGCAGGCAAGCGTCAGGACCGCCGTCAGAACGATTCGCCTCATTCTCTCCCTTCCGCGCCGTGCGGCAATAGCCTTCATGCACTCGAGCGCCCCTCAACCAGCCCGGGCGGCGGCATCGGCTGGGGAATCCTCGGCGCCGGGATGGCCCGCGCTTTTCGGCGGCATGGCGCGCTCGAATGCGGTCAGGCCGCCCAGCGCACCAAGTCCCATGGTCTCGACGGCGGTCGAGGGTACGATGATCATCGACCCCTTCTGCCGCAGCCCCTCATAGACCATGTTCATCGCCCGCAGATGCAAGGCGACCGGGTTGTCCCTGTAGTGCACCGAAGCCCTGGCGAACTTCTCCGCGATTTCCGTCTCGGCGGTGCCCAGGATGATCCGGCTCTGACGCTCGCGCTCCGCCTGCGCCTGCCGGCTCATGGCGTCCTCCAGATCCTTCGGGATGATGACGTCGCGGATTTCCACTGCATGCGTGGTGATTCCCCACGCATTGGTCTTCTCTTCGAGCACTTTCTGGATTTCATGCCCGAGTCGGTCGCGCTCGGAGAGAAGGTTCGCGAGATCGTTCTTGCCGATCGCGTTCCGCAGGGCAGTCTGCGCCGACAGGATGACGGCATCCTCGAACTGCTCGACCTCGAGCACTGCCTTCTGTGCATCCCAGACCATCCAGAACGCGATGGCGTCCACGCTCACCGGAACTGTATCGGATGTCAGCGTGGTCTCGGCGCTGAAGTCGTTGACGCGGATGCGCTGGTCGACGAATCGCGCCACCTTGTCGATGACGGGCACGATCGGGAAGACGCCGGCCTTGCGTATGGCGAGGAACTTGCCGAAGCGAAGGACAACGGCGCGCTCCCACTGATAGGCGATCTGGATTGCCGGGGCGACCAGAACGCCCGCAATGACGGAGGTCAAGAGCACTTCACTGTCCGGCCGCAGCTGGAGGTATGCCGTCAGACACACGGCGGTGCCGAATATCAGGACCGATTCCCACACCTGGGCCATGCGCAGGATCACCGCCAGGGCGAGCGCCGAACCGACAAAGAGAAGGACCGCTTTCGCGGTGAACGGGTACCACGATAGATGGACCGCCAGGCCGGCCACCATAATGGCAATGAGGATCAATGCGTTGAGCGGTGCGAAGCGGAAGTCGGCCCTGAGCGAGGTGGCGAATCTATCCAGTTGCTCTCCCAGTGCCGGCTTTTGCGCCCGGACGCCTTTGGGCGTGGTAGTGGACCTCATGATGACCCCTCCTTTCGCTGATGCAGGCCGGCCAGCACCTCATCCAGTGAAAACCCATACGATGCGGCGCGGGCCAGCAATTCCGTAATGATCTGGTCCAGCATTCGTTGGCGTTCCAGGCTGTCGACCTTGGGACGCCGGTCGGTAAGAAACGTGCCCGATCCCTGGTGGGTTTCAAGCAGGCCCTCGATTTCCATTTCCTTATATGCACGGATTACGGTGTTGGGATTGATCGACAGTTCGACGGCCAGCTGGCGCACCGTGGGCAGCTGGTCGCCGGGTTGCAGGTCGCCGCGGGCTACGGCGAACTTGACCTGTTCTATGATCTGCCTGTAGAAAGGCACTCCGCTTTTCGAATCAATCCTGAACTCCACCGCTATGCCTCCTGATCATCCATAGAACCATTGTGCTATATATTTATAGCAATATTGTCCTAGCTGTGTCAAGATGATTTTTTGCCTTTTTCGGCGGGACTGTCGGGACCGCAAGTCGGGCAGAAACGTTCGTGGCGCAGGGGAGTATTGCCGAACTCTCTTCAGGTGCCGGAAGATAGGAAATGGAAGAATCTCGCCTCGTTACCGCTTGCAGGAGCAGCCAGGAGGGAGATAAGGTCCGGCCCGGATAGGGCGTCCTGCAAGCGGTGAGCCCTCGGCAATGCGGGTCCGCGCCTGTGGGAACCAGGCGGATATCTCCTGTCCGCCCCGGGCGGCCAGCCGGGGTTCGCCTCGAGCCTGTCCGATCTGCTCTTTCTCGGCAGAGTGGGAGCATAGCCGCGTTCGGCGGCGCCGGCCGGCACTCCACGCCCTTTCGATGCTTTACCGCGCTGATATCCATAGGTGCTGATCTTCGGCATCTACCCGGCGGCCGAGGTTGCCCGTCTCGAGGCGCTCGAGGCTTTGCGCTGCGAATAGAGCGCGCAAGGCTGCCCCGAAACGGTTCGCAGCCGGCCTCGGGGGCCGATCATCCCGGTGGCGCCCGCAGGCCGCATCCGGTATATTGCGCCCATAGGCGATCCATCAATCCAAGGAGGGAAGATGAAACGGCACATCGCTGGATTGCTTTCATATGCGCTGGCGCTCGTTGCGGCCGCCGGCGCGCAGGCGCAGGCTCCCGCGCGCCCGGGATCGTCGCAGGCGGCCGTCTCGCCGCATCCCGACACGCCGAGGCCCATCGACGCGCTCGATTCGGTGTTCATCGAGGAGCTCACCTGGATGGAAGTGCGCGATGCCATGCGCCAGGGAAAGACCACGGTCATCATCGCGACCGGCGGCGTCGAGATGAACGGCCCGTATCTGGCTACGGGAAAGCACAACTTCATCCTGCGCTCGACCACCGAGGCGATCGCCCGCAAGCTCGGCAACGCGCTCGTCGCGCCGATCATCGCCTTCGTCCCCGAGGGGAACATCGACCCGCCCAGCGGCATGATGCGCTACCCGGGCACGATCAGCCTCCAGGAAGATACCTACAAGCGGCTGCTGACGGACATCGCTTCCTGCTTCCGTACGCACGGATTCGAGCACATCATCCTGATCGGGGACAGCGGCGGCAATCAGGCCGGCATGAAGGAAGTCGCGGAGACGCTCGCGGCCCGGTGGCAGGGCGGCAAGACCACGATCCACTACATTCCCGAATACTACGATTATCCCGGGTTGACGAAGTGGCTCGAGTCCCAGGGGATCCACGAGGTTGACGAGGGCCTGCACGACGACTTCGGGATCTCCGCCATGGTCATGACCGTGAATCCCGACCATGTCCGCATCCGGCAGAGGATCGCCAGGGGCAAGGCGACGATCAACGGCGTTCCCCTCGTTCCGGTCGAGAAGGCAGTCGAAATGGGGCGCAGGTGTGTGGATTACCGCGCCGAGGTGACCGTCGCCGCCATCCGCAAAGCCCTGTCGCGCTGAGCACGCCGGCACGCCCCGCCGCCCCCGCCGGCACATGGCAATGCGGGCAGATCCAGCGGGAGATTGCAAACCGCGGCCGCCGATGCTCTAATGTGCGTGTCGAGATTCGACGCTTCGACCGGGCCGGCCGCGACTCCGGCGAGGATCGCCTGCAGCCCGTTCAGGAAAGAATCCAACCATGACTCAGGATGAGCCGGAACTCGGCCCCAATATCCAAGCCGGCCCTCCGTCGGTGGACGCCGACGACCCCTTTTTGCCTGAACGTATCCGCCAACTGGTCGAGCGGGAGCGATTCGCGGTGCTCGCCACCCAGGGAGAAGGCCAACCTTACGCTTCGCTGATCGCCTTTGCGCTCTCGGAGGATCTGTCCGCGGCCGTTTTCGCCACCCCCAAGGACACTCGGAAATACCGGCTCCTCATGAAATGCGGCCGCGTCGCCCTGCTGGTCGACACCCGCTCTCAGGGCGAGACGGACATGATGAAGATAGAGGCCTTCACGGCCACCGGGACGGCCGCCTGCCTGCAGCCCGGTGCCGAGCGGGAGCGCTGGGCACGCCTCCTTGTTCGGCGGCACCCGCACCTCGAATCGTTCGTAGCGTCACCCGACACCGCACTCTTCCGCGTCGACGTCGATCACTACTTTCACGTAGGGCGCTTCCAGGAAGTGCGCCGGTGGAGGCCGCACCCAAGCGGATGATCGTGCCGTCTTCGGTTGCGGGAGTCGCCGGCTTCCGGCGATTTCGCGGCGTGGTGCCGAAGGGGGGGGTCGAACCCCCATGCTCCTTGCGGAGCGCGGGATTTTGAGTCCCGTGCGTCTGCCAGTTCCGCCACTTCGGCCGCGAGCCCGCGGGGATGCGGACGTCGATCATCCTAGCCCACGCACCGCGCGCGAGTCAATCCGGGCCGGCGCCCCCGCGAGAGGCGCGTCGAGCCGGCGCCGGGCGGGCCTTTTTTGACTCGGCGCGCGCTTCTGCAGTATAATTCGCCCTTCCGAGGTTCCCGGAGGAACGCAAAGATGGAATTTCGCATCGGAGAAAAGGTCGTTTACCCGAATCATGGTGTCGGCATCATCGAGCAGGTAACCCGGCGCTCCGTCGACGGCGTTCCGGAAGAATTCTACATGCTGCGCATCCACTCCAACGGCTCCCTGGTCATGGTGCCCACCACCAACGTCGACAGCGTCGGCCTGCGCCGAATCATCAAGAAATCGCAGGTGGACGGCCTTTTCAAGCTCCTGGAAGAGGATTTCTACGAGCCTGAGGCGGACTGGAAGGACCGGTACAAGGAGCACTGCGAAAAGATGCGCACCGGATCGATCTTCCAGGTGGCGGAGGTCCTCAAGAACCTCGTCTACCTAAGCTTCAAGAAGAGCCTTTCCTTCCGGGAAAAGCGGATGCTCGACCGCGCCAAACAGCTCATTGTCAGCGAAGTGGCCACCGTGCGCGGCGTCAGCGAAAAGACGGTCGAGGAGATCATCGACCGCACCCTGGCGGAAGCTTATGCGCGCTCGGTGAAAGCTTCGGCATAATCGGGCACATTGCACTTTCTGCCGGCTTCCCTGGGCCTGCTGGCCCTTTCGCTGCTGTTGTCGGCCTTCTTCTCGGGCTCGGAGACGGCCTTCATGGCCGTCAACCGCCTGCGCCTCAGGCACAGGGCGGAGTCGGGCGACCGCCGGGCGGTTCTGGTCAAGAGAATCACGGACGATCCCGACCGCTTTCTCGGCGTCATTCTTCTCGGCAACACGATCGCCAACATCGCGGCCGCCACCATCCTCACCTATATCGTCACCACCCTTTCCCCCGCGGCCCACTCCCGCACCTTGAGCCTGCTCGCCTCGGCCGCCCTGACCCTCTTCATCCTGGTTTTCTGCGAACTGGCGCCCAAGACCTTCGCCGCCTCGCACGCCGAGTCGGCCGCCGACAAGCTCGTCCGCCCGGTCAACGCCGCGCTCTTCCTGCTCCATCCCTTCGCCCGGCTGGGCGCCGCGATCGCCTCGGTGCTCTTCAGGCTCTTCGGCGTTTCCTCCTCCGCCAGCCCATTCGCCCACGCCCTGAGCGAGGAGGAGGTGCGCGCCCTGATCGCGGCCTCCGGCTCGAGCGACCTCGCCGAGCACCGCAGGGCCATGCTGCGCAGAGTCTTCGACATCGGCTCGACCCAGATACGCGAGGTCATGATCCCGCGCACCGAAGTGACGGCCGTGGATATCGACAGCCCCCTGGGCGAGATCCTCTCGGTGCTGGCGAAGACCTCCTATTCCCGCATCCCCGTCTACCGCGGCAGCTTCGAAAACCTCCTCGGCCTGCTCCACGCCAAGGACCTGCTCCCGTACCTGGACCGGCCGGGCGATATCGACATCCGGGCGCTCCTGCGGCCCGTGCACTACATCCCCGACACGGCACGCCTGGAGGCGGTCCTGCGCAGCATGCAGCGCATGCACCTGCATATGGCGGCGGTGGTCGACGAGTACGGGGGGGTCGAAGGGATCGTCACCCTCGAGGATCTCCTCGAGGAAATCGTGGGGGAGATCCGCGACGAGCACGACGTGGAAGTCGAGCCGATCCGTGAGCTCGGCGCCGACCAGTACTTGGTGGCGGGCAACCTGCCGGTCCGGGAGTTCAACCGCGCCTTCCACGCGAGGATTCCCGAGTCGCACGAATACACCACCGTCGCGGGGTTCCTCCAGAGCCTGACCGGCCGGCTGCTGCAGCAGGGGGAGAATATCCGCTACCAGGGCCTGGACTTCACCGTCGAGAAGACCGAGGGATTCAAGGTGGTGACGATACGCTTCCGAAGGCCGGCGCCGCCGAAAGCCGATGCGACCGCCCCCGTCAGTCCGCGCCGGAAACAGCAGCCCGGAAGGCCTCCTGCGCCGCCCGGACCGTGAGCGCCACATCCTTGCGCGTGTGGGCCAGAGAGACGAAACACGCCTCGAACTGCGACGGCGCCAGGTAGATGCCGCGCTCCAGCATGGCGTGGAAAAAGCGGCGGAAGCGATCCGTGTCGCTCGTCTTCGCCGTGCGGAAATCCGTCACGGGAGTCGCCGTAAAGAAGACCGTGAACATCGAGCCGACCTGATTGACCTGCACCGGGCACTCCGCCTTCTCGGCCGCGGCGCGCAATCCCTGGGCCAGAGCCGCCGATAGGGCCTCGAGCTTCTCGTAGGCCCCGGGCTTCTTCAGGCTCTTGAGCGTGGCGATCCCTGCCGCCATCGCCAGGGGATTACCCGAAAGGGTCCCCGCCTGGTAGACGGCACCCTGGGGAGCGACCATCTGCATGATCGCCTTGTTGCCCCCGTATGCTCCCACGGGAAGGCCGCCGCCGATGATCTTGCCCAGAGTCGTGATGTCCGGCCTGACCCGGTACAATTCCTGCGCCCCGCCGTAGGAGACGCGGAAGCCCGTCATGATCTCGTCGAAAATGAGCAGCGTGCCGTGCTCCCTCGTCAGCTTGCGCAGCCGCTGCAGGAATCCCTTCGCGGGCGGCACCGTACCCATGTTGCCCGCCACGGGTTCGACGATCACGGCGGCGATCTCCGAGCGGAAGCGGTTCAGCGCCAGCTCCACAATATCGATGTCGTTGTAAGGCACGGAGATGGTGAGCGCCGCCTCTTCGGGCGGGATCCCCGGGCTGTCGGGGAGGCCGAGGGTGGCGACCCCGGAGCCCGCCCGCACCATCAGGCTGTCGGCATGCCCGTGGTAGCAGCCGTCGAACTTCAGGATCCTCTTCCTCCCGGTGAAGGCCCGGGCGAGCCGGATGGCGCTCATCGTGGCCTCGGTCCCCGAGTTGACGAAGCGGACCTGCTCGATCGAGGGGAAGGCTTCGATGATCATCTCCGCCAGCACCACCTCGCTCTCGGTCGGCGCCCCGAAGCTCGTGCCGAGCGCGATCTGCTGCCGGAGCGCGTTCCTGACCACGGGGGCGCAATGCCCCAATATCAAAGGTCCCCAGGAGCACACATAGTCGATGTACGAGACGCCGTCGACATCCACGATCCGGCTTCCCTTGCCGCACCGGATGAAGTGCGGCACGCCGCCGACGCTGCGGAAAGCGCGGACCGGGCTGCTGACTCCCCCGGGAATCCGCTCCTGGGCACGCAAAAACAGCGCTTTCGATCGTTTGCTCACCGATCAGACTCCACTCAGAATCGCATCGCCCCGCCGCCGAGCCGCGGTCCCAGCCGCCGCAGATCCGCCGGCCGGAGCCTCAAAGCAACCTGGCCGCCTCCTTGGCGAAATACGTCAGAATGATGTCCG
>Ga0272448_1004148_pt1 | contig 16701 bp, 15 predicted proteins | sample YNPCB0191_FD_202220 | JGI IMG/M metagenome (GOLD analysis project Ga0272448, IMG submission 202220) | Hot spring sediment microbial communities from Yellowstone National Park, WY, United States - YNP-CB-019-1 | ecosystem: Environmental > Aquatic > Thermal springs > Hot (42-90C) > Sediment...
CCGCCAATTCATTGGCGGGAGTAGTCACTCTGATTCCTTGATATTCACCTGATGTCCATCTTGACCTTTCCCATCGAGGATAGGTAGGCCACCTCCTTTCCGGGCTCGAGCTTCGGCTTCATATCCTCTGTAATCGGCACATCTATGGTGGTGTAGTCCTTAAGATCCATGAGCTGAACGCTGGTCTCCCCAACAGAGAGCACCTGCCCGGTCTTCCGCTCGACTATAGGCGCGTAGACCTTTGTTGTGACCGGCGCAACTATGGATCGCTTCTGATTGTCGAATATGCCTATCGCGTCTATTCTCGCCTTGGCCGCGCCGTGCTTGCCAGGCTTTGAATGCGCTATGCTCTTTATTATGCAGGGCTCGTCATCGATTATTATGTACCTACCTTCCTTCAGCGTCCTTATCTCTACTTGCTCCTTCATTTGAGATCAACCCTGGTCTTTCGTCTTCCGGTGGAATGATCTGATCCTATATTTAAAGGTGAGGAAGAGGCTCCGTTCGAGTGACTCCTTCAGCCCTGAAGAGGGGAGCGCCCATCTCACATCTTCATACGATATGCTTCTACCAGCGCAGAAGCACTGGCTGGCATAAATTAGCGGCTCTCCACAGGCTCTGCCAGTCCGATGGTGAGTATGTTCAACGATGCGTTAACTCTTTGTCTGCGGGCTCGATTCCTGTGATGGTCTCTCAGGAATCGCCGTCCTTTGGCATAATCCCTCATGAACTCTGCGAGTTCACATGCTGTTGATTCTCAATGATACCAGTACGTGACCATCTCTTTTAGTCTCGGGGATAGAGATACGCACCCAAGCTCTTATCCAACATCATTGAGACACAATCACAGATAGGTCTACAAGATTCCAGATGATGGATGATAAGGTATATCAGGTATTTGCTCTTGATCTGTTCAGCAAATTAGCTGTCATGCAAGCCGGTCTCTGTTAGCACCCATCCATTCGCCAGGAGTGCACAGCGGAACCGATACCTACAAGTTATCAGATGGAGGAGAGCACAGATGGTCATTGTAATGCGTCTCCAGGTGTTATGGTGGATCGCCATGCAGTGCAGATCGACAGTGTTTCTGATGCTCGTCGTGCTGCTCATATCCCCGGTGGCTGCAGAGTGGCCTGACTGCAAGTTCCAGTGCACTTCCAAGGATGTGGTGGTCGAGAGCGCATATCTCGGAGATGCATCGGGCAGACCCCTCAAGCCATGCTCTCAGGGCGCCATCTCGACGGCATACATCTGGGTGACCATAACAAACAGGGCGAGCTCTCCGAGATACAACCTGGTTCTGCTTGCGGATCTCGTTGTCAACGGAAATGTCGAAAGGATCGAGAGATGCGTGCTCGATGTCATAGAGGGAAGATCAACCATGTCTTTTCCCATATACGAGATCGAGTGGAGCTGTGGCGAGGAACTGCACGTAAAAGACATGATCCTCAGCTGGGATCCCTCCAGGTCGAGTGTGTGCGATATATCAAAGATGAAATGCGGAGAGAGGACGACGCAGTGCTATGCACATCCAGGCATGAGCGTTGATATCCCCCTTTCTGGAGGTTTTGAGCACCGGGCTGTATGTCAGGAGGTCCATCTCAGAGACCTGACGAGGGGCGGGGCACCCCCCTACATCTACAATTGGGACCTGGGCGATGGGAACAGGAGCTCTGAGGCAAATCCGGTGCATGCATATTCGCATCCGGGAAGATACCTCATAATCCAGAACGTCACCGACTCAAAGGGCAGAACATCAAAGAGCTCCTCTCTAATAACGATCGAGGGCTGCATCTGCGAGATCGATGGACCTGAAGCAGCATGCGAGGAATCTGTTCAGAGGTACACAGCGAACGCAACCGGCAGAGAATATACTTGGATGATTGATGGCCGGAAGATCGGATACGGAGACAGCATTGATATAAACTGGTCGGAATTCGGCACCGGAAGCCACGAGCTCAGGCTGATCGCCGGCAACATCTCATGCGTGAAAGAGGTAATAGTTATACCAAAACCTGAGATCTTCATATCATTTGTGGAGGATAGATGCTGATCTTATACAGGATCAGGGGGTTCGCGTTGCTGATGCTTCTTGTAGCAGCGTGCTCCGCAGATGATGGGAGAAGCATCACTCTCACCGGACCTGAAGGCGACTACATTTACCACTGGATCGCACAGGTAGATGACCAGGTGATCGCCCAGGGCGATGGTCGGATCTTCACATTCCAGCTCCCTGAAACCCCGGGAAAGAGGGTGAGGGTCACGCTTCTCGTTAAATCCATTGAGGGCGGATGCGTCAACAGCTCCTCGATAGAGATCATTACAGGACAGCTCGGCAGGTCAGAGATACATCTTGATAAAGATTGCATTTACACAAAACCCGCGCACGTTGGTGATTCTGTTATATACACATACAACGTCTCGAACCATGGGGAAAGCGATCTCTTCGATATCAATCTCACCGATTCCCACAGCTGGGGTCCGGGATGTGAGCCTGTTTACATCAGTGGAGATAATGGAGATGGAGTTCTAGGGCCTGGAGAGATTTGGCACTACGAGGCGAGGTTCACGCTTCCAGATCCCAGGAAGTACGGCGCAGCAGGCGAGACGGTTCTCAGCATAATGGCAGCCGAAGATACGGGAGAGATCGTCAGATCACTGCTGAATAGAAAGCCTAGGCTCGAGGCGAAGCTTTCCATCATGAGAGAGAGGCAGAGAAGATTCGACTTCTCCAGGGCACAGACACTCTCCTACACAAGCATGAGGCACAGGTTTGAGAACCATACAAACAATATCACAGGGGAGTATCTCCTCGAGTCTTTCGATACGAGCGGTATCCTGATCTCGAGAGAGTACCGCGACCCGATATCGCGCGCGACACTCAGAACAGAATACAGGCGTGACGGCCGCGTATACTCTGAGGAGTGTCTTTTCGAGAGCACGATGGAGTACATAAGAATCGAGCGCGATACGCCATCTCCAGGTTATAAAACGTACACGATAACAGATTATACCACAGGAGACACGCTCATAGCGGTCCAGGATCCATTCGGGAACATCGTGAGCAAGGAGTACCGCAGGACCCCAGGATACAGGGTGTACGAGGAGCGGGTGATGCTCACGAACACCGCGACCGTCACGGCCAGAGATGCCAGAGGTCTTGTTGTCTCATCTATCGATACATTCACAATCGATGTAAACAGGCCTCTGCCCGATCTCAGGGTCTACAAGAGTTCCGATCCCGAGATCGCATCCCGCGGCGCCCTCCTGAACTACACTATATATTACGAGAATGCGGGATCTGAGGATGCGCATGATGTTGTGATAACAGAACACTACGATGGCAACTTCAGCTTCATCTCTTCCTATCCACCCCCTCATTCGGGCACGAATGTGTGGCGTATCGGGGATCTGAGAGCAGGGGAGTCGGGCACCATACGCATCCTGGGAAGCGCAGCGGAGAGCGCAGATCTCATAGCAAACAGGGTTGAGATCCGGAGCGCTGAGGGATCTAGTGATGAGTATCTTCTGAACACCACAGTCGTCAGCGCTGGCCTCAACATAAGCAAGAGCGCGTCCTCCGGTCTCGTGGTGCCGGGATCCAGATTGATTTACAGGATAACGTACCGCAACGATGGGTCATACACACATAAAAACGTCCGCATAACCGACATTCTGGATCCAGCGGTGGAATATCTCAGCTCGTCTCCGGAGCCGTCCGGAGTTTCCGGCAACATCTACACCTGGAGGATTCCGGAACTTGCGCCCGGAGCAGGTGGTGAGATCGAGATCAGTGTGATGGTCGGAAGCACGAACAGGGATTTTATCGGCAACACATACCGCATAGATTCAGACAGATTTGTGGGAGTTAACACCACCCTCGTCACAGGCGTCATCCAGAGCTTGTGGATAAACAAGAGCTCCGATAAGGACGTATACGCGCCTGGCGAGGAGGTTGTCTTCACGGTTAGATTCGGCAACAAGGGAAATTACGATGCGCATGACGTCAATGTGACGGATGTGCTCCCTGACCTGGAGCTGGTCAGCGTATCTGGCAATCCCTCTGTGAAGGGCAGGACGCTCGTATGGAGCATCGGCGATCTGAAGAGCGGCGAGAATGGGACAGCAGTGATAACGATGAGGGTGCCGGAGCGCTCCAATCTGGTCTACAACGAGAGCTCAAGCGTCTCGGGTGAGGGGTTCGTCAGGGTGAGGAGGAGCTTCTCAACAGCTATCGAGGCCAGGTCGCATACCAACCGGGCATACATCACAGGGTACTACAGAGATGATGGGAGGAAGGTTTACCACAACGCCTCGAGCTCGAAGAGCATAACGGTCGCTGGAGATCCGGGATCTGAGATAAGCACAAGAGAGCACGGCAGCGGCTACTACGAGGAGGAGCTCCTGGCGAATCTCAACCTCTCGAGCAGGAACGTCTCCGTTGAGAAGGAGCTCTTCGCAGAGCAGAGGCCAACAAGATTCTCTCTTCCCTGGAGAAAGGTGGCATTCGGATCCTCATGGTTCGAGAGCACCGGGTCCAGAAACCAAAACAGGGGAGAATCGATCGAGGGCAGCTACATGTACGCCAGGTCCCTCGATCTGAGCAGCAGATATCAGGCTGACCCAAACCAGACCACCTTCAGGGAGGTCGCCGAGGTCGAGCATGGCATCAGGCGCATCAAATACGTCTCGAGAGCATCCTCTTTCATAGATGAGAGATACGCAGGGAGCTTCAGATCAGAATCATCCATCGACTCCTATGGCAGCGGTCTTGCATACAGAAGATCCTCATCCGGAGAGGGTTTTGTGGGTTCCGAGCTCCGCTCCGGGTCCATGGAATCCGCGGAGAGCGGCAGCGGTTATTATCGTTCAGACCTGATAAGCCAGACTGAGATCGTGAAAAGAGATATCGAGGCATCGAGCTCGGAGGTGAACCTGACGCTACTGGGAAGGGAGGCTAGGTTCAGCAGCTTCTGGCATGAATCTTCCGCGACCGAGGACAGATCCCGGGATCTGGCGCTTATGGAACGCATCAGCCAGGCGCCGTACATAAGGATGGAGTCGGAACTCGGAAGATCAACCCTCTCGATGCTGGGCGAGTTCGAAGGCAGGGGAGAGATCAAAGCCACTATGGGCAGGCCGGAGGTTCTCAGGGTCGAACAGGATCTCGCCGGCAGATACACGGTAGATCTCGCGGTGAGCGTTTACGCTGTGCCCAAGCACCTCTACCCGCATATCAACATCACTAAGATGGTGGTGCCTGTCGACGAGACGACCGTGCTGTTCATCATAAATGTGACAAACGACGGGAACGAGCCTCTGAGGGATGTGATTGTGAGAGATGTGCTTCCCGAGGGTCTGGAGATGATCAACTCCACTCTACGGCCTGAGATAGAGGGAAGATGCATAAACTGGAGCGTGCCGTCTCTCGAGATCAGCAGGAGGATGGAGATAAGGCTGTTCGCAAGCATGGATCCGGAGATAAATGCCTTTGAGAACCGCGTCAACGTAACAGCAAGGGCCAAGAAGGCCGATGTATCAGCGGATGCTTCCGTCAGGTTCGACCGGGAGTGGCTATCCTGCTGTATTCCCGGTATCACCAGAGAGAACCTCACCGCGGAGAACCTGACATTCGTGATCCCTGAATCATACAGCTGCATCGGCATAAACGGGAGCTTCGAGGACTGCGAGGGCGCGATTGATGAGATCTATAATGAGATGGAGAAGAGGGACGACTGCACAAAGGGATGCATATGAGTAGACGCGAATAACAGCAGTCTGCCTCTTCAGGAAAACGCATCGCAGAGCTGGCGACCGCTGGATGCTCTCTTTGCCATTGTATGAAAAGTGTAACTCAACCGCGGGCAGGGCGATATCGAGGTCTTAGTGGATTACTGGATGCTCTCTTTGCCATTGCATGAAAAGTGTAACTCCCTGCCCCTAAATCACGAGGGCAACGCATCACAAGGATAACGCTGTGCTCAGAAAAACACTGAACAAAGAATGCCTGACACAACCAGAACTTGCAAGGGCAGCTAAAGCTGACCGCTCCTGATCGCATCCCAGAGCGCGTGAAGGTGCTCTCCGTATAGAATATAAATTAATATGAATACCCCGAGAATTACATAGAGGTTGGAGATGTACACTAACCACTGGAGCAACCTCATCTTCTTCTCGGGGGTCCCAAACCACTCCTTTGCCTTGCGCTCGGCCCATCCTGTCATGCTCACGTGGCAGAGGCTGCAGCCTCGGCAGCAGCCTTGGCTGCCTTTTCAGCCTCCTCAGCCTTGGCGCGCTTCTGAGCCTTAGCCTTGAGCTTCTTCAGCCTGACTATGTTGTCCCTGTCCATCTCCTCCAGTGCGAAGCCTATGAACCTGATGGTGTCCTTGATATCGGGGATGACCTTGAACTCAAGCGCGTTCACGCGCCTCTTGGTCTTCTCGATATCATCCACGAGCTTCATCAGCGAGGTCTCAACCTCGGCTGCTGTGATTATCTTGTCCACCAGGCTCTCATAGGCATCTGCAGCCTCATCTATGGCTGCGCTCGTCCCTATGATACCGTATCCTCGCTCGTACATCTTCTTGTGCACGGCCTCCGCAGTGATCTTCGGGACAACCACACCCATTATATTCCTGGACTGCAGATCCACGGCAGGCTCCTTCTGCAGGGCAAAGGCCACGCTCTTTATGGCTATGGTGCCATCCGCGGCCTTCGCCAGGCTGAGCCTCTGCTCCGCCCGGATGTATTCATTGACGAGCTCTTGCCGTATCGTCTTCGCCCTGTTCAGCACCTCAAAAAATTCGATCATGAGGCCGTCGCGCTTCATCTTGAGGAGCTCATGACCAGTCTGTGCCACCTTGATCCTTCTTCGAAGGGCGATGAGCACTGCCCTGGTCGGCTTTGTCCCTCTTATTACGGCCATGATCTCACTCTTTCTTTGCGGTGCCTGCGTACTTCGGATGGTATTTCTTGATGTACTTGTCGTCGATCCTGGTGAGCATCGTCTCGGGCAGCATCGAGAGGAGCTCCCATCCGATGGTGAGGGTCTCTATGATGGACCTGTCCTCATCCCTGCCCTGGTTGACGAACCTGCGCTCGAACTGGTCGGCGAACTCCAGGATGAGCTTGTCGCGCTCTGATAGAGCCTCCTTGCCAACGATCGCAGCAAGGCCCCTCAGATCGCAGCCCTCTGCGTAGTACGCGTAGAGCTGATCCGATACGGCCCTGTGATCCTCTCTTGTGTGTCCGGCGCCGATTCCTGAGTTCATCAGCCTGCTCAGGGATGGGCGGATATCGATCGGCGGATAGATGCCCTTCCTGTGGAGCTCACGCGATACGATGAGCTGGCCCTCTGTGATGTATCCCGACAGATCCGGAATCGGATGCGTGATGTCGTCGCCTGGCATCGTGAGGATCGGGAACTGCGTGATCGATCCCTTCTTGCCCTTTATGATCCCGGCGCGCTCGTAGTTCGTGGCGAGGTCTGTGTACATGTAACCCGGATAGCCGCGGCGTCCGGGAACCTCCTCTCTGGCAGCTCCCATCTGCCTCAGGGACTCGCAGTAGTTGGTCATGTCGGTGTAGATGACCAGCACGTGCATGTCCAGATCGAACGCCAGGTACTCAGCTGTGGTCAGCCCGAGCTTTGGAGTCAGGAGCCTCTCGACAGCGGGATCGTCTGCCAGGTTGAGGAAGATCACAGCCCTCTCGAGAGCGCCTGTCCTCTCGAAGTCGGCCATGAAGTGCTGGGCCTCCTCGTTTGTGATGCCCATGGCGCAGAAGACCACCGCGAACTGCTCCGCCTCACCCACGACCTTTGCCTGGCGGGCGATCTGAAGAGCGACATCGTTATGCGGGAGACCTGCACCCGAGAAGATGGGCAGCTTCTGCCCTCTCACCAGTGTGTTGGTCCCGTCTATGGTCGATATGCCCGTCTGGATGAACGCCCTCGGCTTCTCCCTCGAGGCAGGGTTTATGGCAGCCCCGATGATCTCGCGCTCTACCTCTGGAACGATGGGTGGCCCGCCATCCCTCGGCCTGCCGGAGCCGGAGAGGACCCTCCCTATGATGCTCGGAGAGAGCGGCATCTTGATGACGTCTCCGGTGAATCTCACGGAGCTATCCTTTGAGAGGCCACCGGTACCCTCGAAGACCTGGACGACGACGATCTCATCCGAGGTGTCCAGGACCTGGCCTCTCTTCACCTCACCGCTGGCCGTCCTGATCTCGACGAGCTCACCGTAGCCTACCGGCTCGGTCTTCTCGACGAAGACCAGGGGTCCAGAGATCTCGGTTATAGTCTTGTATTCCTTGGTCATTGGCAACCCCCTTACTTCAGAGCCTCGAACTCGGCCTTCATCTGGTCCATGACCTTCTTGAGCTCGGGCTCGTAGTCCTCAACCATCCTGAGCTTGGCTAGTGCGTCTTTGGAGGGTACGCTCTTGATCTGATCGACCGCTACACCCCTGTGGAGAGCATCGAACGCGTAGTCCCTGTATGTCAGTATAGCCTTCATGAGATCGTACTGCTTCTTGTACGGGCAGAATGTATCCACCGGGTGGAACGCGCTCTGCGCCAGCCAGAAGTTGATGATCATCCTGGCGACCTCGAGTGTCAGCTGCTGATCCTCAGGCAGCGCATCCGAGCCGACGAGCATGACGATCTCCTCGAGCTCGGCGTTCTCCTGCAGTATCGCCATCGCTCTCCTCTTCAGCTGGTTCCAGTCGGCAGCGACGTTCTCCGCATACCAGCTCTCCAGATCCTTCTCGTACAGCGAGTACGAATCGAGCCAGTTGATCGACGGGAAGTGCCTGCGCTGCGTCAGCCTGGAGTCGAGCGCCCAGAATACCTTGACGATACGGAGTGTGTTCTGGGTCACAGGCTCCGTGAAGTCTCCACCGGGTGGAGATACTGCGCCCACGACTGCGACAGAGCCCTCTCCGCCGGCCAGGATCTCAGCCCTTCCAGCGCGCTCGTAGAAGTCTGCAAGCCTCGCAGCGAGATACGCAGGATAGCCCTCCTCACCAGGCATCTCCTCAAGCCTCGAGGCGAGCTCTCTCATGGCCTCCGCCCATCTCGATGTCGAGTCCGCGGTCATCAGCACATCATAACCCATGTCTCTGTAGTACTCTGCTGTGGTCATCCCTGTGTAGATCGACGCCTCGCGAGCTGCCACAGGCATGTTTGATGTGTTGGCGTAGACGATCGACCTCTCGAGCAGCGGCCTGTTTGTCCTCGGATCCACCAGCTCGGGGAACTCGTGGAGCAGATCTGCCATCTCGTTGCCGCGCTCGCCGCATCCGACGTAGATGACTATATCGACGTCAGACCACTTTGAGAGCGTCTGCTGCATGACGGTCTTGCCCGTGCCGAATCCTCCGGGGATGGCTGCGGTTCCGCCCTTTGCCAGCGGGAAGAATCCATCGATGACCCTTTGGCCTGTCCTCAGTGGAATTGTCGGAGGCAGCTTCCTCACGACAGGACGCGCCTGACGGACGGGCCACTTCTGGAGCATCGTGAGCTGTGAGCCATCCTCAAGCACACAGACTGTCTCCTCAACCGTGAAGTTCCCGCTGTAGATCTCCTTGACGACCCCACCCTTGTGCTTCGGTGGGACCATGATCTTGTGCTTGATCAGGAGCTGCTCCTGGACGACGCCTATGGGCTGTCCGGGCTTTACCGTATCGCCCTTCTTCACCAGGGGCTGGAACTCCCACTTCTTCTTGTGATCTACACCATCGACGAAGAGGCCTCTGCTGATGAAGTCTCCAGACCTCTCGGCCAGCAGGGGAAGCGGTCTCTGAACGCCGTCGTAGATCTGAGTGAGGATGCCAGGACCAAGCTGGGCCACCAGAGGCCCTCCGGTCTCCTTGACCGGCTCACCAGGCTTGATACCCGAGGTATCCTCGTATACCTGGATGATGTGCTTATCTCCGGAAATGCCGATGACCTCACTCATCAGGCCTTCCTCGCCGACCAGAACCAGGTCGTACATCGAAGCCTTCAGGCCAACGGCCTGCACGACCGGCCCGGCGACTCTCTTTACTCTTCCTACTTCCATAAATCGACACCTATTGCCCTTTTAATCTTCTCTCTCATCTCTGTGCTTTGCTCGGTTCCGATAGCGATAACAGTAGGCCTAACGGAGTTAGATAAGGTCGACTGCAGCCTCTTAGGAAGCCTGTTATAGTCACTCTGGTGCAGGACCAGAATTCCTACATTCGGATCAGCCATGACCTCATTTATCTTGTTTACCAGCTCCTCTTCCGAGGTGGCCTCGTAGGCTTTCTTGATCCCTGCGAGGCTGAATCCGATAACCGCATCACTATTACCTATAACTGCAATCTCCATTATGCCACCACCATCTGCTCCTCGATGAGCTCGTTAGGCAGTCCAGCCTCCTTCCCTCTGACGATCTTCCTGATGTTGGCAACCTCTGTCTCCTTCGTGACTATGTAGCCAAGCACAGGCAGGATCGACAGCGGATGGTAGTTGGAGAGAGACCACGCATATCTGATGAGATATGCCTTCAATCTCGCCTCTATCCTGCTAACGCCATCGAGGTCCGCGGTCGCCACATCTGAGATTGCGCTCCAGAACGGATAGCCTTCAAGCCCCCTTACGAAATCCGCATAGGGCTGTCCTGCCATCCGGCTCAGCTCCTCGCCGAGCTTCCCGCCAGGTATCAGGTTCTCCTGAACGATGCTAGCCTCGATTCCAGCCTTGTTCATGCGGAAGAGGGTTATGAGGTTTCTGATATCGATCTCTCTCCTGACGTACTTGAGAAGGAGACCGCCGCCGACTGATAGCGTCCCGCCCACAGCGCGCTCCATCCTGAAGTAATAGAGCTTGTCAAGGGCGTTCTCCACAGAGGCGAGGAACTTCCCATCGTACTTGGAGAGAGCCTCGGCGAAGTCCGTGCCCTCGAATGCAGCTATGACATCGTTGATCGAGTCCTTCTTGGCAAGCCCCTCCAGGAACTCCATGTCCAGCTCGCCCGCAGGCACTATGTACTTCATTATCTCAGAGTCGCTGGCTCCATAGAACTTCCCGCGAAGGATCGTCTTTATGTTCCAGATGTCCCAGCGCCTCAGGTACTCCAGTATCAGGAACTGGGGCTCGTCTATCGAGACCTCAAGGAGCTTCCTGTAGGTCTTTGCCAGGTTTGCAAAGGTCGCATGCTCGATCAGCTCTGCACCGGAGTAGTCCTTGGCCAGAGCATCGATCTCCTCCTTGTACTGGGTCTCTTCGAGGTATCTTGCAATCTCTGGTATATCCATGTTCAGCATTCTGGCATACATCTCGTTGGGTATGAGCTTCGTCTTCATCGCCCTTACCCTGCCCGTGATGTACGCGTACTTCACCGGTTTTCCGAACTTCGGCAAACGTAGTACTGGCATCGCTCTCACCCGAACAAGAGCTTGGAGACCTCTTTGACCTTTGCGTTGAATATGTCCCGCGCTAGAGTCTCATATGAGAGATCGAACCTCACTGACCCGTCCTTGCTCTCGACCACCACGCCACCGATTATATCCAGCGTGCCTCCGTAATTGGGGACAAGAGAGGATACAAAGGTCTGATCTCTCTTGTTGGAGTAGACCTTCATATCCTTGAGATCATAGGGCTCCAGGAGCTTCTTTATGAGAGCCTCGTTCTTGTCCTTGGGCAGCTTTGCGACTGCATCGAGGAACTTCGTCCTCACCTGCTCAAGGAGTTCCTTGTGAACGTTCAGCTCAGCCCTCTTGAGCTCCAGGTTTGCGCTGGACATCTCCCTGCGCACAAGAGCCTCTATGTCGTGCTTTGCCTCTGCCTCTTTCCTGGACTTTATCTCGGCGGCACGTTCTCTGGCCTCACTAAGTATTCTGGCAACCTCCTGCTCGGCCTCCGCATTTATCTGGGCGACCTTGCTCTTGCTTGTTGCCAGAATATCCTCAACCACTGCATCTAGTGCCATTGCCTCTCACCCTTTTGGATGGGGGTGCTCAGAGTAACGCGGCGAAGGGTGACCAGGCGAACATCAGGATCAGCGAGACGGCAAGCCCGAAGATGATCAGCGTCTCGGGCAGCAGCATCAGGAACAGGCCCTTGCCCAGGAATCCAGGCTCCTCTGCAACGACGCCGACGACGGCGGCTCCAATGCCCTGCTCACCGACACCCGCACCGATACCGGCAAGCCCAGTCGCAAGACCTGCACCAACTGCCAACAGACCGTACATTACTCCTGCATCCGTTATAGCCATATTCCTCAAACCTCCTTACTATTATTATAACCATTCAGTATTTTGTTCGTCCCGTTTTATACCTTCAGATACCTCCGGACATGTCCGAAGGGACTGTACTCAACTCCACCACCATGCTGGCTGTAGAACTTGGTGAACATCTCGACGTAATGCAACCTCAGAGGATGCATGAACGGAGACAGTATACCAAGCAGCAGGTTGATGAAGTGCACCACAAGCAGCACGATGACTCCCACGATGTAAGCTATCATCGTGAGGTGCTCACCGCCGCTGAGCATCGGCATGATGACGCCAAAGGCCAGCTTGTTGGCTGCAAATGCAACACCAACTGACGCGAGGCCAATGGCCAGAAGCCTCAGGTAGGATATCAGGTTGCTCACATAGAACGGAAGATGCGTGGCACCCATCACACCCTCTGGGCCCATGACCATCATGACGATAGCCACCACAACAAGGAGCCCCATGAGATACACCAGGGGCATGAAGCCCAGAACCAGGCCGAGAAGCAGCAGCGCGAACGACACCTGGAAGATCAGCACCGGAAGCCTCTCGAAATACGCGTGCTTCTTCTCACCATAATTGAGCTCTGTCTTTACGCCGAGTATGGAACCGATTCCACAATGGAGAACACCGATGAAGATACTGACACCGATCAGCATCAGCACCGCATTAGTGGCCAGCCTGTACAGCGGGAACATTCCCATCGGGCCAACCCTGCCAAGCGGACCGAAGACACCCTCGCCGAAGAACCTTCCGGATTCCTCCAGCGCAAGGATCTCCTCATGTGGCAGCTGCCCGAAGATCTTGCCCCACAGGCCCATCGGCCCGAAGATCTCGCCGAAGATCAGGCCGAAGATTATAGACCAGACGCTTGCGATCATCACGATGTTTATCAGCTGTGTCCACCCCTCAGTTCTGAACTTCTTCTTGAGCATCATGAGCACAAGTATTATCATGATGCCATATCCGACGTCGCCGAGGATCATCCCGAACATTATCGGGAAGAAGACGAATATCAGAAGCGTCGGATCGAACTCCTTGTACTCAGGTATCGCGAAAAGCCTGGTTATGAGCTCGTAAGGCTTCACGATCCCGGGGTTCTCGATCTTCGTGGGTATATCCTCGCCCCGCTTCTCGACAAGCTCCTCCATCTCGCTATCGGGCAGCCTCTCGACATGTATTCTGCCGCCGGTTGTGCTCTCAAGCGCGCTCTTGAGCTTATCATAGTCTGCTGATGGGACGTAGCCATCTATGACAAACGCGTTATCGCTTGTGGCAAACCTGAGAGGCGCATCGGTCTTCTGGGTCTGGATGCTCAGGTACTCATCCGCAGCGAGTATGATGTCCTCATACTGCTTCTTCAGATCCTTGAGCTTCTTCTGCAGTGGCTCCTTCTCGGACTCCAGCCGCTTTATCTCCGCCTCCAGAGTGGCTATGGCCACATCGGGAGCTCCGGTAAGCTTTGGAACCGAGATCTCTGCAAACCCATGCTCGGCAAGGACCGCCTGAACCTCAGAGGCCTTCTCAACGGGCACGAACACCGCGACCACAGTGGTGTTCTTGAAGCTCCCTGTGAAGACCTCGCTCTTGGGAGCGACCTTTGCGACGTCGGCATCAACTGCGGACTCAACCGTTCCCACGAAGACCGCAAGGGTCTCGTAGCCTGAGTACAGCTCTATGGGCAGGTCGATCGCCGCCAGTGGCCGAAGCGCATTGATCTGATCCTGCTTTGATTTGATCTCAGCCTCGATCGCAGTTATGCGCTCGTAGGTGGAGGTCACATCATTCGCAAGCCTTCCCAGCAGATCGTCCATCTGGGATAATACCTCGGACTCCGCAAACCTGACATCGGGAGCCTTTGGCTTTATGTCCAGATATCTCTCAATCGATCTGAGCTTTATGAGGTTCTCGGAGAACTCCTTGCCTTTGCCCATCGTCTTGCCCTGCTCAAAATAGTCTGCCCCACCTGTATAGTTGACGATGTGCATGAGGTTAAGCTCATGGAGCTTCTCCACCACAGACTCCATCACATTCTTCGACCCGGCGACGACTACACGGCTCATCTCAACGGGTCTAAGCATGCAACAACCCCATAAACTCCTTTAGTATGTATTCAACCGCCTTGTCCAGTTTTGCGCTTGCACTAGACCTCAAGGCATCGACCTTTCGCATGCCCTCGCTAATAACCGATTGCTTCTTGGCCTTAACTTCGCCCTCCGCCTTGGCGAGTTCCTTCTCGTAGAAGGCCTGTGCTTCGGATTCGGCTGTACGCACTATGTTCGCTGCTTCGGTAGTGGCATCAGCGATGCGTTTTTCCTTCTCCTGCAAGGCCTGCTGGACACTGGCCTTCGCATCCGCCTCTGCCTGCTTGATTCTCGACAAGATCTCGTGTCTCGCCATCTGATCCCTCACTACATCCATGCTGTTTTTCAAACAGCGCGCGTCGCTTGACTCGTGACAGACTGTCAATCCATCCCCATCTACGAATATAAAACCTTCGGTTTCACTCCCCTGAGGCGAGCTCAAACTCCCCATCGCTCCAGCGCACGCTCCAGCTCCTTATGGCTCTTCGCATACTCGCTCACCGGTACGCCCTTCAGCCACGCCTCGACTGCCTGCACCATCGCCCTCGCACCAGCGGTAGTGCCATCCGGATGTCCGTGTACGCCACCACCCGCCTGCACTATGCAGTCTATACCGTATCCATCCAGGTTGCCCGCCACCTTCCCGGGATGTATGCCGCCTGAAGCCACCGGGAAGACTCTTTTCAGGCCATACCACTCCCCACGAAGTGCATCCCTGCACTGGTCGTTCTCCTCAATATCGCTGGCCATCTTTCCGACGTAACTACCGGTGTGCAGGTTCGTCCCACCCGCCATCCTGACAAGCTTCGCTATAACGAGCATCGATATGCCATGCGCTCTGTCTCTGGTCATCGCACCGTGCATCGTTCTGTGCACATGTATGGGAAGATCCACACCTCTTGCGAGCGCCTCGAGCGCTGAGAATCCTGCTGTCAGAACATCGACCATGAGCATGTTCGCACCACGGTCTATCGCCCTCTCCGCCCGCTCCAGGATAGTGTCAGCGCCAGCTGTTACGTTGACTGCGTAGAACGCCCTCTTCCCGGTCTCGCTCTCGACCCTGTCGAGCTCAGCCATTACCTCCTCGACCCTTTTCTCCATCGGGCAGAAGCTCTGATCTGTGAGTGTCTCATCGTCCTTGACGAGATCGAGGCCACCCCTAACAGCCTCTCCTGCGACCTCAGCTGTCTGCCTGGGGTTCAGCCCGACCTTGGGCTTGACTATAGTGCCGACAAGAGGTCGATCGCGCACATCGATGATACTCCTAGCCTCATCTATACCGAACTTCGGGCCGCTGTGCGCCCTTATTATCGACTCTGGAAAATCGACGTCCAGAAGCCGAACCTTCTTCAGAGCCTCCAGCCCGAAGAGGTTGCCCGCGATGACGGAGAGATACTGCGGTATGTTCCCCGGCTCGAAGAGCTCCACAGGGAACTCTATCTCCACAGTATTGCCATCTATCGAGAGAACCCTGGCCGCCAGATCGCTCTCGGCTCCTCTTACCTCAGTCCACGTCCCAGTCGACTGCTCAGCAGCTATCGCCTCAGCAGCCTTCCTCATGGGAAGGTCAGTCTCGACGCGGTAGCGCGCCACAACATCTCTGTGCATCATCATCCACCTTTTCTGATGAACTGCGCCGCAGGAAGATCGCCCTTCGGGCGTCCTCGACGTTCTCCCTCAGCTCCATAAAATCCTCGAAGCACCCCATGCCCAGATCTATTGCTGTGCGGATGCTTTTATAGTTGCCGATGCAGCTCAAATCATCTCAAATCAAGAATTTGAGTGAGGAAAATAAAATAGATCCCATCTAAATAGCTTGCCCATCGGTTGCTGGCTTGGCGATTTTGGGAAAAGAATGAGTACGTTAATCAACTCACCTCCGTGACCCGAAGTCGGCAAACACACGATGCCAAACAGATTATCGCTCTACCAGTACTCGGGCGCCAAGCTGTCAAAGCAGCAGCATGATACGGCTACGGCTTTACATTCATCACCGCTACCAGTGGCGTAGTGATACAGCTCATGAAGAAGCGTCAGGGCGTCTGCACCTATATCAAGACATATAGCGACCCAGTTGCAATCAGGATGTCCAGCCGAGTAATACGTTCTTCCGTAAACATTATCGTCGCTGTCATCGGTTAAGCCCACCATTCATCTGTGAATCGAGTTCATGTGTCATCGGTTAATGCAGTTCGACGCAAGAATTGATTAATAATTTTTACATAGGTATTATCTTGAAATTAAGATTCTTGACGATTGCTATCGATCTTATCAGGCAGCATACATACGATGGCAGGAAAATTGTTAAATATTCATCATATTATATTGCATAGAAACCCTAACCGATGACAAATGGAATCGAGTTCTGTTTGCAT
>Ga0272448_1004149_pt1 | contig 16697 bp, 6 predicted proteins | sample YNPCB0191_FD_202220 | JGI IMG/M metagenome (GOLD analysis project Ga0272448, IMG submission 202220) | Hot spring sediment microbial communities from Yellowstone National Park, WY, United States - YNP-CB-019-1 | ecosystem: Environmental > Aquatic > Thermal springs > Hot (42-90C) > Sediment...
TCATTAACACTAAAGTATCTCGTCTCGCTTATATTACTCAAACTTCCATCACTGCAATTAATGCTCCAATTATGATTCCCGTAAGAAATCCCTGTTATCAAGAAGTTTGTTAAAGTGTTATTTTGTACTGAGTTGTTTGTTTGATTTAAAGTTCCATCTAAATAGATTGAGCAGCTTAATGTTGTATTGTAATCATCTGTTGCAGTAAAGTTAAAGTTTATGTTCTGAATGTTGTTGAAAACTGTATTGTTTGTTGGCAGATTGAGGATAATTTGTGGCGCTTGATTCGGAGGCGCAGTCCAATTTAATATTACAGTTCTATTTGCAGTAGCAAATGAAGATTGTGAAACATTATCATAACATTGGATATTCCAAATGAAAGTTTTGCTTGTTAAGTTGTTAAGGCTGAAATTTGTAATGTTATTTGTTCCTGTAAGTGTTTGCGTTTGATTGAGGTGCCATGTTCCAGTGTAATTGTGCCACAAACTGCAGTTAACAAGATTATAATCATCAGTCACGCTTGCATTGAAAGTTAAATTAATGTACTGGCTTGTGTCGTTGTAATAGTTGTCAGGGGGATAACTTAAAGTTAAGCTTGGTGGATTGTCCGGAACAGTATAATTCACAGTAAGCGTTCTGTTTGTTGTTGCAAATGCTGTTTGGCCAGCATCGTCAGAAGCCAAACAATTCCAAATATAATAGCCATTTGCCAAAGTTCTCGTGAATGTTGTGCTGTTGCTTGTGCCACTTACTGCAATAGTGCCATTTGCTTGCCATGTTCCAGTGAAATTGCCATACAAAGTTATGTTGGCAAGGGCATAATCATCTGTTGCAGAGCAATTGAAAGTTATAGTGTTAGTTGTATTTTCAATATATCCTTCTGAAGGACTGTTAAGGCTTGAAGTTGGCACTTTGTCTGAAACTGTAAATGTTTGTATATTAGTTGCATTCCAATTGTTGCTAGTATCATTAGCATAAAATCGCCAGCCAACTACAGTATTTCTGCTTGCAGTAATTTGATAGTCTTGTGTTGATGTGTTTGATGTTCCACTAAATGAAACAGCAGATTGATTTACCCAGCTTCCTGTGTCATTTGTGCTGAAGATATAGGCCGATAAACCAACATTGTCTGCCCAGCTGGTGTTAAATCTAATTACATCATTCTTGTAGATAGTTGTTGTATTTTTCTGCGGATTAGACCATTGTGGGGCTTCTGTATCAGGAGTAGTATAATTTACAGTAACAGTTCTGTTTGCAGGAGCGAATGAACATTGCGAGGCATTATCACAAACTCGGCAATTCCACAAAATCGCACCGTTGCTTAGGTTTGTCCGTTGGAAAGTTGTCTGGTTGCTTGTGCCAGAAACAGCAACAGTACCATTTGCCTGCCATGAGCCGCTGTAATTCCAATAGAAGGTTATGTTTGCAAGCTGTAAATCATCAGTGGCATTGCAAGTAAAATTAACATCTTTGCTTGTTGTTACATTGCCATTTGCTGGCGAGACGAGGGTTGTGGTTGGTGGATTGTCAAGAGATGTAACATAAGTAACATTAAAATAAAGAATATCCACACTAAGATTCCATGCTCCGTTTGGCGAGGAAGGAGATCTTCTCACTTCTGCATGTGCTGCTGCTCGTGTTCCATTCGGCCCAAAGAAGTTTCCACAAGTCCATGTTCTGTTTGCAGTTACATTTTGGCACATTATTCCTGGATTTGGAGTAGTTCCTGGACAAGTAGAGTCTACTATTAATCCTGCTCCTGTACTTGTATTAGTATTGTTATTGACAGCGATGCTGCACTCCTCAGAATTAGAATCTCCAACCCACCATTCATAACATATCTCTACATTAGTTACATTTAAACAATCAGTTATACTTGTATTTACTGATTGTATCTTTACACCAGCATAAGTTCTTGTTCCACCTTGCTTGTGTGTTTCGTGGGTTTCAACAATTCCATCATTTAATTGAAGATAACTTCCATTAGGAGCATCACAAACGCTGTTCCACAAACCAGCGCTGGTTGCTCTATCCTCGGCAGTGCAGTTGCTTACTGTTTCCTTAAATCCAGGATCCTCAGAATTTATTGTAAAATAATAATTTCCATCATCGCTAAGTGCAGCATAGGGTACCCAAATATCATCTATACATGTTGATGTTGTAAAATTCCAATTAGCGCATTTGTCTAAAGTTCTGAATCCATCTCCCTCTAAACTTTGATTAAGTGGAGTTCCATTTGCAATGACTTCTAAAGTAACATTAGTCGCTAAAGGATTTATAGCAAAATAATAAGCCTGACTGGAGTTTGCCTGTTCTATCACCACCAATTTTGAAATATCTCTCGTTATATTAAAATAAGATTCATTATTATATTGGGTATTTGAAAATGAAATATCTTTTATCCTGTGTCCTTTTGGTTTTAATTTTATCTTATAAAGCCCTTTAGGAAGATTGCTATTATGAACTGTGCTTGTTTTATTGTAGACTGTTGTATTAGTCTCATCTGTTATTTCAAAAGTTATATTAATCGGATTTCCTGTAGGATCTGTGACGCTTTCGCTAATTGTTACATTCGATTCAATAACACTAAAATTACCACTTACAGGAGTTGCATTATTTCCTGACGAATCGTTTGCATATATTGTGAAATTATAGATTCCTACTGCAGTTGAAGCATTAGTTATGTAAGTATATTTCCACAAGTCTGCAGAGCCTCCTGTAGAGACTGCAGAAAGATTTATATTATCAACTCTGCAATACTCGCTTACAGCTCTGCACTCGCACATAAATCTAATCTTAAAATTAGGATTATTATTTGCTGCAGATGATAAATTAAACTCCTTGTAAACATAGTCCGAATCATCTTCGCTTCCATCTCCTGTAGCTTCAAGATTAGCCCAATTCGCTCCATTATACCATTCTACTGCAAACTCGTCTGCAACGTCTATACCAATAAGCTTTCTGTAATAACCAAGTGTAATATTCTGGTATCCTGTTGTGTCTATGGTTTTTTCCATATAGCTTGGCTGTCCTGCTCCAGTCATACGCGCTTCTGCTGCATGGGCTCCTCCAAGAGGATTATCGCTTGAAGCAGCCCATAGCATTCCTGTTCCAGAAACATTCCATCCTTTTGCATTAAGAGTTCCAAGTTCAAAATCATCTGAGAATTTGTCAGTTCGGTTTCCTGTAAGTAAAGAAGCTCTTGTCATTAAATAATCTTGCGCTTCTCCGTCTATTTTCATCCAAACACTACCCATGTTCAAATTATCAGTAACATTAGCAGTAATAGTTGCTTCTGTTCCTTTTACCACAACTGCAGGAGTTATAGAAACTGAATTAATCACAGGGACTGTTGTGTCGTTCTGAGGGGGTATTAATGAGGTTCCATTTACAACAACATTATCAACTCTGCAATATTCTGAGGCTGCTCCTGCAGTACACTCAAACCTGATTTTGAAATTAGGATTGTTGGCTGCGCTTGAAGGCAATGAAAAGCTTTTGAAAACATAAGCAGAATCATCTACTGAGTTAGACAAAGTTTCTTCTACTATAGTCCATACACTTCCATCAAACCACTTTGCCTTGAATTCATCAGCGGGGTCTAAACCAACAAGCTTCCTGTAATAGCTGAAAGTTATATTTGTATAGTTTACAGTGCTTACATTTACTTCGAGAATGCTTGCGGGTTCTGTTGTTGAACTTGGTTGAGCTTGTGCATGATAAGTTCCTTGATAAGGATTTGTGTTAGTAACACTCCAATTATTTGCGCCTGATGCTGCACTTAAAGTCCAGTTGTTTGAAGAAAATCCTCCGCTCTCAAATCCTTCAAAAAACTGTCCGTTTCCTTCAGCCAGCCCAGGATCAGCAAAGTTCAAAGTAACTGTATAATCGCTTCCAGGAGTAATCAACATCCATTCTTCCCAATTTCCATAGCAGGTTTGAGTTGTAAAATTCCAGTCATTGCATTTGTAAAGCATATTAGAATTTTCAGATGCTGTTGTGCTAACAATAAAAATAGTGTCATTACTTATGATTTTAGGATTTATAGCATAAATCTCGTTGAATCCATTATCGTTTGTTGGATCATCTATCTCTATCAACTCAGCGATATCTTCAGTTACATTCAACCCAATAAACTCTAACTTTTTTATCTTGTGATTTTGTGGATGAATTTTTATATCATATTTTTTGTTCTTAGTTAAACTTAAAGGATTGTTTAAAATTGTCCCGTTGTAAACTGTTGAATTGCTGTCATCATCTATCACTTCAATAGTCGCACTCACTGTATTGTTCTGTGCGTCCTTGACAGTGTTGTTCAAAATTACATGAACTTGCGGGGCTGTTTTATTATAAGTCACATTGAAATAGAATACATCCCAATTTCCTGTCTCAGTTGTTGCACCACCAGAAGTCACTCTTGTCAATTCTGACTTTGCAATCGCCCTTATTCCAGAACTTCCGAAAAAATTTGAGCAGGTCCAATTTTCCATACCCGTTACATTATTGCATATTATTGAAACAGGCTCGCTTGTTGGAGGGCATGTTGAATTAATAGTGGTATAGCTTGTTCCATTATCAGCATCTATGCTTATACTGCAGTTAATTGCATTAGCAGTATTTGTTCTCCACCACTTATAACAAAAGAGCACTTCACTTATGCTTTCGCAGTCTTCAATGCTGGAATTAGCATATTGCACCTTTACTCCACCATAAAGATTCTTCTTATACTCATGAGTTTCTAAAGAAGAATCGTCAAATAATAAACTTGCTCCTGAAGGATCATCACAAGGCCCTGTAAAGTTTCCCATTGCAGCATTATCTTCTGAAAAACATTGAATTATATCGACTCTTTGAATATTCTCATTTTCAGCTATTACAAGCCCTACAAAAACAATTACAACAAAGAGGCTTAGTAAAACTAAGATTTTCACTAAATTCCTAATATCTGAAATTTTATTTCCGCCCCTCATTTTTCCCCTTTCCAATAATTTAATTTTGCCTTTCCAACAAGCCTTACTCTTATCATTTCTGCTCCTTTTAATTCAGCAAGAACAACAGCAACTGTATTTCTTGAAATTTTAAGAATTTTAGAAATCTCAATTACAGTAAGTCCATCTGTATTCTTTTTAAGAAGCTCTACTATTGCCTCTTTTTTGTTTTTGGGATTTGTCATTCTAATTTATATTACTCTATGCATTAATGATTATCATTAAAGTTTATCATTAATGATTATTATTATAGCTAAACTTCATGAATTAGCTATATTGCATTATAGGTATTCGTATTTATAAAGGTTACTTTTTAGTTCTGTAAAACAATGAGAACTAATAATTACTTTTTGCTGAAATTCAAAAAATACTTCAATAAGTAATAAGAAAAAGAAAAAAAAGAAAATAAAATTTGGTTAAATAGATTCAAGTTTTACATTATCAACTCTGCAATATTCTGAGACTGCTCCCGCAGTACACTCAAACCTGATTTTAAAATTAGGATTGTTGGCTGCAGAAGAGGGAAGATTAAACTCCTTGTAAACATAACTCGTGTCGTCTGCAGAATTGCTTCCTGTTTGTTCCAAAACATTCCAAGAGCTTCCATCAAACCACTTTGCCTTGAATTCATCAGCGGGGTCTAAACCAACAAGCCTTCTATAATAACTAAGTTTTATATTTTCATATCCTACAGTACTTACTGTTTTTTCCATTACGCTTCCTGGTTCTGTTGTTGTTCTAGGCTGTGCTTGTGCATGATAAGTTCCTTGATATGGGTTTGCTGTAGAAGCTGTCCACATTTGGCCTGCTCCAGACAGAGTCCAGTCGCTAATGCTCCCATCTTCAAAATCATCGCTCATTATAACCCCTGTTTGAGAGTCTACTTCACTATTGTCTTCGCTTGAGGAACATCCAGGGTCAGCTGGATAATCTATTAGGTTATCTCCGTCATTATCTAATCCATCTGAGCATTGAGGCGGCAAAGGATCTGTTTCATCATTATCTGTAGCCGAAGAACAGCCTGGATCACTTGGATAATCTATTAGGTTATCTCCGTCATTATCTAATCCATCTGAGCATTGATATGTCGGCGGATTATTATAAGGTGGAACATAAAAGTTTGTTCCAGCTATCTGATTAAGCAAGTTTGCATAAAGCTTGTAATTTTCTATTCTCTGCTCTGTAGTCAATCCAGAAATACCATCGTTTTCGTATGCTTCAAGATGAACAGAGTTCAAAAGCATATTATTATATTTTATTATCGCAGGCAATCCATTTCCATAAGCACTGAATGTTGCTATAAATTCTCCAGGAGAACTTAATGGAGTATACTCATAACCTCTTGTTGGACCGCCGTAATAGACTACATTAAATCCATTGCTTAATGGAGTTATGGCGTATCCTGGACTTTTGTCGTAATCTGCAATTTCTCTTATCGAACCCTCGACAGTAGGGTATTTTCCTAGTAAATATGGATGAGCATAATACTCGTCCTGCCAATAGTAATCGCTTGCAGTATAATAAAATCCTGCACAAATTCCAGAATACCCTTTTCCAGAGTCAATATATTCTATAATTTTTTGCTTTCCTGCAGAGCCTAGTTTATTCTGCTGCTTATAAGCGTCTCCGCCAGGCTGAATATATATTTTCAGGTTTGGAAAACTTGTAAGATTGCAGTCTGTTTTTATGTCTGTTGAATCCAACTCAACATAATTTATAGAAGGATCCTGGGTTTTCCACCAATCAAGAAAATGTATTACCCAGCTTCTGCTTAAATCCCCAACTCCGCCCCATCCAGTTTCTCCATAAAAAACAATATTTGTATCTGATTTTATAGGGCATACAGGCTGTGTGGGTGGCTTTGCGGCAACTGCAAAAGCAGCCAGCAAAACAAAGACCAGCGAGAAAACAAAAAGGATTACACTCTTCTTCATAGTTTCTAGTCATCACCTCCTTTCACTTCTTAAATCTTTTTTCACTTCTAAAATTTTTAAATTTTTTAGAAGGTTTTGAAAAAATTTTGGCATATTTAAATGATTTTATAAACTTGGCAGTTACAACATTTATAGCAAAACATAAATTCTGCAAAAGATTTATATTTATGAACTAAAATTCAAAACACTGCATAAAAATTGAAGCCTTCAATCTTGTAAAAGTTAATGGTTTGTAAGAATCGAAGAAAAAGGTATTAATAAGCACCGGGGGAGAATCGAACTCCCGAAAACCCGCTCTGCAGGCGGGCGCAGTACCACTGTGCCACCGGTGCATATTTTAACAAGAATCTTAAGTATTTTAAGGTTTTGTATTTCTAAAATTAAGTTTATTATGAAAAAAAATTAAGCATATTATGAAGTTTATTGTCAAAGTCTAAATAGAAAATTAAGAATAAGATTCCTTTAATCATATTTTTAACTAAAGATAAAGATTTTCTCATCAGAAGAGTTGCCAGTGATTATCTATAAATAATTAAAACTGTAAGTAAAAAAGATCCTATAAAAATTATTCTCTTTTTCTATAAAACTTTTTCACAAATGCCCCTGCGAGGATTTGAACCCCGGACCTACTGCTTAGAAGGCAGTCGCTCTATCCAAGCTGAGCTACAGGGGCTTACAAGTGTAAGAGTTAGATAATATTTAAAAGTATGCTTACATTCTATAAGTTATGAAAATACCTTTAATTTTTCTCGGGACAGGACAAGCAGTTCCAACAACCAAAAGAAATCACACAGCAATCCTACTTAAATATAGCGGAGAAAATATTTTGGTTGACTGCGGAGAAGGAACGCAAAGACAATTTAGAAAAGCAAAACTAAATCCTTGCAAGATTACAAGAATTTTAATTACGCATTTTCATGGCGATCATGTGCTAGGGCTTCCTGGACTTTTTCAGACTCTTGCTTTAAACGGCTATAACAAAACACTCGAGATTTATATTCCAAAAGGGACAAGGCAACACTTAGACTTGATATGCAGAATGTTTGTATGGAGAGAAAAGCTCAAAATTCAAATTAACGAGATTTCTGAAGGAAAATTCCTTGAAACAGAAGATTTCTTTATTGAAGCAATGCCAATGCAACACGATACACCTTGCTTAGCTTATTCTTTCAAAGAAAAAGACAAACTGAGAATCAAAAAAGAAAAACTGAAAAAATACAAACTTAAAGGAGCAATTATAGGAGAACTTGTGAAAGGAAATGATATTGAGTGGAACGGAAAAAAGATAAAAGCAAAAGAGCTAACTTATTTACAAAAAGGCAAGAAAATTGTTTTTATTCTCGACACAAAACTAAATGAAAATTGCTACAAAATTGCAAAAGATGCTGATTTGCTTATATGCGAAGGAGTTTATATCAAAAAAGATAAAGAACTTGCAGGTTTGTACAATCATTTGACAGCAGAGCAAGCTGCAGCTATCGCAAAAAAATCAGAAGCAAAAAAACTTATTCTTACTCATCTAAGTCAAAGGTACGAGAATAATTTTAAAATTGTCTTGAACGAAGCAAAAAAGAAATTCAAAAATTCTTTTCTTGCAGAAGATTTTATGAAAACTGAGGTCTAAAAATATCAGAAAATTTAATATTTTCCGATAATTTCAGTTAAATTTCGATTATTGAAAATTAACTTGCAAACTTAATGTTGGCTTTTATTTTGAAGGTTAAGATAATTTATTGTGTTATTTTAAATGCGATAAACTAGTTTTTGCTAATTTATTAAGAATTTTAAGTTTTTAACCGCAAAAGAATAGAAATTATCAATAGCAATTTAATATATACAGCTATTATTCGCAGCATCAGATTATTTAGAAGGAACAGGCGAAATATAAATTATAGTATCGCCTCTTACAAAAGTGAGCCCTATATTCTTTTTAAGCTCGCCATTCTCTAACTCTTTTGCATTATCTAACACAAGATTTATGTGTATGTCGAATGCAACTAAAGTTCCTGCTATTTGCTTGTCATTTTTAAGCTGCAGCAAAATTTCTTTGCCTCTAGACTGATTTAACATGTCTAAAGGCCTTTCTATTCCGTTTGCCATAGAGTGCTATCGTTAAGACCATTTTTAAATTTATCTTTAATCAAGAATACACTAACTTTATAGAGCAAATTATACAGGCATAAGAAGCAAGTTCGAGAAAAGAAAATTGTTCAAAAGGAAAAGATATTTAAACATATTTTTAATCAGCATTTTATGAATAAAGGAAGAAAAATAACAGGCGGAAAATATCATGCGTACAGGAAAAAGAAAAAGTATGAACTACCAGGGGTACCAAGGATAGTGCATCTCAAAGAAAGAAAATTTAAAGTTCTTAGAGCCTTAGGAGGAAATGAAAAAATAGTTCTTCTATCTTGCAATTTAGCAAATGTAACAGATAAAAAAGGAAAGACAAAAAAAGTAAAAATTACAAATGTTCTTGAAACACCCTCGAATAGATTCTTGGCAAGACAAAATATTCTTGTTAAAGGAGCTATAATTGATACAGAGCTTGGAAAAGCAAAAATAACAAATAGGCCTAGCCAAGAAGGAACAGTAAATGCTATACTAATCGAAGAAAAAAGCTAAAAAGTGTTTGAAAGTGCAAGGCTAAAAAATTTATCATAAGAGAATAAAGCAACAAAGAATATAAACAATTCTTAAACTAAAGCCTATACTTCTAAGATTTTTGATTTTTGTACAAGCCCTGCCAAGTTGCACAAATCCCAAAAGATGTAAATTTTCTATGCTTCATAAAAGTCCTCTTGGAAAACTGCAAGGTTTAGCAAAGAGGTTTCAAAAAGCTTCGAAAGATTTTTAAAGAAAAGATAGTGAGCATAAAATTTTCTTCGACGGAAAAAATTTGATAAGCCGAAAGATTTAAAAAGAAAGATTGTTTGTTTTTATTTATAAATTTAACTATTTTTAGAAATAATGGTTCATGTAAAAAAATGCCCTGAATGTGGAAGTACAAACCTGTATTATGATGAGCAACGAGGAGAAGTGATTTGTGGCGATTGCGGGCTTGTTGTTGAAGAAAAAATAGTTGACACAAGCCAAGAAATGCAGGGAAGCTTTGAAGGCGAAGAGAAAAAAGGCAGGGCTGGAGCTCCTTTAAGTGAACAAAAATTTGATAAGGGGCTTATAACGAATGTTGGCGAGATTTCTGATATTTACAAATTAAAAACAGACGAAACAAGAAAATTCTTGAGGCTTAAAAAGTGGCAAGAGCGAGTTTCAACATCAATAGAAAGAAATCTGAGGCTAGCGATGGCTGAACTAAGAAGAGTCGCAAGTTTTCTAAATCTTCCTCCTGTTGTTAGAGATGAAGCATCAAGAATTTATAATTATGTTCTTCAAAGGGGGCTGGTAAGAGGAAGGAGCATGGAATCAGTAATAGCTGCCTGTATTTACTCTGCTTGTAGAAGTTATAACATTCCTAGAACCCTAGATGAGATTTCAAATGCGAGTGATGTTGAAAGAAAAGAAATAGGCAGAACTTATAGGTTTATTGTAAGAAAAATGGGATTGAAATCGACTCCAAGCTCTCCAAAGGACTATATTGCAAGATTTGCTAATGTATTGCATTTATCTCCAAAAAGCCAAAGTGAAGCAATAAAAATCCTTGGAAGAGCAGAAACTTCTGAGCTAACAAGCGGAAGAGGGCCTGCAGGAATTGCAGCAGCCGCTTTGTATGTTGCTGCATTATTAAACGACGAGAAAAAAACTCAAAGGGAGGTTGCTGATGTTGCTGGCATTACAGAAGTAACAATAAGAAACAGGTATAAGGAACTTCTTGAAAAGCTTAAACTTGAAGAAAAAATGAAGATAAAAGAATTAGAAGCAAGGTCACAAAAAGAAAAAGAAGAGAAAAAGAAAAAGGCTAAATAAAAGAGAAGTGAAGTTGTTTGTGATCTTTTAAAGAGCAAATTAGTTCTGCTTTGCTAATTTATTGAGGATTTGTAAGATTTAAAGTGAATTCTACAAAACATGAAAGAGGCTAGGCAGAAAGGGATAAAAAGTGACTGGCAAACTTGTCTTGGCTTTTGCATTTCTTATATTTATTAGAGTACAGCAAATTAGACTTGCGATTTATCGTCGATAATACTTGTTTTTCAGTCACTAATTATTAAAATCAAAAGAGAAAGGAAGGGGGGCTGGTAATAGAAAGAGAAAAAAGCAAAAAATCAGGAGAAGCAGAACAGCGAGAAAAGTAAAAAGAAGGGACAAGAAAGAGTAAGAAATTAAGAAGATAGAACTTTAAGTTTGAATTTAAAGAATGCCTCTAAAATGTCTCAAAGCAGAGAATTGTTAAATTTCCCTCTTATCAAAGGCGTAGCTTTGCAAAAAAGAGTTCTAAAATTATTTTATAGCAAAATTTAGGCAAATTAAATTATCAGATTTATCTTAAATGCCGCAAAGAAAAAAGCGTGCTAATTAGTAAATAAAATCTTAGTTACCTTTTTATATTAACAAGATTTATTCAAAATAATAAGCCTATAAACGCGGGGATGCCGGAGCGGTCAAACGGGACGCGTTTAGGGCGCGTTGGCTCAGTGCCTGCGAAGGTTCGAATCCTTCTCCCCGCATCACTTTTTTAGAATTTGGAAGTTTGAAAATTTATTATATATTTTAAAAGAAAAGATGTTTAGTAAATTATGAGCTAAAAAAATTTTCAGGGTTAGAAAATCTTTCATTAAATTTTTTCTTTAATTTATATAAAGTTTCTGGTCCTACAATTCCATCACCATTTAAACTATTCTTGCTTTGGAAATCAATAACCGCTGATTTGGTCTTTTCACCGTAAATACAATCTACATTTCCTAATTGAGTATAACCTAAATTAAACAAAATACATTGCAAATATCCAACATCTTTTCCAATACTATATATATTCAATTGTCTGCTTCCTAATTTTGTATCTCCATTTAATTTACTTATACAACCATAATCACATTGTAATTTTGTTTTATCTGTTGTTTTAGAAGTTTGTGTTTCTTTTTGTTCTCCTCCCTCACCACTCTTCTTGCTAATTTTTCCCCCACTAACTCCTTCTCCCTCCACTCCTGCACTCTCTTTCTTCTCCTTGAACATTGCTCTGCTAGCAGCATCATAAATCATTGCTTTCAAAAACATTAATTGTGCTTTCTGGCTTGTAAAAATTAACTTGCTATAAATTGCTTCAATTTTATCATCAAGTTGGCTTAATAATTGCTTCTCCTCGGAAGTCAAGTCTTTGCCAAGCTTTTCACCTTTATCAAGAACACTCTTATAATCCTTTACTAAATTTTTGATTTCTTCTTTCCCTTTAGGAGCATCCCACATTCCTTCTTCATTTAACTGCTCTCTTTCAAGCTTATCTATTTCTTCAATAGTTTTGTTTTCAATGCCCTTGCCTTTTATCGCATCTTTTACACTATTTTGGTCAATCCAGCATTTAATCTTAGGATCATCACAATAACCAACCTCTTTCCATCTCCTTCCTTCATCAGCAGTCCCTTTTCCAGGGTCATCACTTGCGCAAACTCTTATCACTCCATAACTGTAAAGTTCAGGCGCGATAACTTGTTCTGCTGCTTGCTGTATATTTGGAGTAAGTAATGCCCCGACACTTGGAGTTCCTGAAATGCACTCTTTTTCTGTTGTCACTCTTTGCTCTGCCTGGCTTTTTACAGCAAGGTCTTGCGCATAGTTCAGTGCAAAGCTTGTAGAAACTTTTTTGAAGCCACACTCTTCTTTTGCATCAATCCTGACACACAACTCTTTATAGCCTGAAACATCCAAAAAGTCTTTTGTCTCGCTAGCTGTTTCGCCTTTTGCAACATAACCAGAAGCAACAAGCTGTGAATAAGTTTTTCCTGCATAACCAATAGCTTCAGGAGGCGACTTTAAATAAATCTGATAATAGTGCCCAGAATCTTTTCCTGCATAAATATGATAGAACACTTTGTACTGTGAAGTTGGTGGAATCGTAGCATCGGTATAAGGCAGTTCGTCAAACCATGCATGAAACTGTACAGGACTCTCAGGAGATAAAGCTTCGCCTAATTTATCAGGATAGGTTGCAGAAAGCCTCATCTTGCAGAACTCTGTACCAACTTCTGCAATTGAACGGAAGCCAAACATAAGTTTTGAATTTGATGCATAAGAGGTGGTGAAATATCTCCATGCATTTTCAGCATTACTCCATGCATCAGCAGTAAAAGCATACTCCCCACCTCCCCTCGGCCCTCCACCAAATAAATATCCTGTAAAGATATTTTTAATTATTGCAGAAACAAAGGGCCCTGCTTGTCTCCAGAAAAAGTCGCAAACATAAACAGACCAAATTTCATCACAAATTCCAACAGTTTTGTTTGTTGTAACACTTTGATTCAAACAATCTCTATAACTCTCAAGCACAGAAGTCAAGCCTTCAAGTCCTGCATTTATTCCAGTAAGACAGACAGGAATATAAACATCACCTCCAGGGAATGCTGCAAAATTTGGCAAGCACAAAACAGTGCTTCCTATGATTCCTGACTGTATAACATTATCAACAGGATAACTTCCGCCTAAATCACATCTGCTCGTAGGGCAAACAAAAGGATCGCAAACATTAAATATTATTTTGCAATCACTTGGAGACATGAAATCAGTGCATCTGCTTCCTGTAATTCCAGAAGTTCCAACAACTTTTAGTCTTATGTTGTTTATTATTATTTCTGACGGATTTCTTGCAAGCTGCTCTTGTGCTTTGCCTATCCAATAAATAGCTTGCTCAACCTTTTTCTTTGCTTCTTCTGGTTTGAGACCTGGGAAAACATTAAGAGGCTGGCCTGTATCAAGATTGAACATCATATAAATATCGTCGCCTCTTCCGACACCTTCAAGAATTCCATTCTTTCCAACATTAGCAAGATAAAAGCTGCTTATTCTTCCTGACTCTTGATAAGTCTTGATGGTTCCAAATGCAGGAATAAGATTTCTTGCTTCAATATACCATCCTTCTTTTGAATCAAAAGGCATCTGGCTCGGCATGCCTTTGTAAGGCTCTAATGAAAATACCTTTACAACACCCCCACAATCCTTAAGCTTGCAAGGATTTTTAAATGAAGTTTCATCATAAACATCAAACACAAAATTTTTAGGTGTATTTTTTAATTCAGCATCTATTAAATTTTCAACTTTTTTATCTTTAATCTTATAGAATTTTGAAGGGCTCTTTTGATTCATGTCGCCTCTAAGCACAACAAGATAGTCTATATCATGGATTAAAGGGAAATGCACTCTCGCCACATAGTCCGTATCTTCTATTTCTACCTTTTCGCTTGAAGTCACACCATATTTACTTCTGAAATCTCTCCAAGTTTGTGGGGTATAAGGAATATGCTCTGTTTGTTTATTGCCCACAGTATAAATAGGCGCACTTAATTTTTCAGAAAGTTGTTGCTCAACCTCTCGGTTACCTTGTCTTTCTCTTACTTGGCTAAGGATATTATAAGCTTTTTTCTGGTATGATTCTTTTAGTGGATTATTGTCAGGCAAAATTCTAATCATATCTAAACTGTACTTTAATTCTCTTAAATCAGTAGGCCCTATATCTAGTTTTTTAGTGTCTATAGCTGAAATTATTCCTTGAGCATTTTTTCCATTGAAAGCTTTTTCTTTACTCCAGTCAATATCTTGACCATCAGGATTTTTTAATATAATTCCACTATAACTGCTAAGACTCTCTTTGAAATCCTTTACACTATTTTCAAAAACCTTATCATAATTGACTCCTCTTTTGTCTTTGCTCTGTTCTGCAAAACTTTTTTCTTTATCTTCTATTTTTTTCATTACTTCTTTTGCTTGCTCTATGCTCTCTTTAATATCTTTTTCGTGCTGATAGATACAGTCATTAAAGTTTACATACTTTTCTGGATGCTCTTTAACAAGCCTTTCACAAATATCATTCCATCCCCCTTCCATTGTCATTACAGCATTTCTTGCTGTTGCCTCTCCTGTTCTTCCTAAAACAAGATTCTTTAAATTCAAGACTCCAGAAGTCGCCAAGCATGCAATTTTTCCACCCTCAACAATTTTCCCAAGATTTTCTGTAATATTTTTTAGATTCGCAATTTTTTTATTCAAACTTGCTATTTTCTTGTTAGCTTCTTCAGGAGTTAACTGGAATAGTTTTGGCCTTTTCTCAATTCCTATTGAAAATGTAAAATTAGTCTGCCTGCTTCTTCCTTGCACAATTGGTGTAAGCCTGACTTTTGCCACTCTTTTAAGATTTATCTTGTTTATAGTCACTTTAGCCCTACATTCATCAATGTTTAAAGTTTCTTTTTCTCTAACAGATTTTGTTCCTGAATGAGTCTTTTTTTCATTTTTGTCAACTAAACTGCAATAATATTCTATGTAAGCCTTGTCTTCGTCAAAAGATGTAAGAGTGAGCCTCAAATCTCCAATTTTATCATCAATTCGATTGACAAAAGTTTCATTAAATCCTGCAATCACACTTTCTGTCTTGCCTGTATTTGAATTAGTATAAGTTAGTTCTACACTTGCCTCTTCTTTTGATGGTGTTGTTACAGAAACAAGCTCAATATAAAGGTTTTCTTTTTCGTCATAATCACTCGAGCCTTCGCTACTGAGCAGACTCTTTTCTATAAATAATTCGTCTGCTCTCTTTCTTTTTCCTTCTGAATCTATGGAGCCTATAGAATTAGGGTACTCATTTTTTATTCTTGAAAGAATTTCTAATTTCTTCTTGTCTTGTTTAAGAGTTTCTGCAAGATAGTATTCTTTCCAAAGCGCATCAGCAGCATAAGGTTGATTTGTTTCAGGCCAACTAACAATCTCAAAAGAACCGCCTGTATTTTTCTCTTGTCCAAATCTTGTAATAACTTCATCATAAGAATTCAAAGCTTTTTTATAATAGTCTTCTGCTATTTGATTCTCAGCAATAAAAGGAGCATCAATAGCTTCAACACTTTTTAATTCAATGTCTGCAATTTTTTTTAATTCACTGTTGCTAAACAAAACAATCAAACCAACTTTTCCTGACCAAGAGGAGTATTCTTTTATTTTTTCTAAATCTTTTTTAAACTCACCACCTTTTTTATCTATAGCCTTAACTTTTCCTTCTATAAATCTTCCAATGGTTTTTATCTCAGAAGAAAAATCTCTACTTTCTGCATCTTTCTTAGTAAAATTTGCAATAAAAACATAAGCCTCTTCTGATTCTGGAACTTGCCCGACATAAGCAAGATAATAATCAAAATTATCCTCACTTGACAGATAATCCCCAACTTTTTTACTCGTGTCTAAGCCTTGAATTATAAAGCCAACATTGTTGAATCTTTTTTCAAGATAGAAAGTTTTTCCAGGACAATTTACTCTAACACTTCCTGTTCCTCCGCCAGTTGCTTCTAAACTGCTAAGTGTGCACTTATCATTATAAAATCTCCCGCCCCTATAAACATCATAAGTCTCGCCATTAACAATAATTCTTGCTTTTGTTTGCGGAATTGTTAAATCCTCAAGAGTCACTCTAACGCCTTGGCCCCCAAGCGAGTATCTTGCTCCATTCGCATAACTATAAGTCGGCAAGTAAAAATCTTTTGAAGTTTTTCCTCTTTCTATGCGGTCACTAAAAATTTTTCTGTTATCAGAACTGTAAACAGAAATAACTGCAGAATTCTCGTCAATACTTTCTACTCTTAGATAGCCAATTCCATTAAAAAAACCATAACTTTTGTAGTCATTT
>Ga0272448_1004152_pt1 | contig 16693 bp, 14 predicted proteins | sample YNPCB0191_FD_202220 | JGI IMG/M metagenome (GOLD analysis project Ga0272448, IMG submission 202220) | Hot spring sediment microbial communities from Yellowstone National Park, WY, United States - YNP-CB-019-1 | ecosystem: Environmental > Aquatic > Thermal springs > Hot (42-90C) > Sediment...
CAGCTTGTAGGAATGACCGCCGACTCTCGCGAGCCGAGGTGTCCGAAATGCGGCAGTACGAACGCCAACAAGCTGATCAGTCGCTTCCAGCGCGCGCGCAGCGACGACGACCGACTCGATTCCTTCGAGGACGCCGCCCTTGCAAGCGCCGACGACCCCGTCGCAATGAGCAGGCTTATGCGCGAGATGGGCAAGGAATTGGGCGAGGAAGGCGAGCAGGACATTGACGAATACCTTGAAGAGGCGGAACGAGAGATATACGACGGCACTGATGCGGACGAATGAGTCACCGGGTCACGAGCCTGAGGAAACACGATTCGTCGCTAGAAATTCGTGACCGACAGCTATTGTGAAAGGTTTGGTCTTCGACATACAACGGTTCTGCGTGCATGACGGGCCGGGAATTCGCACGACGGTGTTCCTTAAGGGCTGTCCGCTCGACTGCGCCTGGTGTCACAACCCCGAATCCAAGGCATCGCAACCGGAGCTTTTCTACACGCCTCACCTCTGCATCGGCTGTGGAAGATGCGTCGATGAATGTCCTTGCGGCGCCCAGGCGATGATAGACGGCAGGCATGCGTTCGACCGGTCTCGCTGCAATGTGTGTCTGAAATGCGTCGATAAGTGTCCCACTCGCGCGCTGGAGGCGGCAGGGCGGGAGATGACGGTCGAGGAAGTGATCGCGGAGGTTGAGCGGGACCGCGTTTTCTACGAGCAGTCGGGAGGCGGAATCACGATCTCCGGCGGGGAGCCGATGGCGCAGTTCGAGTTCACGCGCGAGCTTCTCGGAGCGGCAAAGCAGGCCGGCCTGCATACCTGCATCGAGACCAGCGGCGTCGGGCCGGCGGCGCGCTGCGTCGAGATTGTGCCGCTGGTGGATCTATTCTACTGGGATATTAAGGACACCGACCCGGCCCGCCATCTGGCCAACACCGGCGCCGCGCTGGAGCCGATTCTTGCGAACCTGAGAGCCGTGGACGAGGCCGGAGGCGCGACTTTTCTGCGCTGCATCATGCTGGCGGGCGTGAACATGACGCGCGATCACCTGGACGGCATCATCGAGGTCTATCGCAGCCTATCGAACTGCCGTGGGGTGGAGCTGCTGGAGTATCACCGGCTCGGAAACTCCAAGCTGGAACGACTCGGCATTCCGGCCCGGGACGACGCCTCACTCGTCCCCGATCCCGACGAACTTGCTGCCGCGCGACGGAGAGTGAACGCCGAATTGCAGCATACGAGTCGCGAATGAATGAAGCGGCCGGCCCAAGCAGCGCCAATGTTGCCGGTGTCGTGAACCTGGAACCCCGAACCCGAAACTCGCAACCCCAAAAAGCTCGGAACCCAGTACTTAGGACTTACAACCGAGTAATCCACGCCGGCAAACCACCACCCCGTAACTGCCACGCAGCACCTTGGCATTCCTCGCCTCGCTCGAAATAACGGGTGTGTAAGCTGCTCACAATGACGCTTACAGGCTGTAAAGCTTGAACTGCGTTTAACTTGTAACCCGCTGCTACCCCTTCGCCAGCGCTTTGTTGACGTCGGCGGTGCCGGTAACCGTGATCGCGCCGTCGGTGACACGCACTGACTTCAGCTTCGCGCCAATGCCCATTTGCTCGGCGTCGAGTATAGGGTTGATGTCGTGCTCGATGCGGCCTCGCACGAACCCCGGCACGCGTATGCCTCTGGTGGAAACGTTCTTAAGCACCATATACAGCTTGCTGCCGTCTAGGATGCGAAGCGTCCCCTCCACCTTGACCGGCGTTCTCAAGAGCAGCACCTTCGGCTTCGCTCTGACGATGAGTCTGCCGTTTTCGATGGTGATGTGGCCGTCGTGCAGGTCAGGCCGAGACGTTGCCAACCAGTTGTTGAGATCGTCCTGCGTCACCAACGCGGCAAAACCGGCGCTTTCGACGCGCGTCACGGTCTGATCCGGCTTGAAATGGACGCCCGAGAGGCCGATATCGAGCCGATCCACGACGACCCCATTGGACATCTTGACTTTCCTGCCTGTAATGTCTATCCGTTCGATCCTGCCGCGCAGAATGCCGATCAGCCCGCCGGTTACGTTGGCCGAGTACGACTGCGCAGGACCGATCAGCTCAGGCATCTTTGCCGCAACCGACTGCCCTATCTTCCACCTTAGGATCGATCCCGGCAGAAGACATACGGCAGCGACGAGGATGACAACGATCGACAGTTTTCCAGCCCGCATCTTTTCGACCTCCGGTTCTCAATATAGCACATGACGTTGCCCAAGCCAAAATGTACCCGCAAACAAGATGGTTCTGCTTCCCCGCGGTCTCTGCCTCGCTGTCCCTTGCTGGGTGGGGAGTGGACGCCATTTCGAATGTCGCTAAAGAGTGACGCGAACGCAGCGGAGCTGCCGATATGGGTCGAAAAGGTGCCTGCGGATACCGATAATTGACTATGCGGGTATAGTGTCTAATAGCTATTTTGCCGTGACGCCGGAACAGCCTCTTGACAGACTGCGTCATGTGGTAGTAGACTACAGTGGGGGGCAGCCCATCTAGTCGCATTCCGCACGATCGCGCCGGCGGCAGCGCCTAATGCCGCATCGGCCGGCATCCACTCCGCCGTGTTGGCCTCTATCCGAGATATCGAGAGGGGATGATATCTTGAAGGCACGAGAAGGTTTTACGCTGATCGAATTGTTGGTCGTGATCGCGATTATCGCGATCCTGGCCGCTATCCTGTTTCCGGTTTTCCTTCAGGCGCAGGCGGCGAGTCGGCTCGCGAAGTGCCAGAACAACGTAAAGCAGTTGTGCACGGCTGCTCTGGCCTACGAGTCGGAGTATACGGGAGGCATAATGCCGGGCTGTGTGCGCAGCACGGACCCCAACAATCCAACTGTCTGGAATGACCAGATGTGGATGAGATTGATTAACCCATATCTCAAGCAGTTGCACGGGCCAGTATCCACCGCCTACAACATGAGCGGTGTGTATTTCTGTCCGAACATGCCATACTCCATATCAAAGAGCACGGCTACGGGCTATCCCGTGGGCACTCCGCTTCCGGATGACCTGAAGAGATGCTACGGTTATAACTACTCCTATCTTGGGGGCTACGTGACTTCCGGGGTGATGGAGTATCACAAGCAGGCCGAGGTAGTCAAACCAACGAAGACCATAAGGTTCCTGGAGATATGGAACTGGTCGTATAAGGCCAACGGGCAGTGGTCGGAGGGTCGAGGAACCGCATACTGTTATGCCTACTCGAAGAATACGACTTTGTGCGACCCCGCAAACTGTTGGCCGCCCGGCAAGCACAGCGGACGCTCGGTCGTGGGATGGTACGACGGGCACGTGGGCGCGGTAAAGACCGCTCCGCCGTTTTCTTCCGCCTCGACGGCCTACACCGGGGTTATGGCGAAGGATATACCGGGCGTTCCCAACTCCGAGGATCCGTACTACCGGTTGGCCTATCCGAAGCCCTAGCGGCATCCTCGACTTGAGACAGTCAGGCCGCCCGCCCGCGCGAGCGGCCTTTGCCTTGCGTGCGGAGCGCAGGATATGGTATAATCTCCTGGCTGGATAGAAGCAACAGCGAAAGGTGCAGCGATGAAGGCAGGCATTCATCCAAAATATCAAAAGGCGCGAGTGACGTGCGCCTGTGGCAATACGTTTGAGACCAGGTCTACCGTCGAAGAAATCCGCGTGGAGATATGCTCCGCATGCCACCCGTTCTATACGGGCAAGCAGAAGATCGTGGACACGGAGGGACGCGTAGAAAAGTTCCTGTCGCGATACGGCATGAAAGAGGGCGAGACCAAGGCAGAGCAGTAGCCTGGTCCGGCAGTGCTGAAGGAAGCGATTCGCGCGGCGCACAGGCGGCCGTCAATCGCTTCCTTTGCTTTTGCCGTTACATCTCCTGCTGCGAACAGGAGTATGAGGGGCCGGATTCGCAACCAACTGATGGAGAAGAAACAGGATTTCCATTACGGCGGGCAGGCCGTTATCGAAGGCGTAATGATGCGCGGGCCGAAGAACTTCGCGGTTGCCGTTCGACGCGCCGGCGGCGAGATCGTGGTGACGGCCGAAAACGTTGAGACGATGTTCGCCAAACTCGCGTGGCTCAAGAAGCCGTTTCTGCGCGGCACATTCGTCCTCATCGATGCTCTGACGCTGGGTATCAAGGCGCTGAAATACTCCACCGACATCGCGATGCAGGACATCGCCGCCGAGGAGGCCGGGCGCAGCGAGTCTCCACAAGCCCCTGCGCTTACGGATGCCGAGCGGGCGGACGCGTCGCCTCCCAAGGCTGTCAACGACATCGCGATCAATGCGATGCTGGTGGTGGGGCTGATCATCGGACTGGCGTTCTTCATCCTCGTTCCGATTATATTCACGAGGATGCTCAACACCCATGTTCACACGCGCTGGCAGCTTACGACCGCCGAAGGCCTGCTGAAGATCGCACTTTTCGTAGGGTATGTGTGCGCAATTTCCATGCTCAGGGACATAAGACGTGTGTTCCAGTATCACGGCGCCGAGCATAAGACGATAAACGCCTTCGAGGCGGGGGTCGATCTTGAAGTCGATAAGGTTATGAATCACACCAAGGTCCACGTCCGATGCGGAACGAGTTTCATTCTCGTCGTGCTGGTGGCCAACATAGTGGTGTATGCGCTGATTGGCGACCATCTTCCGCGCGGAAGCCTGCTGGAAAGAGGATTCGTCAACAACCTGATTCGGTGGGCCTACCATATCGTGCTGCTGCCGGTTGTGGCAGGGTTGGCCTACGAAATCATCCGTTTCGCGGGAAACTGCAAGGATTCGATGTTCACGAAGCTGATCCTGCTGCCTGGCCTGCTGATGCAGAAGATCACGACTCGCGAACCGGAGCCGGCGATGGTCGAGGTCGCGATCAAGTCGCTGCAGGCGGTGCTGGACAAAGAGAACGCGGAGTGCGCAACGCGCAGTGAAGGTAATCTCAATTGCGAAAACGCGAAATGAGCGAAATCGCCGGACAACGTTCTGGTTTTCGCGGTTTCGCTTCTTTGGAGATTTCGCGATTGTCCCTTCCAGTGAGTTACCATGTTCGAAAAACTGGCTGAAGTAGAAGAGAAATACGAGTCGCTGGAGCAGAAGCTGGCGGATCCTGAAGTTTTTCAGGACCCGAAGGCCTATCAACAGGTTGCCAAAGCTCATGCGGACCTTGCGGAGATCGTGGGCAAATGGCGGCAGTATAAGCAGGCGAAGCAGCAGCTTGCCGAGACAGAGAACATGCTCTCCGAGAAGTTGGACGACGAGCTTCGCGACCTTGTGCAGTTGGAGATCGACGACCTGAAGGAAAAGATCGCCGGCTACGAAGAAGAGCTCAAGATCATGCTCCTGCCCAAGGACCCGAACGACGAAAAGGACGTGATCGTCGAGATAAGGGCAGGGACCGGAGGCGAGGAGGCCGGCCTGTTCGCGGCGGACCTGCTTCGAATGTATACCCGCTACGCCGAGCGGCACGGCTGGCAGACCGAACTTATGAGCTCGGTGGAGTCGGGCATCGGCGGCTACAGCAAGGCGGTGCTTGCGATCAAGGGCAAGGGCGCCTACAGCAGACTTAAGTACGAGGGCGGTGTGCATCGCGTCCAGCGCGTACCCGTCACGGAGTCGAGCGGCAGGATTCACACATCCGCCGCGACCGTGAGCGTGCTTCCCGAAGCCGACGAGATCGACGTGCAGATCAACGACGACGACCTCGAGATCGATACCTATCGATCATCGAGCGCGGGCGGACAGAACGTTCAGAAAAACGAGACCGCCATCCGCATCACGCATAAACCGACGGGGATCGTGGTCACCTGCCAGGACGAGCGCTCGCAGCTTCAGAACAAGCTGCGAGCTATGCGGATGCTTCGCGCCCAGCTCTACGAACGTGAGATGCAAGCCCAGCAGGCGCAGGTGGCCGCGCAGCGGCGGTCAATGGTACGTTCCGGCGACCGCAGCGAGAAAAGCCGCACCTACAACTTTCCACAAAATCGTGTCACCGACCACCGGATCGACTACACCACCCACAACCTGCCCGCCTTCATGGATGGCGACCTCGACGATATGATCGACCGCCTCATCGCCGCTGACCAGGCGGAAAAGTTGAGAGTCGAGAGTTGACGGTTGAGAAACGTCTCCGACGAGCTCCGCTCAGCAGTCGAACGCCTCTGTAAAGCCGGAGTCGATACGCCACTGCTCGATGCCCAATTGATGATGGCGAAGGCGCTGGGGTGCTCGCGGCTGGATGTGATTGCGCATCCCGATAGCGTGATCGACTATGCACAACATGAATCGTTTCATGCAATGCTCCAAAGGCGCGCAGCGCGCTATCCTCTGGCATACATTCTCGGCAGCAAGGAGTTCTATGGGCTGGAAATCGACGTGACGCCGGATGTGCTCATCCCGCGGCCCGAGACCGAGATTCTGGTTGAGGAAACGCTTAAGCGGGTGGGGCGGGCGGCTCGAATCGTCGATGTCGGCACCGGCAGCGGCGCGGTCGCTGTTGCGCTGGCGGTCAGCCTGCCGGATGCGCACGTGCTGGCCGTCGATTCCAGCGAGCTCGCACTGAAGGTGGCGCTGGCGAACGTGCAGAAGTACGGTGTGGCGGATAGGGTAAGTACGATGCGGGGCGACCTGCTGGAACCGCTCTCCACTGTCGGGCGGGGAGACGACGTCCCTGCCCAACACTGGGGGGAATGGGACGCCGTGGTCTCGAACCCGCCGTATATTCCGACGAGCGAGATCGATTCGCTGCAGCCGGAGGTGCGTTATGAGCCTCGCGAGGCGCTCGACGGCGGGCCGGACGGGCTGGCTGCGTATCGCAGACTGCTGCCGCAGGCAAGGCACCTCGCGCGTCTGGTCGCCGTCGAGATCGGGGCAGGACAGTCGGAAGCCGTTGCCCGGATCGCCGCTGAAGCCGGCTGGGATCGAATCGAGACCGTTAGGGACCTTGCGGGCATCGAGCGGGTTGTGTTATGTTGGCAGGCAGGAGGGTGCCGATGATCACGCTCAAGGTGGATCCTGTTGATCCTGATATGAAGGCTATTCGCGCTGCTGCCGATGCGATTCGCGCGGGAGAGCTTGTCATCTTTCCAACCGAGACTGTCTACGGCCTCGCAGCCGACGCATTCAACGAGGACGCAGTCAAGGCCGTTTACGACGCCAAGGGCCGATCGGGCCATCAGCCGCTTCCCGTGCAAGTGGGCAGCCTCGATGACGTATTCAAGGCGGCAGAGTTCATGTCGCCCGACGCGCGCCGGCTGGCCGAGATGTATTGGCCCGGTCCGCTGACGTTGATCCTGACGAAGGCGGCGGCCCTGCCTTCCGTGGTGACGTGCGGCGGCGAGACGGTCGGCGTGCGCATTCCGGATCATCCGGTTGCGCTGGCTCTGACGAAGGAGGTTGGATCGCCGATCATTGCCACCAGCGCCAATGCGACCGGTCGGCCTGCGCCAAAGACCGCCGTGGAGGCAATTCGCGAGGTGGGAGAGAAGGTATCGGTGGTGCTCGACGCCGGGCCGAGTCGCCTAGGTACCGCATCCACAGTCGTGGACATGACGGTCTTGCCGCCCAAAATCCTGCGGCGCGGCTCGCTGCGCGTTGAGGATATCAGAAAGGTGCTGGGAGAGGTTGAGGAACAGCTCGAGTAAAGTCCTGACGCGGGAGGAGTTGATCGATGTTGTGCGCAGGGCGAAATCGGCGGGAAAGGTCGTCGTCTTCACCAACGGCTGCTTCGACATCCTGCACGTCGGCCACGTTCGGTATCTGCAGAAGGCGCGTGCTATGGGCGACGTGCTCGTTGTCGGCGTCAACACGGATGAGTCCGTGCGCAGGCTTAAAGGTCCCGATCGCCCCGTCAACCCCGAATCCGACCGTGCGGAAGTCCTCGCCGCGCTCGAATGCGTGGACTACGTGTCACTGTTTGCCGAGGATACCCCGGTCGAACTTATACAAGCCGTCAAGCCCGACATCGACGTCAAAGGCGGTGATTACAAGTCCGAGGACATGCCCGAGGCCGCAGTCGTTCGCTCCTACGGCGGCCGCGTCGAGATCATCCCATTCTCGGCCACCGATTCCGAGGCGTTTTCGACAACGCGCACTTTCCGAACAATCGCAACAATGCGGAAGAGCCATGGCGCGAAAGGCGCGGACAGCGCTTAAGGAGCAGAGAACGACAGCAGTCATTCGGTCCGACTCTATTGCCTGCTTTCTACTTTCTGTTCCCTGATCATGCCTGCGAATCTGACTCCCGACTACCTTGCGGCCGAGGCGCGGTTTCGCGAGGCGGTCACAATCGAAGAGAAGCTTGCGGCCCTTGATGAGATGTATGCCACCATCCCGAAGCACAAGGGCACGGAGCACATGCGCGCCGACATCAAGCGCCGCATATCCAAACTTCGCAGCAAGGCGCAGCAGTCGGCCAAAAAGGGCAAGCGATTCGACGAGTTCCACGTCGAAAAGCAGGGCGCGGGACAGATTGTGCTGCTTGGCCCGCCGAATTCGGGCCGCTCGACACTGCTGGCGCGCCTCACCTCCGCCGAACCGCAGATCGCCGATTACCCTTATACGACACGCTCTCCGATGCCGGGGATGATGGAGTTTGAGGACATATCCATCCAGCTCGTCGATACTCCCCCGATGTCTGGGGAGCACACGGAGGGCGGCATTATCAGCCTTGCGCGCAACTCGGACGCAGTCGCGCTCGTGCTCGACGCGTCCGACGATGCGCTTCTCGACGAAATCGAGGACATACGCGCACAGACGGCGAAATCCAGAACGGTGCTTGCGGGCGCGCGGTCGCCCGATGTCGATCTGCCGGCGGGTATGGTGCTGCGTCGGACGCTCATCGTGGCCAACAAGATCGACCTGAGTGGTGCGCAGGACAACTCCGAAGTGCTCAAGGAATTCTACTCCGATGAGTTCGACATTCTGCCGGTGTCGGCCGCAACAGGCCGGGGACTTGAGGAGCTGCGGCGCGCGATGTTCGATCTGCTCGGTATCGTGCGCGTGTATACGAAAATTCCCGGCAAGCCTCCCGATCTGGACAATCCGTTTACGTTGCGCAAAGGCAGCACGCTGATCGACTTCGCCGGCGCGATTCACAAAGATTTTGTCCACAAGCTGCGTTTCGCACGAGCGTGGGGAAAGAATCATCTCGACGGCGCACAGATCGGGCGGGATCACGTACTTGAGGATGGAGACGTAGTGGAGCTGCACGAATGACGGACGCACATCGCAAGCGCTGAGAAAATCGCCCGGCCGCGCATGCTGAGCTTGTCGAAGCGCATCCAGGTGGGCGGCCGAATGGAAGCGCCGGGGTGCGTTGGCGGCCATTCGGCGCGGCCCATCGTGCGTCATTTGACACGTTCGGGGCGCCCACGACGTTCACGACGGGGTCTGCTCAGGGCGGCGGTCTGCCCCAAGGAGGGCCATTGAGAGGACGAGGGTTCATTGCATTGGTGTTGGCCCGGCTGCTGCCGGCGTCGATAATGCGCGACAAGCGGTTCTTCCCGCTCTGGGAGAAGCGCGGGTATCACGTCACGCCCGTGCATTTCTACGAGCCGATTCCGGATACGCGCGAGTTCCGGGACGACGTATTCACCTGGGAGTCCGAGCTGCCGGGTGTCGATATGAACCCAGAAGGTCAGATTGCGCTGTTGGAGAGGTTCGAGGCGCTTTACAAGGAGGAGTACGACCGCTTCCCTTCCGCGCCCACCGGCCGACCTGACGAGTTCCACTTCAACAACACGCTCTTCGAGAGCGTGGACGCGGAGGTGCTCTACTGCATGGTCCGCGAGTTCAAGCCGCGGCGCATAATCGAGATCGGCTCCGGGTTTTCCACGCGCGTTGCAGCAACGGCAATACGCCGAAACCGTGAGCTGGACCCCGCGTATGATTGCGAACTGACCTGCGTGGAGCCGCACCCACGGCCGGAGATCCGGGACGGTCTCGGTGGATTCTGCCGGCTGATCGAATCGAGGGCGCAGGATTTGCCGGTGGACTTCTTCACGGCGCTCGATCAAAACGACATACTATTCATCGATTCGAGTCACGTGATAACGCTCGGCAACGATGTCTGGTATGAATACCTCGAGATTCTGCCGCGGCTGAGCAGGGGCGTGGTCGTGCACGTGCATGACATACTCCTGCCGCGGCAATACGTCGAGCACTGGGACAGGATGAAGATGTTCTGGAACGAGCAGTATTTACTGCAGGCGTTTCTGGCGTTCAACACGAGCTTCGAAGTTATCTGGGCGGGCAACTACATGCATGTCCGTCATCCGGACAAGCTTGCTCGCGCATTTGCGTCCTACAAACCCGGCAGATTGTCGGGACACAAGAGCTTCTGGATGCGAAAAGTCGTATAATGGAGGGCAGATGGTAGCAGGATTCGTTCTCGTAGCAGGAGTCATACTGGTTCTGGTTGTGGCGGCGTTGTGGTTTGCGGCGGCGGGGCTGCCCAAGACGCTTGCCAGCATTGTGCCGCTCGCTCCGGGGCTTGTGATGCTGGGGACGTTCTTGCTGATCCTGACGGAGCTCCTTCTCTTCCTCGGCGGCAAAGATGATCGCAAGGCTGCCAAGCGCGATTTGGGTTACCTGTTTCCCACGCTGATCGTCAGCGCGGTCCTCTGGTACGCAGCGCAGAAAATGCTCTGGTAGTGAATTTCCAACGCTCGATGTTGAATGAGGTCAACATTCGGCATCCCGATCATCCACCGCCTGCAATGATTAGCCGGACAAATCTCGGCCAGTAGAGCCTTGCATCGTCAAATAGGTCCGGGAAGTTCGTGGAGTTGGTGGCGTAGGTGACGATAAGCTCGTTTGGCGATGTCGCGAGCTCAGGGTGAGCCTTGGCCGCGTAGCTGTAGGCCTTCTCGTGCCAACGCTTATCCGGGCAGTCGAAGGCCTTGATCGGCTCGCCCCACGGACCTTCGGGCCTTGGTGCGAACCGGACCATTATGTTGCCGAATATGCCGCCCTCGGTATACACTGCTGCATACTGTTCGATACCGGGCACGTATGATACGCTGTATTCAGTGGGACAGCCTTCGAAGAGTCGGTCGCAATTCTCCCAGTTCCATGTCCACTCGCCGGATGAGTAGAACCGCCACGCGCCGAAATCACCGAACTCGTCCTCCGGCACGCGCGCGACAATCATCGCCGCCCTGCGCTCTGCCGGCTCGCCTACGCGGCGCGCGTCGAGACCGTAGATGTAGACTTCTGAACCGACCTTCGTAACCGCCGAGCCGAAAAAGATGCTACGGTCCCTCTCGAAACGCGAAAAAGGCACGTCGCGCTGAGCGATTTTCCAATCCAACGGCGAACCGGACGGCTTGGGGACGTGCCCCAGCCTCATTCCGAACAGCCTGAACGGAAACGCGGGACTGTCATCACTGTGCTCGACGCGCGGCAGAAACATATACAGCCCCTTGCTCGTCATTATGCCGTCGAAGAGCCAGAAGTAGCCGCGCCCGTCGTCCGGTGTGACAAACGATGCAGGCCTCCCGTCCTGTCCGGTTTTGTAGAAGAATTCCGCCGGTTTGCCGACCCCTCGCGGCCCTCTCTCGCCAAGGGTGGGCGAGGGGGACTGCAGGATCGCAACGGAATTGTTTATCATGGTCGCACCGACCCGCTTGCCTTCTTTGACATCGCCGACGAACGTGTCGGAGAACAGCCAGAGCGTGCGGTTTTCACCCAGCGGAACGGAATAATCGCCGTCAGCGCCGATCCAGCCGCTCGTGCGCGCGAAGAGAGCGTCAAGCTCGGGCGCAGGCGCGGCCTCTATTGTGACGCGGTTCTTGAGCATCTTATGCAGCACCTCTATCTCGTCGATATCGCAGTTCAGCGAGTCCGCGCCTGTGGCCAGGCCGACGGCAAGGTCTTTGTGGCAGTCCCAGATTCTGACGTTGAACGTGCCCGGCAAGGCAGGATCGGTGCCCTCGTGCAGCGCTCGCACACGTTTCGCGTCGTCTCCCGCCGTTCGGGAATGTCTGATCGAGACCCAGTTGATGCAGGGCTTGCCCTTCGATAGGTTGGTAATCTCACCCTCGTAGTTGTGCCGTTCGGTAATGCAGAGCCGGTTGATGACATCGGGCTTGAAGTGGGCATAGAACCGGGTCGTGTAGGAGCCGGTAATCACTGCCGTGATCCCTCGCGGCTTGTCTGTCGGCCCGACTGCGGTACTGAGATGTGCCTGGTACTCTGTAAGAAGCTCGGCGATGGCGTCGAACAGTCGGGGCGAGTTCTGCTTTGGCTCCAGCACGACGAAGAACTGCCGGCCGTCACGGTTCACCGTGTCCGCGGTGCCCTTCTTTGCGAGGATGACGTCCAGAGCTTCGGCGAGCGTAGGACTCTGCGCGGTCGCGCCATTATGGTTGCATACGACTTTGCCGTCGCTTTCGCGCAGATGGAGGTCGAGCTCAACCGCATTTACGCCTTTTTCGAGGGCGGACTTCAGTTCCGCAAGTCGGAACTGGCCCGTGTTGGGGTGGTAGTGAACAACGAGCCGGGGGTGCGGGAACTCGTGTATCCAGGTTCGAGGGCCGCCGGCCGCGGATGCCAACGCGATAACGATCATTGCACAGGCGGTTGTCATACCCTGACCACTTCTTCGGAGTACGGCGCCGATCCTGCCGCGTGCGAAAAGCGGGCGAAGAAAGCGCACCTCGCCCGCCAAAGATTGCGGGAACACCTACTTGCTACGGCACCGGCACGATGTCTTCCGCCCCGCGTATGATCAGCACAGGAGCGTAACCGCCCGCCGCGGGTTCCATGCTCACCACGCCGGTCACGCTCACCGTTCCGTTGGTCGGCGCGGCGACCGAGCCGCACTTCACCTTGACGCCCGCGTGCGGGCGCGCCAGAGCCAAGCTGCTGCCGTCGTTGATGTAGAAGTATCTGTTGTTCGGGGCGGTGTTGTCCGCAAACGAGACTTGCCCGGCCACTCGCACCAAAAGCCCCACGTTATACAAGCCTGCTCCGTTCGTTATGCTCGGTGTCTTGGCGTTGAAATCCGACCCGCCCAGGTCGCCGAGCGTCATCGCGAGCGGGGCTATCTTCGGTGACGCGACGCCCAGATCCTGAACGCTCGTCGCAATCAAGGTTCGCGGCTTCTGAGTGGAGTCGAGGTAACCCTGCACGGTCACCAAATGATCCAGCCACGCAGCGCTGGTCGCAGCATAGCTGACGCGCATCGCGGCGGTTCGGTCGGGTTCCTCGATCCAGAACGAATCACTCGCGAACGCTGCCGTTACCGGCTTGCTTGTCAGAGTCAGCAGCACGCCGTCATCGTAGGACAATGCCTCGCTGATCTTCGCGACGGGCGTGGCGGTCGCGTAGATGTAAGGGCCGAGGTTCAACGTAACCGGATTCGGCACGCCGTCGAGGTTGCAAGCCCGCAGGTGCAGATAGTACCAGCCATCCGTCGAAGGGCTTTTGCTCAGGCTGCTGGAGGACCACTGCGACGCGCCCGCCCAGCTTGCGGGCTCGGTCGGCGAGTTGTCCCAGAAGTAGAGATACTTGCCCACCTTCGCCGGGCCGGTTCCGAAGCCGTTGACGGCGATGAACGTGGTCGCGGTGCCGGGGCTGTAGCGGGCCGTCGTGCTGCCCGGGCCTCTGTTGCATCGAACGGCGCCGTTGCCTGAGGTGCCGTAGACCGGCGGCAGCGTCAGCGTGCAGGTAGTGGGAAGCTGGACCCTTGCCGATGTCAACGTTCCGGCGTATCGCTCGGCATAGGACTCCATCCAGCGCATGTAGCGCACGTTGGCCTCAAGCCCCGTCTCGGTGAAGCTCTGAGCGCTCGCGCTCACCGTGCCCATCAGGTCGCCCAGGCTTGACGAGTTATAGAACCGGTAACCGTCGCCGTAGGGCGGACGTCCAATCCAGTTCCAGGTGATAGAGCTTGAGGTGATGTCGGTTGGTGTGCCCGCCGTAGGCGTGCTCGGTATGGAACTGAAGCTGATGTCGTCGACGGCCGAGAAGTGGAAGTACTTGCTGTACTGACAGCCCTCGGCGCTGCCGCAGGTGCCCGCCTTCGGCATTATGGTGTTGATCTCGATGATATTGTAGCCGACTGACGTTGTGGAATCGCGCGGCGCGAACACCGGCGTCGCCATGTTGTCCAGATAGAACGAGATGTCGTTGGTGTTCGAAGGGGACTTCTGCGGTCCTACGACTATTCGAGCATGGTGCCAGCCCACCGATCGGGTCACGTTGACGTTGAACCACCCGTCGTGATAGCCGCTGGGATCGCCCACGATTCTGACCTGATACTTGGTCGGATCGTAACCGATTGTGAAATCATCCGACATTCCTATGGCCAATTGCTGTATTGGCGCATCCATCTGGCCGGGTGTCTGGCCGGTATAGTCGAGGTCCGGCGAGACGCCGGGGTAATACGACAGAGCCGTATAGTCGGCACAGAAGTTGGTTGTGTTGCCGACGGACCCCAGTGGATCATAGAACCACCAGTCGAGGTAGACGTCGCCGGTGATCGGACTCCCGCCTCCGCATCTGGCCTGGATGTTGCAGAAGTCGCGGCACCGGCCGGCTGTGCCCCACAGGCTCCTGGATCCGCTGTGCGCTAGGACCGGGTAGATGCGGCCATTCGGCGGCATGTAACCCCACCACGGATTGTTGCCGCCGTTGGGCGCCTGGTTCGGGCCTGCGGGGTCGTTTGCATCCAAGCTTTCAAAACTCGCGCCGCCGATGTTGCGGGTCTCGAACGTCTCGACCAACTCGCCGGGCGTGAACTTGGCATACAGATCGTAGTTGTTGGGGGGCATATTGAAGGTATATGTCTTGTTGAAGCTGACCACGGTTCCGCCGCAGAAGCCCGAAGCCCACCCGGCAAACCAATAGCCCGGATCGGGCGTCGCGGTTAGTGTGACCTGGGTTCCGTTCTGAATAGACCCGCTCGGTCCCGATACGGTTCCTCCGCCGCACGAAGAGCGTGTCAGCGTGTAGTAAGCGGGCTGGAATTGGGCGTAGAGGGTGGTAGTGCCGGTCACGGCGAACGAGTAGGGGTTTGCCGTCGTCACCGGACTGGTTCCGGCCTGATCGGTCGTCCACCTGATGAACGCATAGCCGGGCGCGGGCGTCGCGGTAACTGTGCACGTGTTGCCGGCCGGATAGACGCCGGTCCCCGTCACGCTGCCCATGCTGCTGGGGTTGGCGTAGGCACGAACCCAGATGCCGTTTTGCACGAAGACGGCCTGAAGCGTGAGATTGGCAGCCGGCATGTTGAACGTGTAGTTCTGCTGGGTCGATACCGACACGCCGCTGTCGTTTCTCCACTCCCAGAACGTGTAGCCGGTATCCGGCAGCGCGCTCACGGTGACCACCGCACCGGCGGTGTAGAAGCCGTTGCCCGATTGCGACAGGCTACCTCCGCCGCTGGTAGTCAGAGTCAGCCAATAGTAAGCCTGCGCCCCGGCGGGCAAGCACGATCCGGCAAGCGCCACGACAAACATGGCCGCGATCAGGCCTTTGGTTATTCGCATTTCGTTCTCCTGCTCGGTATTATCATTGCTAATGCGGCACCGGCACGATGTCCGCAGCCTGGCGTATTACCAGCACCGGCACGTATCCTCCAGGCGTCGACTCCATGCTCACCACGCCGGTCACGCTGACCATGCCGCTTGTGGGCGCGGTCGCCGCGCCGCACTTTACCTTTATCCCCGGGTGGCCGCCGTAAATTGGCAGCGAGCTGCCGTCGTCGATGAAGAAGTATTTGTTGTTCGGATCGGTCGTATTGTCGGCGAACGAGACGTTTCCCGCCACCTTCGCCAACAGTCCGACGTTGTACAAGCCCACACCAGCCGTGATCCCCGGAGTGCCGGCGTTGAAATCGGCTCCGCCAACTCCGCGCAGCGCCATCGCCAACGGAGTTATGGGCTGCGGCGCGGGGCCGAGGTCCTGCACGAGAGATGCGACAAGAGTCCTGGGCTTCTGCGTGGAATCCAGGACGCCGGTCACAGTCACGAGGCGATCCTGCCACGCGGCGCTGGTGGAGCCGTAGGCGACCTTCATACCGGCACTCCGGTTCGGCTCCTCGATCCAGAACGAATCACCCGCAAACGCCGCCGTCACCGGCTTGCCGGTCAGAGTGATGAGGACCCCGTCAGCGCAGCCCCAGGCGTCGCTGATGGTGGCGACGGGAGTGGCCGTCTCGTAGACGTAGGGGCCGAGTGTCAGCGTATTGGGATTCGCCACACCGTCTTGATTGCAGGCTCGCAGGTGCAGATAATACGAACCACCGGCATCGGCGGTCACTGTCAGGCTGCCGGCCGTCCACTGAGATGCGCCTGTCCAGTTGGTCGGTTCGCCTGGAGTGGTGTTCCAGAAGTAGATATACTTCGACGCCTTGAGCGGGCCGGAGCCGAATCCGTTGACCGCCGCGAAGACCGTGGACGTGCCGGTCGGATAGCGAATCGACGAACTGCCCGCGCCGTTGTTGCAGCCTATGGCGCCGGCACCGGACGCTCCGTAGACCGGTGCGACCGCAAGCGTACACGTCGTCGGAAGCGCCGTTCTTGCCGAAAGCATATCTCCCGCATACTGAGGATCAACGGCCTCCACCCAGCGCGAGTACAATGTGTTGGCGTCCAGACCCGATTCGGGATATGCAAGGATTCCCGCGCCCGCACTGCCCTTCATGACGCCGCCGCTTGCCGCGTCCCACAACC
>Ga0272448_1004156_pt1 | contig 16685 bp, 10 predicted proteins | sample YNPCB0191_FD_202220 | JGI IMG/M metagenome (GOLD analysis project Ga0272448, IMG submission 202220) | Hot spring sediment microbial communities from Yellowstone National Park, WY, United States - YNP-CB-019-1 | ecosystem: Environmental > Aquatic > Thermal springs > Hot (42-90C) > Sediment...
CTTAAAGAATTGATCCGCCTGGTATAAACCCTGCCCGATGCCCGCCGGAGCAGAGTACACTCCTGCCGGCATATCGCTGATGCCGCGGCTAATTTGAAAGCATTGCACAAATTGTTGGATGGGAAGACCGCAAGAGGCAACAAAATATTAAACAAAATTTTTTCTTATTTTTGGACGAGGACTTTTATGCACTTAAAAACAAAAAGATTTATAATAAAAGAAATACTGAGGCAATAATATGACTAAAGAACAAAAATTTTACAAAGCCCTGCAAGATGTATTTATCGGCGCCAAGATTGAAGGCGAAGGCGGTTTTGTTAATTTGATGAAGATAAAGTCAAATTACTACCGCAAGATTGAGGAACTTCTTAAGAAGGACATTGACACTGCTTTAGAAAAATATCCTGCTTTTAGGGACGAACTTTTTGACAAACTCTATTCCTTTTTCAACCGTTATTTTACCGAAAGCGGCTCTATTTATTTCAATTCAACGCCATTTCATAACAATATCTATGAAAAAGTTTATACCGATGAAAAAGATGTCATTCTCTTTTGGAAAACACAGATGCTTCACTATGTCAAAACCGACCGGATTTTTAGAAGTTTACCGGTTGAATTTGACCCCGAAGGAAAGCAAGCTTCCAACGGGGCAGGCGGATTTAAGTTTTATTTTGACGCTTCAAAGATAGAAAACAAAAAATCCAACGAAAAACGCTCGCTTTTCTATGAATTAAAGGAAGTTAAAGCAGATAGCACAATTGTTTTTTCTGTTCAATACTCCGAGAGAGGTGCAAAAACAAAGCAGGACGAGCTCTTAATAGCCATAAAGAGAAAAGGCATAGCAATCACCGAAGAACAATTGGAGCGCGCTCTTAGAGTTTTTGAGAAACAAAGCGAGGTTGATTTCTTTATAAACAAAAACGCTAAAGCATTTTTGCAGGAGCAATTTAAACTTTGGAGTTATCAATATTTTTGGGAAGGAGCAAAAGAGTGGAGTGCGGATAGAGTCAATCAACTTCAAATCTTAAAAGACATTGCGTTCAAGATTATTGACTTTATTTCGCAGTTTGAAGATGAGCTGGTAAAAATCTGGAACAAGCCGAAGTTTGTTAAAAGTTCAAATTATGTTATCACGCTGGACAGGACCAAAAATGAAGAATTGATTGAGAATATTCTGAGACACAGAAATATCAAGGAACAAATTAGAGAATGGCAGGAGCTGGGGATTGTTGATAATGCTTTCAAAGTAGAAGATGTATTTGAAAAAGATTTAACAGGCAAGCATCTTTCTAAAAAATACGAGCATTTGCCTATTGATACAAAATATTTCAAGGATTTAGAACTTGAGATTTTAAGTCAGTTTGACGATTTAGACAAATCTTTGGATGGCTGGCTGATAAAAAGCGAGAACTACCAGGCACTAAACACAATTCTGCCGAAATTCAAAGAAAAGGTGCAGACAATTTATATTGACCCGCCGTTTAATACCGGGAAGGATTTTGATTATGTAGATAGGTTTCAAGATAGCAGTTGGTTAACTTTAATGCAAAATAGGATTGAGTTATCTAAAAACTTTCTTAAAAAAGAAGGCGGAATATTTCTGCACTTGGATTGGAATGCTCAATACTATGGCAGGATCTTATTAGATGAGACATTTGGTAAAGAAAATTTTATCAATGAAATAGTATGGAGAATTGGGTGGGTTTCAGGATATAAAACACAAGTTGACGCTTTTGTACGAAATCACGACACTATATTTGTTTTTGCAAAAACTAGTAGAAAAGATTTCTTCTTTAAAAAGCATGATTCTAAAATTTCGTACTATTCTTTTAGCAAGGATACGATTGAAGATGATTTAAAAAACATTGTTAAGAAGTGGAAAATTGATACTAAGAGAATTAAAAATATAAAATTAATAATCAAAGACGATAAGGGAATTGTTTATAAAATAGGACTTGAAACAGGAACTGGTAAATACAACATTGAGGACACATGGAATTGTAGTGAATATGAAGATTTGCACTCAAACAAAATAAAGAGGAATGCTAAAGAGTATACTCCTCACGGATCAGAAATAACGCAGAAACCAGAACAATTATTACAAAGGATAATTTCGTTAACTACAAACGAAACAGATTTAGTATTTGATTATTTTTCTGGATCAGGAACAACTGTTGCAGTTGCACATAAATTAAAAAGAAAATGGATTGGTGTGGAAATGGGTAATTATTTTGATACAGATATTCTTTTCAGGATGAAGCAGGTCTTATGCGGTCATGGGAAGAATGAACCTTGTGGTATATCAAAGGATGTTGATTGGCAAGGCGGTGGTTTTTTCAAGTACTACGAACTTGAGCAATATGAAGAAGCACTAGCAAATTGCAAATATAAAGATGGGGATCTATTTAATGTCCCCGGCAGATCTCCATATCAGGAATATGTCTTTATGAAAAACGAAAAAATGCTCAAGGCACTGAAAATTGATTATAAAAATAACGAAGTCAAAGTTGATTTAAACAAACTCTACTCAAACATAGACATTGCCGAAACATTGTCTAATCTTACCGGCAAATGGATAAAGAAAATCAGCGATGGTAAAGTTGAATTTGAAGACGGAACGAAGGTCAATACCAAGGATTTGGATTATAAATTAATTAAACCTTTAATTTGGTGGGAGTAAAAATTATGAAAAATTTCTCAGAAGTAGATTTATTTAATTATGGTGCTGATTGGATAAAATGCGATTTACATCTTCATTCGCCTTTAGTTCATAGTTTTAAGTTGCCTTCCGGGGTTAATCTCAATTCTGATTCTGTTCTTGAAAATTTAATGGATCAATACATAGCAAAATTAAAAGAAAAAGAAATTAAGATATGTGCTATAACCGACTATCAACAGATAAGAACGGAATGGTTTAAAAAGTTTCAGAAAAAGGCAGAACAAGAAAATATTTTTGTTTTTCCGGGCATAGAACTTTCTGTAACACTTGGCAAAGGACTGCATATTTTGATAATTTTTGATTATGAGTACGACATAGACGGTATAAATGATTATATTAAATCATTAGATCAAGCGCCTGAAAAGCCGTTGATTAACAGCGACAGGAGCCACAGAGATATTTCTCTCAAGATTAATTTAAGCGATGTTCTTAATGAATTGCACGATAAATTTTCTTGCCTTGTTATTTTTCCACATCCTGAAGATAAAAACGGATTGCTTGCAAATCAGGCTAAAGAGGCAGCCAATTTATTAAAACTTGCTGATGCAATTGAATTCATATCAAACATTGGTATAAACAAATTAGTTTCAACAGGAGAAATAAATAAAAATTTTTTTAAAAATAAAATTGCTGTTTTAGAAAACACTGACCCAAAATCAATAGATGAAATTGGTTGTAAGCAGAGAGGTGATAAAACAAGATGCACTTATATTAAATTAAGCAGTGTTTCCATAAATGCAATACGAATAGCTTTTCAGGACCCTTCTTTGCGAGTAAGGTTGTACGAGAAACCAGAAGAAATAGTAGGAGATAAGATTGGATCTATTGAAATTTCAGGGACGAAATTTTTAAGGGATGTGAGAATAAATTTCAATAGTAATCTAAATTGTCTGATTGGTGGAAGGGGTGTAGGAAAATCTGCCATTATTGAATCAATTCGTTATTGTCTTGATTTACCATCTTATGTGGAAGAATCCTTTAGAGAAGAATTTGTTCAGAATGTAGTGGGGAGTGGCGGGAAAATTACCGTAAAATTGCAAAAAAGATATGGTGATAAACAAATTCTGTATACTATTAATAGAGTTATCGGACAACAACCAAATGTAGAAGAGAAAAATATCCCACCGGATGAATTGTTTGAGGAAAACTCTCCTATTCTTTTGGGACAGAAGGAACTTTATGTATTGTCCAATAACCAGAACTTCCAAAGGAAATTAGTGGACCAACTTATAGGTGATGAAATTAAAAAGAAAAAAATAGAATTCAATAAGAAATTAAATTTACTAAAAGAAAATGGAGAGAAACTTCTAAATTTGCAGAGTAAACTCCTTCAAAAAGAGGATTATGAGCAAAGACTTAAAACTATCAATGAGCATATAAAAACATTTGAAGAATTAGGTGTAGCCCAGAAAATGAAGGAACTTGCCCTATTAACAAAAGATAGCAATATTTTAAAAACAGCTATATTAAAATTTAAATCAGGCAAAGATGACTTAATAATCCAATATCAAGAATTTATTCAGGAAATAAATAATGCACAGGATAGTCTTCTTAAAGGTGAAAGCCCGGAAAAACAATTATTATTAGATGCGGGGAACATTATAAGAGAATACAAAGAATATTTAGAAGGTCAATTTAAAGCTTTTTATAACAGGTCAGCCGAAATAGAAAGGAAATTAGATGATGTTTTTACTGAATGGAACAACCGTTTCGAAAAAAATAGAAAAAAATCTGATGAGATAAAAAAAGAATTGTCGGCAAATGGGTTATCTCCAGATAAATACGAAGCACTCATTCAGGAAAAAGCCCGGTTAGAACCCTTAATAAAAGAATATGAAAAAATAGAAAATCAAAAACAGCAATTGGAAACTGAAAGAAAATCTCTAAAGATAGATGTGCAGAAGGAAAGACATAATCTTTTTGACTTTAGAAAGGAGCGAATTGAAAAGATAAATGATCAACTCTCAGGCAGAGTAAAGCTTGAAATTAGTTATCAGTTGGACAAAAAAGAATTCAAGGACAAATTAGGTTCTTTGCTGTATGGTTCTAAAGTCAGCGAAGATGCTATTTCAAAGATTATAGATAATGAAAAGATAACAATAGATGGTATTGAACTTTCAAAATTTATAGGAGCAGGTGCTGAACAACTTAAAACAGATTTTCAACTTACAGATGCAATGTCAAGGAGAATTACAGACTGGTTTAAAGACAGAAGCAAATTGTACCAATTAGAAATTTTATTTCCAGAAGATTTAATTACAATCAAATTGAAAGTGGGAGATGAATATAAGCCATTTGAAAAGCTTTCTGATGGCCAAAAAGCAACCGCATTGCTTATTTTACTTTTCTCACAGGAAAAAAGAATTCTAATCGTTGACCAGCCGGAAGAAGATTTAGACAATAGATTTATTTATGATGATATAGTTGTAATGTTAAGAGAGATGAAAGATAAAAGGCAATTAATTTTTGCCACCCATAATGCTAATATCCCAGTGCTTGGTGATTCAGAGCAAATATTTGTTTTGGATGCAGAAGCAGACCATTGCAAAATAAGAAATTCAGGATCCATTGATAAAATGTCAATTACTGAAGACATAAAGAAGATTATGGAAGGTGGAGAGGAAGCATTTAAAAAGAGAATTCAAAAATATGGAGTAAAATTATGACTGAATTAGAAATTAGACAGATTATTGCTAAAGGAGAGGGTCATCACCTTGAATTTAAAAGAGAAGAAGAAAACAATGATGACTTTGCCAAGACAATAGTTTCATTTGCAAATACAGACGGAGGGAAAATACTTGCAGGGGTCGCTGATGATGGAACAATAACGGGAATTATTGATGTTGATAAATTTATGCTTAGAATAGATGATTTAGCAATAAATTTATGCAAACCACCAGTCACGATTTTACAAGAAACTGCTGCCATTAATGATAAAAATATAGTGATTATCAATATCCCGAAAGGAATTCAGAGACCTTATCAGTGTAAAGGAAAATTTTATATTCGTTCTTCTAATCGGTGTAGAGAAGCTACAAGGGAGGAGATTCTTAGATTATTTCAAAGTTCCGAAAATATTTATTATGATGAGTTATCAATAACAAACGCTAATTTAGAAAATATTGATTTGGAATTGTTTAAATCGTTTCTAAAAGATTATCTATCTCAGAGTATTTGGAAGATTAATGAACAGGAAGTATTATCATACCTAAAAAATTTACATTTAACCGATAAGGATTTAGTGCCTACGGTAACAGGCCTTTTGTTTTTTGGTAAAACCCCTCAATATTTTTTAAAAGAAGCACGAATTGTCTGTGCTTACATAGAAGGGGATGATATTGCCACAGCTCCTTTGGATATAAAGGATGTTGATGGCGTTATTCCTCAAATAATAAAAGACACAGAACGATTTTTTAAAATTTATCTTAGAGAAAAGCATGTTATAAAAGATTTTGAACCAGAAACAAAAGTTGAAATACCTATGCCAGCTTTGCGAGAAGCTGTAGTCAATGCAATTGCACATCGTGATTACACAATAAGTGGCCCTATAAGAATTTTAATTTTTACTGATAGAATAGAAATTCATAGCCCTGGGAAATTACCAAATACAGTAACCGTTGAAAGCATGAAGGCTGGAGACCATGTATTGAGAAACCCTCACATTTATAACATGCTTACAAAATTTCAGATGGTAACGGATTTGGGCAGTGGGGTAAGGCGAATGATAAAGCTTGTAAAAGATTATACTGGACTAGATGTTGAACTGATAGCTAATGATAATGAATTTGTTGTAAAAATCCCAAGAAAGAAAAAATAATATGCCTCTTTATCTCCAAAACATCGTAGACGATATTACTTTTGAAAACTTGCCGGCAAAATGGCAAGGATTTGATTTTAGCCGGTTTTCGAAAGACAAGACGCTTTTTGACTTTCAAAAACAAGGGCTTCAAAACGCGCTCAAAGGTTTGTGGCTTTACTTCAAGGACAAAAAAGCGGACAAGAAAGCTCTATTTGACCATTATAAATTAAACGGGCTTGAAGAAAATTTTGATTATAACTTAAGTCGCGAAAGGAAAGCTGCAAAATATCTTTTGGAATATTCTGAAGATTATCCAGTAGTTGATAACAAAATATCATTTGCTCACTTTATTAATCGGATGAGTTTTTGGATGGCGACTGGTTCGGGAAAAACACTAATTATAGTGAAATTGATTGAACTTTTAAGCAAGCTTATTGCCGAAAAGGAATTGCCTGCGCGGGACATTCTCTTTTTGGCGCACCGCGACGACCTTTTGGAGCAGTTCAAAAATCATGTTGAAGAGTTTAACAGCTTTAATTTTGATACCAGGATAAACCTCAAAAATTTGCGGGATTACGAGAGTGTGAAGCGCGAAAACGCTTTACCGTTTGCCAAAAACGAGATTGCCGTTTTTTATTATCGTTCTGATTTGATTTCCGATGAGCATAAAGAAAAAATCGTGAATTTCAAAAATTACGACAATAGCGGCAAATGGTACATTCTTTTGGACGAAGCCCATAAGGGTGACAAGGAAGACAGTAAGCGACAGATTTTTTACTCCATACTTTCAAGAAACGGATTTTTGTTTAATTTTTCCGCCACTTTTACCGACCCAAGGGACTTTACGACCTGTGTTTTTAACTTCAATCTTTCAAGGTTCGTTGAAGAAGGATACGGCAAGCATATTTATGTGTCATCTGCCGAGATTAGCGCGTTCCGTGAACGAGACGATTTTTCTCCGATTGAAAAACAAAAAATCGTTTTGAAAACTCTTTTGCTTTTAACTTACATCAACAAGTATTTTGAAAAAATCAGGAAAGTTAATAACGCTTTATACCACCGCCCGCTTCTTTTGACATTGGTTAATTCCGTAGATGTTGAAGAATCTGATTTGGAATTGTTTTTTAGGGAATTGGAAAAGGTTGCGAAAAATGAAATTAGAGCCGATTTACTCAAAAAAGCAAAAGAGGAACTGGTCCAAGAATTTCACGAAAACGCTAAATTCGTATTTGAGGAATTGGAGTGCATCATCAACGCAGATTTGGTTTCAAAATTGGATTACAAGGATATTTTAAAATATGTTTTGAATGCTAAAACTCCGGGCAAGATTGAGGTTTTGAAAATTCCCGGCAATAGAAATGAATTGATTTTTAGGTTAATGACGGCCGAAGAGCCGTTTGCGTTAATCAAGATCGGCGACATTTCCAGCTGGCTGAAGGACAAACTTGAAGGGTATGAAATAAACGAAAGTTTTGAAAACGAAAGCTATTTCAGGCGAATAAATCGCGATGATTCCGATATAAATGTTTTAATGGGTTCGCGCTCTTTTTACGAAGGATGGGATTCTAACAGGCCAAATCTTATTTTGTTCGTAAATATCGGAGTTGGAAGCGACGCCAAAAAATTCGTTCTGCAATCGGTGGGTAGGGGCGTAAGAATAGAGCCACAGAAATACCAAAGAAAGCGGCTTCAAAATTTGTTCAATGCAAAGGAAATAAAGGAGCAGTTATTTGAAAAAGTTAAAAATCTGATTTTGCCGATTGAAAGCTTGTTTGTTTTTGGGACTAATGCAGAAAATTTAAAAGAAATTATTGCAACGTTGAAAGCAGAAAAGCAAGATAAAAACTTGGGCGAAGCATTTATTTTAAATCCTGAAGCGCAAAAACACCTTCTTTTGTTACCAGTTTACAAAAATTCTGAAAGGATTTTTGCTGATGAGCAGCAGCCTCAAAAATATCCTGTTAGCCAAGAAGATTTTGACATAACATCGCAATTCTACAGATCTATAGGCGATAAAATCGTTTTAGCCAAATATGATTGTGAAGTTAAGGTCTTAGAGAAAGCAAAAGAGAGTTTTGCGGAAGAAGAGCGATACTATGATTTTAGCGAAAAAAATTCTCTCTTTGAACCCGAGTTAGTTCTCGGTAGGATTTTTGATTATCTTGGAGTTAAAAGCAAAGAGTTTGATAAGTTTAAAGAGTTGGAAAATGAAATCGTTCATTTCAAAAAGGTTAGATTTAGCGACGGCAAGAAATACGAAGAAATACTAGAAGCTATCGGAAAAGTAAAAAATTATCCTCAAAAAGCAGTAATAGAAAAAGAAATTGACGAAGAATTTGAAAGAACAAAAAATAAAGAGAAGTATAAAAAATCGATAAAACAACTAGAATTGGATTTTCAGCCCGAGGTTAAATATGACAGATTAAAAATCAAGTATTTGGCTAACCATTACTATCTTCCGGTGATAGTTTCAGAAACAGAAAAAATTGATTATCTTAACCATATTATAAATGTTGATAGCGAGGTAAGATTTATTGAGCAACTGGAAGGATCTCTTGCCAAACCTGATAATATTTTTTCGCAATTTGACTGGTGGATGTTTTCAAAAATTGACCATACGTTGGACGATGTCTCGATTCCTTATTATAACCCAAAAGAAAATAACATTGCCAGTTTTAAGCCGGATTTCATCTTTTGGGCACAAAAAGGCAAACGATATTTAATTTTATTCGTTGATCCAAAAGGAACCGAACATGCGGACGGATACAGAAAAATTGATGGCTATTCAAGGATATTTGAAATTGGCGTTCAAAAGCAAAGCAAAGATTTTTCGTACAACGGATTTGTCATAAACACAAAACTATTGCTTAAGCCAAAAGGAGGGATAGCCGAAGTTTTGGAAAATTACAAGAAATATTGGTTTGACAATTTCGCTGATTTTGAAAATAAAATAAATATCCCCGCCCTTAGGGAGTAAACGAGATTACCGGAAATAAGAAAAAACTACGTCAACAACATGATTTACCGCAGGTTTTCGAATTCTGCGGAAGCTTTCGGTTTCTTTGCCACATTGCAATCTCACCTGTCGGCTTGGGGCACATAACAGCGGATAAACAGTTTGACTTTTGCAGAGCTTAACTCAAATTGGCTACTCTTATCTTCCGAACTTCTTTTATCAGCAAAATTTTATGTGATTATTCCGGGACAAACTGAGCCAGGAATTCCGGATGAAATTGAGCCACTAATTTTGGGATAAAAGAGCGAGGGGAGAAAGGGAATATCAACTGACATTCCGGCAGAAATTGAGCCACCCAAAGGCGACGGATTGTAACGCAAAGCCATGTTACTTTGGTTGAAAAATCAAAAGTCATGGCCAATAAACCCAGGAGTATGTTACAAGTACGTCGGATACTACAGTTGTTAACAGGCGGCAACAGTATGCGCGAAAAAAGAACCTGTTTATCATAACACCTGTACACCGGGAGAAATTTTAGCGATAGATTTTGCGGGTAAGAAGATGCATTACATTGAACGGGAAAGCGGAAAAGTCATTGAATGTCCTGTGCTGGTTTGCACATTTCCTTAAGTGTTAGAAGTTATGTAGAACGGGCTGAAAATATTCTGATCACAGGAGCTACCGGATGCGGCAAAAGTTATATATCCTGTGCCCCTGGTTACCGGGTGATGTACTTCGGGATGAACCGATTTCTGGAAAAAGTGACTCAATCCAAACTGGATGGTACTTTTATAAAAATGCTCAACCAGATTGAAAAAATGCATCTTCTTATCCTTGATGACTTTGGATTAGTTCCTCCGGATAATATTGCCAGACTTGCTATCTTGCAATTACTCGAAGACAGATACGGTAAAAAGTCTACCATCATAACTTCCCGGCTACCGGTTATGAAATGGTATGATTATATCGCTGAACCCATTCTGGCCGACGCAATTATGGACAGATTGGCAGGAAATGCTCATAGAATAGAATTGAAAGGAGAATCATTACGCAAGAAAAAATCTAATCAGATTTTATGAGTCGGGATTACCTCGATAAGTCAATAGAAATAAGTTGTTTAAATGTTTTTGTGTTTCTATTGATTAATCTCGGTTTAAAAAAATTGCCCGTGTAACATATGCCATGCGGGCAATCTGATTAACTAACCACTGGACAAACCAACCAGCAAATTCTTATTTTATTTTGTAGGAAAGGCCAAGATTAAACCAGGCAATGCCATAGCCGATTTCAGCCACTGCCGCCAGCTTATCCCCAAAATAATAGCGACCGCCGGCATACCATGCCCATATTGCGCCGCTGCTTTTGGATTTGTAATCATAGCCGGGAATTCCCGTACCAAATTCCTTTGCCGAAACAATGTCAAAGCCTACCAGTAATCCTGTATAGGTGTCGAATTTTTTAAGCAACGGATAATGAAAGGTTCCTCGCGCGCCAAGGATAGCGTTACTGTATTTCCAGCCCCACCCCTGGTATTCCCATTTATAGGACAAATAGCCCAGGTACCCTCCTACACCTAATACCCCTTTTTCCAGAATACCGTCTTTTATTCCCCACTCGGCCGATATGGCCAAAGGAGGAACTGATGAAGTATACCCGGAGCCTGAATAAATTACACTCCCGAATCCTATGGTTGCGTTAACCACGGCGTTTCCTTTGCTGAACATAGGATCCTGTGCGGCAAGCGATCCAACAAGCATACTGACGATGCTGATCAAAAAAATTCGTTTCATAAAATTTAGTTTAAGTTATTAAATTAAATCAGGGAAGAGCAGCAGAAGTTGTTTCTTCATCTGCATTATAAACATTTCCATCCGGGCAATTGCTGAAGGTGCAGCCTGAATGTGTTACGGTTGTGAAGTTTCTGAGAACAATTCCATAGTGTTTGCTGTTATTAAACTGGCAGTTTATAAGACTCACATTGGCGAAGGAGATGTCCAGCAGGCATTTATTATTGCCCGCTCCGGCATATTCAACAATGCAGTATTTCAACGAATTTGCCAGCTCGGAATAAATATTAATGCCATTCCAGCTTCCGCTTTCCTTCAGTTGAGAAGTAAATTTGATGGGCTTTGCAGCTGTGCCTTCGGCAATCAGTTTTCCTGTTTCATAAATATTCAGTTCGGTCAGTGCGCCGAAGTCCAATTCACAGCCCGGTTCAATGGTTAAAACTTTTTCTGTTGCCAGTCCCCTCTCCATAAAGTACGGAACGCTTGCCTTATGCAGGGTTAAGTCAGTTTCCAATGGCCAGTCTGAAGAAATATGTATGAAGTTAAAGCCATTACCCGTAAGGAGGCTGGTGGAATCAAGCGTTGAAATCTGGTCCGGGGTATCGGCCGAAATAGGATAGTTGTTACAGGCAGTAATCTGATTAGCATAAAACTGACCAAGGGATCCGCCTACCTCGATGCCATTGCCCAAAGAACCGCTTACCCGGCAATGCTGCATGGAAAGTTGAGCGCCGATATCCAAATGGATTGCTGCATGATTATCCTGACCGGCATTTTCAATAATGGCATATTCCCAAACATTATCCCCCCGGTTGGAACCTACTTCCACACCTGCCCAGGCACCTTTGTTCGGGTTTGTAGCTGGCCCGGTGAGGATAACCGGATTTTGTGCAGTACCTGCAATTTTCAATCCGGCACTCTCTGAAACATAAAGACCGGCATACGTATTGGCAAAGACAATTTTTGTTCCGGCTTCAATAGTAAGAAGCGCGTTCCCTTCAATAGAAATCCAGTCGCTGATAATATAGTCGATATTGTTGTTTCTGTTTCGCAGCACGCGGTTTTCGGTAATATTGCCGCTAATAGTTTCCGGCGAGTCAGCTGTTGTTCCACCCAATACGGTAACAGTATATACTACCGATGAACCATCTTCAGCAGTAACGGTATAATTTACGGGGTTTGAAAAGTTCTGTGCAACCCCCGAGGCCGGATTTACCGTTGCATTTTTGGAAACAACGATGGTCGGAACCAGGCTTTCCTTATTGATTTCATCAGGAACAGTGGCCGTAATGGTCTTGGCATCCTCATTGATCACTCCCGTCACAACCGGGGAAAGCGACTGGAACTGGAAGGATAGAATTTTTTTTTCACTGCTTTCGCTACTTTCCTTGGTGCATGCAGTAATAAGAATCAGCATGGATGCAACCAGAAATGCACATCCATTTTTTACCAGAAAATTGATTTGATTTTTCATACTGACTTGATTTAAGGTTTAGCATGATCAAAATTAGATTCCGATGGGGTTTTGTCTATCCCCTTTTTCGTGGATTTTAAGGCGTACTTTTTTGTGCCCGATAATAGTGGAGTAAGCTTTCATTTTATCCCAAGTACCATGAATTTGTTAATTCATAGTACTTCGGTTTATCAAGCGGGATAGAATTTTAAAGGCCCGGTTTGGTAGGCCTTCAGCAAACATCATAAGCCATTACATGCATAAGCAAAGGTTGAGGTCAAGGGAGTCTTAACGATGGAAGTACGGAAGAATGAAGCATGTATCGTTTATAACGGTGGAAATTCAGGAACGAGGATTTACCTATTGGTTCGCGTATATCAGATTAGCTGGTGGGTAATCGCAATTCTCACCATGGAAGCCGTATTACGGGCGCCAAATTTTACCAGCAGGTTTTTACGATGGCTGTCCACTGTAAGTGGGCTGATGAACATTCGTTCCGCAATTTCATTGTTTGTAAGTCCTTCAGCTATCAGTTTCAATACTTCCAGTTCCCGGTTGGTGAGCATCGGCAATCCATTGTTTGTTTTGTTTTCCAGAATGTCTTTAATAGCAGAACTGAGGTATATTTTTTCATTCATAGCTTCTTTTATGGCCGTAATGATTTCATCCCTGTCGGCGTTTTTCAGCAAATATCCGCTTGCACCGTTTTCAAGCATTTTTTGTATTATAACTTTTGATGCAAAGGAAGTTAATGCTATAACTTTTATTTTGGGATACCGGCTTCGTATTTGTTTGCATAAATCAATTCCGCTGATATCAGGAAGGTTAATATCGAGGAAGATTACCTCGGGCGTAAATATTTTCAAGGTGTCGATACATTCCTTGCCTGTGTATGCCACAGGACAGTTGTTGCAGATTCCTTCCTCAGCTAACAATTTCTGAAGACCTTCGGCCACTATGGGATGGTCTTCCACAATAAGAAGATCCATGGCAAAAGATGATTTCTTTACCTAAAGATAATAAAAAATTCCATTGCTTATTTTACAGAAAACTCTATGGTTATTTCAGTGCCTTTGCCTTCTTTACTGAATATATCAATCATTCCGTTTAAAGAAGCAACTCTTGATTTTACACTTTGAAGCCCAACTGTATTGGATTTTTCAACCTTATCCACATCAAAACCTTTGCCATTATCGTTTACACTTAAGCCAAGCCGGTTATCATCCTGAATCATCTGAACGATAATCTGATTAGCCCCTGAATGTTTTAATGCATTATTGACTAATTCCTGTATAATACGGAAAGAGGCTGTTTCGATTTTTTGATCGATGCGGGAAAAAGTACCATAAAACTGGAAAATAACCTTAACGTCGGTGGTTTCAATGTTTTTGCAGAAATCTTCCAGCGCATCTTTCAATCCATATCTTATAAGTGCTTCCGGCATAAGGTTATGTGCGACCCTTCGCAATTCTGTTGCAGCTGAATCAAGCATGGTGAGAGCATTGCTAAAATCGGCCCTGTTTTCCTCATCCAAAAAGTAATTTCCTTTCATATTTGCCAGTTTAAGTTTTACTCCTGTCAACAGCCCTCCTAAACCATCGTGAAGGTCGCGGGCCAGGCGGCGTCGTTCATTTTCTTCACCGTCAAGTACAGCATTGATTGCAACCAGTTGTTTTTCTTTTTCAAGCTCATTGATCTTCTGTTTGCTTATTTTATTCTCCTGCTCAGCTATAATCTTTTTATAGCGGAATCTTCGTATTAAGTAAAATGCCGATGAAGCAACAAGCATTGTCAGTAGTACGAGAATAATTATGAAAAGTTTTTGTCTTTTTTTCAACATCGACAAATTCAATATCTCCTGATCTTTCTTTTCGGAGTTATATTTACGCTCCAGCTCAAATATCTGTTTTGACTTTTCGACATTAAATAACGAATCACGTAAAATCATAAATTTGATAAAATAATCCAGTGCATTCTTGTATTGTCCCGATTTTTTGAATGCATCGGCAATATCTTCATAAATATATAGTATGCCTGAGTAATTATTAAATTTCGCTGATAATTCCATGCATTCATTATAACAAGCGATAGCTTTATCGTATTGACCCAGTTTGGTGTAGCAAAGCCCAAGCGCTTGCAGAGCAGGAGCAAGTCCGTCGTAGTTTTGTGAAGCTCTCATGTAGTCGACTCCTTTTAATATATAAGGTAAGCCCTCGTCAGCTTTTCCGAGTTTTCTGAACGCATTTCCTATATTCAGATATGCCCTATAATAACCTTCGGTAAACTCTATTTTTTTTGATATAGCAGCAGATTTTTTATAGAAAACGATAGCGGTTTCGTAATCACTCCTTTTTTGAAGGGAATCCCTGTATTCACAAAATTCCCTATCATCATACAAACCTCCAATATTATTGTACATTTTAAGTATGTTCAGGGAATCTTTTTCTGTAATGTATATTTCAAGTGCTTTTTTGCGATAATCCATTGATAGATTGAATTCCTGCAAATTGAAGTAAATATATCCAAGGCGTTCATAAAGTTTTGCTATGCGCTGCTTGTCGTTACGGCGTTCTTCTATTCTGAGAGCTTCGACAAAATAATCCATTGACTTAGCATATTCTTCTTTTATCATGTAATAGTAACCGATTTTTTGCAGGCTGAGTGAAGTATATTTATCTGAAGCTATTTCTTTTGATAAACGCAAGGCTTCGTTGGCATAAATCAAGGCTGAATCATTTTTTTGCATGGCAGCAGAAGCCTTGCTAAGTAGGTTTTTAATAGCAATTGTATCTGCGGGCTCTTCAGCAATTGCCATATGGATTAGCATCACGGGAAAAAGAAAAGGTAAAAAACCCAATTTGATTCTACTCATTTGTTCAGTTTTGGTTTTATCATGCGTTGATCATGTTAACGGGTTCATTGTGCAATTTCATTAATGCTTAGAGAACTTATATGGGTAAAGGTGTTTCGCATTCCATGCAAGAGAAGAAAACCTCATCAAAAAAATGCGATTTAAAACTCCTCAACTCTTTCGGGTATAAACCTGATTCGTTCATTAGGCACGCCTTTCAGTTGTGAATTAATGAATTCATCGGAATTACCCCTCCCGGTTCATCGGGAACCTTTTCAATTTAGCGCCAGCGAAGTTTAAAGGTTATGTCCGGATTGTGCATTAGGAAAGCATGCGAACTAATGTGAGGTGAGTTGGCCTTTGGGTCATGCATCCGGGTAAACCCCGCTGAAACGAAGTGAAAGCGGCCTTTGTGGCACATTGCGCAGTTGTCGATGCGCAATGTGGGGATGATCAGGATAAAAGAACGTTAACATCACACTAATATAAAAAAATCTGATCAAATTTAAAATGGTGATTAGAAGTTTATATCCACGAAAAAGGGGATATTTTGATTTGATGTTAAGGCTGAAGGAATGCCGGCAGCAGCTTCCATTGAGGCAGCAGTAACGGCTGATGCAAGGGACAACTTCAGGCAACGCGCGTTGAAAATCATCTTTTTTCCCTTTTACCAACAACATCATCTGGTTTACTTCACACGGTTAATTGGTAGGTGCGTGGCCTCGGATCAACATCAAATGCGATAAAAATTGTTACCGGGATACACGTACCCGTGATATCCGGTTTGGAAAACAGAGTTTTGCAGAATGGCAAAAAGCCGGCAAGGATGTACATTCGGTAATTGCCGATCCAGGATTTACTGATCCCGGAAATTTCGATTTCCGTGTGAAGAGTTTATCCGTTGCCGGAAAGATTGGCTTTGTGCCCTACGATTATTTTCAGGCAGGGGTTTATGGAAGCGACGTATGAAAAACATTAGTTATTTCCAATTTTCCATTTCCTATTTCCCTGAATGTGACCATTCTATGGAAACTTAATCCTCATTAATCGGAAATCGGAAATCGGCAATCATTGTACAGACTGCACTTCCTTTATTTCGGGCACGCTGTGTCGCAGGGCC
>Ga0272448_1004159_pt1 | contig 16670 bp, 13 predicted proteins | sample YNPCB0191_FD_202220 | JGI IMG/M metagenome (GOLD analysis project Ga0272448, IMG submission 202220) | Hot spring sediment microbial communities from Yellowstone National Park, WY, United States - YNP-CB-019-1 | ecosystem: Environmental > Aquatic > Thermal springs > Hot (42-90C) > Sediment...
TACTTCACAGGTCGCAGACCGTCGCCGCGGCAAATTGCCGAATTTGTCCAAGGGCATTTCGGCCCGTTCGCGGGCTACGCACAGCAATACCTTTACCATTACATCCGCATGCGCGCCGGTGAGAGCGCACCAAGTGAGCCGTCCGGATGCCTACAGCACAAGGCTGCTGTAGCTCCGTGCCGCCTGTGCATTACAAAATTTCGCTGTAGGTAACCCGCAACGGGCAGCCTACAAAAACACGACATGAAACCGACATTGGAAGTGCTTTTTACACCTGCTGAATTTGCGGTTTTACCCGGGCGTGACCTGAGTGAGACAACCTGCGTCGTGTTCGATGTACTGCGGTTTACAAGCACAATTGTGACCGCACTGGCCAACGGTGCGGCAGCAATAGTGCCTGTGGCCAACATCCCCGACGCACTTGCATTGAAACGCGCGCAGCCGGCTGTGCTGCTTGGGGGCGAACGAAACGGCATGCGCATCGGTGCAGCGCTGACCGGCGGAATCGAATTTGACCTTGGTAATTCACCGCGCGAATTCAGTCCGGCGAAAATCGCCGGTAAAACAATTGTCATGACAACCACAAACGGCACACGCGCATTTCAGGCATGTGCACGCGCACGTGCAGTTTATGCGTGTGCGTTTCTGAACATGGCAGCAACAGCGCGTTGGTTGTTGGCCGAGCCACCTGCGCACATGCTGCTCGTGTGCAGTGGCACGCTCGAGCAGGCTGCATTCGAAGATGCAGTTGCTGCAGGCGCATTGTGCGATCTGGTCTGGCATTGTTATGAAGGCGGTCAAATTGCCGATTCCGCACAAATAGCACGCGCGCTATGGCTATGGATTGGGGGTGAGTTGAGTCGGCTTGCGCATCTGTCGCGGAATGGGCGCCGATTGCTCGCCATACCCGAGTTGCGTGACGACGTTGCATTTTGTCTGCAGCCGGACGTTTACGATTTGGTGGCGCGGCTTGATCCGCACGGTGCCATAGTGCGTGCGGCGTAAACGCGGCCACACACAACCGCACATGGCCTGAGCGCAACTGGTTGGCGGTTGCATCGCCGAGAGGTTGGCATCGTTTGCGTTGACATGGCATGTATTTCTGGCAGGTTTGGGCCATGCCAAAGCCAGCTTTGGGACGCGGTTTGGGCGCGTTGTTGAGCGGCACAACACCCGCGCCGCAACCGCAAGTTCAGGCCGCACCGGGCACCGAACCGGCTCAGACGTCGGAACCGGCACCAAGCGAGCGCGTGCAACACGTGCCGTTGAATCGGATTCGGCCCAGCCCGTTGCAACCCAGAAAAGATTTTCCCGAGGAAACACTTCGTGAGCTTGCAGATTCGATCCGCGAACGCGGTGTGTTACAACCGTTAATTGTCCGTGCGCAGGGCGAGTATTTCGAGCTAATAGCTGGCGAACGCAGATGGCGTGCGGCGCAGTTGCTTGGGTTGACCGAAGTGCCGGTCATTGTTCGTGACGCAGACGACCGGGCAGTGCTCGAGTTATCGCTGATTGAAAACCTGCAACGCGAAAACCTTAACCCGATCGAGGAAGCGCACGGGTACGCCCAGTTGATCGGATTGTTCAACCTTACACAGGAAGATGTGGCTGCCAGGGTGGGTAAAAGCCGCGCTGTGATAGCGAATGCATTGCGCCTGCTGAAGCTTGCCCCCGAGGTGCAGAGTTACATACGCGATGGACGACTGTCAGTGGGGCACGCAAAAGTGATCCTCGGGTTACCTGACGAAAAACAGCAGGTTTTGCTCGCCCGACGTGTGATTAAGGAAGCCCTTAGCGTACGGCAAACGGAGCGAATTGTGGCCCGAATACAGTTGCGGCAGGGAATACGACCCGGCAGAAAACCAGGCGCAATTCCAACTACAGACGCACATTTGATCGAGCTCGAGACCCGGCTGCAAGAGCGGTTCGGTACAAAGGTCAACATCCATTATCAGGAAGGTAAAGGCTCAGTTGAAATCCATTTCTACAGCGATGCTGACCTGGAGCGGATTTTGCAAATTGCAGGTGTAAGTGTAGATTAGAACGAACTTGAACGTGACGGACCAGCTCAACACAGCGCGGCCAGGACAACCCGCGGCGGGCTGTGTGCTGTCCGCCAAGTGAAGCAAACAGAATGATTTTGGACGTTGTCAAATACGGTAACCCTGTGCTCAGGGAAAAAGGCGCAAAAATTGCCGCCGTAACGACTGAGCTGCGGCAGTTCGCCCGTGACATGCTCGATACAATGCACGCCGAAAAGGGCATCGGACTGGCTGCGCACCAGGTCGGCCGGCCCATACAGCTTGCCGTGATAGACGTACGCGGTGCAACCGACAGACCATCGAAACTCTACAAAGACGGCAAGGAAGTTGACCCGGCCAGATTCATGCCGATGATTTTGATCAATCCCGAGCTTAAGCTGTTGGGTGATACTGTCTCAGGCGCCGAAGGTTGCCTGAGTTTTCCTGAAATTTACGCAGACATTAACCGGGCCGAATCTGTTGATGTGGTGGCGCTTGACCTTGACGGTAACCGGGTCGAATTCAGGTGCAGCGGGTTGCTCGCACGTGTAATCCAGCATGAAACGGATCACCTGCGCGGGATACTGTTCATAGACCGGATGAGCAGGGTCGCCAAGGAACAACTCCGAGAACAATTGGCCGCGTTACAGGCTGCAACCAAGGCAGCTCTACGCGGCAAAACCCGGCCCGAGCTGAGTTACTTGCGCACGTAACCGTTGGCGCGGAACCATTCGATTGCGTCTGCAAATGCTTGCTTGGGCGGTGTTTGCGGCATGCCAAGCTCACGGATTGCCTTTGCCGGGTTAAACCACATTTTGTATCTGGCCATTCGCACACCCGCAAGCGGTGCGCGGGGTGGTTTACCTGTCAGAGCTGCAAGCGCTTCGCTTACGTAAGCCGCTGCGAGCGCCACCCAAAACGGAATTCGGATTCGCGCAGCCGGTATCCCGGTCAGCTCCTCAAGCACGCGAAGTGTCTGTTGCATTGTCCAATTGCCTTCGGCGTGGCCGAGTATGTACCGGTTGCCTAACCGTCCTTTTTCGGCGGCTAAGATGTGTCCAATCGCAACGTCCCGTACATGTACCCAGTTCAACCCCGTATCAACATAGGCCGGCATCTTACGATTCAGAAAGTCAACTATAACCCTGCCGGTTGGCGTTGGTTTAACATCACGCGGGCCAACAGGTGCGCTCGGGTTCACAATGACAATTGGGTAGCCTTTTTGCGCAAGCTCGAGTGCAACCTGTTCAGCCAACCATTTCGAGCGTTTGTAATGGTTGCTCATTTGCGCTTCTGAAACGGTTGTGGTTTCATCAGCAGGCACAACCTGCCCACTCGACAATTTGGGCAAACCAATGCAACCAACTGTGCTCGTATAAACAATGCGGCTGCAACCGGCCTTTGCGGCAGCTTCCAGCACGGTACGTGTCCCTTCGACATTTGTCTGGTACATCGGGCCATAATCGCGCAACCAAAGCTGGTAATTTGCAGCCACGTGAAAGCACCAATCGCACCCACGCATTGCCGCAGTAAGCAGTTCCCCATCGAGCAACTCGCCCGTAACGCGCTCAAACTCGGCGCCTGCCAGCCCACGCATGTCCGCCCCGGGCCGAATCAGCGCTTTAACGCTGTGCCCGCGCCTAATAAGCTCATGTACTAGGTTCGACCCGATAAACCCGGTTGCGCCTGTAACAAAACATTTCATTGTCTGCCTGACCGGTGGCACAGCCCCCGAAGCGACGCGCCCGCGCACGCACAACGTCCGGGCCAGCCTCAATCTACCAAACCGCCACCGGCTCAAATTGAAATTGCGTTGATGCCATGCCAAAGGCAAGTTCACATCTTGTGAATGTGACAGTGGCAGGGCGCACACGGCATTACCGCAGTGTTGCATTTGATGCTGACCGGAATGCGGTGCTGTTAATTGATCAACGGCTCTTGCCGCACCGGTTCGAGATTTTGGCCACACGCAATTACCGCGAAACTGCATCCGCGATTCGCGATATGGCAGTACGCGGTGCGCCTGCAATTGCAGCAGCCGCAGCCTATGGACTTGCCCAGGCAGCGCGCGCATTTCGCGGGACGGACCTGCGGAAGTTTGCAGCGCATGTCGAACGCGCTTTTGCCACGCTCAAGTCTGCAAGACCAACTGCAGTTGACCCGCTCAACGCTATGCTTGCAGTCAAACGCGCCATGCGCACCGGCAGAACTGTCGCAGAACGCCGTGCACTTGCACTTGCTGCTGCAGAGGAATTTGCAAATCAAAGTGTCGAGGAATGCCGCGCAATTGGACAGCATGGGTTGCAGCTCATCCGGGACGGTATGCGAATTCTCACTCATTGTAATGCGGGGTGGCTCGCTTGCGTTGACGTTGGGACTGCTACCGCACCGCTGTACGCTGCTCAGGCTGCCGGTCGGCAATTTCACGTGTTTTGTAGCGAGACCCGACCGCGCTGCCAGGGCGCAAGCCTCACAGCGTGGGAACTCGCCCAGCAAGGCATTTCGCATCAGGTGATTGCAGATGGCGCAGCCGGCTACCTGATGCAACGGGGTGAAATTGACCTGGTGATCGTCGGCAGTGACCGTGTCATTGCGCGTACCGGCGAAGTCACAAATAAAATTGGTACCTACACAAAAGCTGTATTGGCACGGCGCCATCGCATCCCGTTTTACGTTGCGGTGCCGTTGTCAACTTTTGACTGGCAACTCGAGTCTGCCCGGCAAATCACTATCGAACAACGCGATCAAGCTGAAGTGCTCGGCGCCTGGGGCGTGCTCTGGGATATAAAGCGGGGCAGGCCGGGCCCTGATACAGCGCCGGTTTATGTGCGTGTGGCGAACCCGACCAGCCGTGCGGTTAATCCTGCATTTGACATTACGCCACCCGACCTCATCACGGGCATAATTACGCCGGGCGGCATTTTCAAGCCGGCTGAGCTGTGGCGGTTCAGAAAGCGACTTCAGCAAGGAAAGTTCGTGGTTGAGGCGCGCGCACGCTGAGTTGACTGCCTTCAGTTCTGACCGGTGTAAATTGGTGTTGAGGCGTGACCGACGCGAATAACAGTGCCGAGGTTCACGTGTAAACCCGCCAAGCTGGCCCGCGCACACCACAGCGGCCACTTTGGGTAAGTAACCGCTCGAGTGCATAGTGTGCGTGAATCTCACGCAAAAGCGCGTGAAATTCACGCGCAGCGGCGTGGTGATAATCTCGAAAACCCTTGATTTACGCGGGTAAAATGCGTTGGCACCGACATTGCTTAGCCTGGAGTTGGCACTTGGGCATGACAGGCGGTTGATGTTTGGTCCGAGCCGCGGCTCAAGTCGGAAAACTCAAAATCTAAAACGGCGTATGAAAAACAGCAAAAAATGGTTGGCGTTCACGCTGATCGAGCTATTGGTCGTGATCGCGATTATCGCGATTTTAGCGGGCCTGCTTTTGCCTGCACTGGCTGCGGCAAAGAAAAAGGCACAACGTATCCAATGCGTTAATAACCAGAAACAAGTCGGGTTGGCATACAGAGTGTTTGCCAACGATAACAATGACCGGTTCCCACAACGTGTACCGGCTGATCAAGGCGGACCGCCGTACAACACGGGGAATAACAGCATAACGGCGATAGTACCAGGTGCCGCGGGTACGGTCACAACAGGCGCGGGGGCGCAATGGACCTATCAGGTTTACGGTGTAATGTCGAATGAGCTGAGCATACCGAAAATCGTGATTTGCCCTGCTGACGTACGTAATCCGGCAACCAACTTCGGCGTGGTCCAAACCCCCAATACATTGACTATCTGTCAGTGGTTTAACAACGGGAACGTTTCGTTCTTTGTTGGACGTGATGCGGATGAAACTGAGCCGAGCATGTTCTTGGCCGGAGACCGCAACATATTCCGGACGGCCGGCGGTAACCCCACAGCGGCGATCACAGCAAACGACGGGTACGGCTACGGCCCCAGCCAGTGTATTTACCTACCTTTTGTAAACGCAAATGATAGCACTTATGGGTTCACCGAAAAAATGCACACCAAAGCTGGTAATATCTGCATGGGCGATGGTAGTGTGCAACAGATGACATCAGCACGGCTGCGTGACGCGGTGCGTGTGACCGGCGACGTCGGCTCAGGAGGTTATTCGAACGTACTGTTGATACCATAAGATCGCTCTCTTTAAAACGCAGCGCGGTTTGGGCGCCCGTTCACGGGCGCCCAAACTTTTTTGTCTACTATTGACCACAAATTGACTTGATTCTGCAGCATGCTGAATAAGCGTTTAACATTTTCAAACGCCCACGGCAGTTGGCTTTAACAAAACGAACTTACTTTCGGGCCTGTACTGCATGATTTGGCACTGGTCCCCCGAGTTTTCTCCGCTGGGCCGGCTATAAATTTTTTAAGCGTGCCTGGTTGTAACTCTGGTCGGCCCGCCCGAATTGTTCGACTGCGTTTGCCCTGCCAAATGCTAGATTCTATCTGCATGCCAGGCAGCAAGGGACTGGTACGAGCCACCAAGCATGCGCGTATCAGATGATCAACTGCTCAGCTTCAGTTGGACCGACTCAATTCCTGCCACAGATGCGCACTTAACAGTTGGCCTTTGGCGAAACAGTCCAAGTTGAAATTTTCATTTGGCCCGTGTGCATTCGCGTCTGGCAACGCTAGCCCGAGCAAAATCACTTCGGCACCCAAAAGCCGGCTCATCTGTGGCACAATTGGAATCGAGCCGCCTTCGCGCATCAGGAGTGGCCTGCAACCAAATGCAGCTTCTAACGCCCGCAGCGCAGCTTGTGCACGCGGGCTTTCAGGTGAGATCATGTACGGTTCAGCGCCTGCGCCTGCCTTTATCTCGAGCCGAACGGTAGGCGGACATGCGCGCCGTAAAAAATTGCAGACCAAGTGCCTAATCCGCGCCGGTCTTTGATTTGGAACAAGCCGGCATGTAACTTTCGCACGTGCCCAAGCTGGAATGATTGTTTTACTGCCTTCACCTTGATACCCGCTTGTGAGCCCGTTTATCTCGAATGTGGGCCGTGTGCTTCTGCGTTCTTCGGTCGAATACCCAGGTTCACCAAACAATCTCCGGACACCTAGCAGACGCTTAAAGTCGCTCTCGTCGAGCGGCAGCCGGGCAAGCTGACGCCGTTCGTAATCTGTCAGCGGTACCACATCGTCATAAAACCCTGGAATTGCAATCCGCCCGTCAGCAGCACGTGCCTTTGCCAGCAGAGCGCACAACACATGCGCAGGGTTATCAACTGCACCCCCGTAAATTCCCGAGTGAAGGTCTGTCTTCGGCCCGCGAATCGTGATCTCGAACGAAATAATACCACGCAAACCGTATGTGAGCGCCGGATACCGCAACCCAGGTATGCCGGTGTCCGAAATCACAATTGTGTCAGCTTGCAACTCGGCCTTGTGCTTCCGCAAAAACGGTTCGAGGTTCGCGCTGCCGACTTCTTCTTCACCCTCGATTACGAAAGTTATGTTGCAGGGCAACGGTGTGCCGGTTTTCAGATATGCCTCGACGGCTTTCAAATGCGCGAAATGCTGGCCTTTGTTATCGGCTGCACCGCGCGCGTACAATCGTTTGCCACGAATTCGAGGTTCAAATGGCGGTGAGTTCCACAGGTCCAATGGCTCAGGCGGTTGTACATCGTAATGGCCGTACACGACATAGTGAGGTATGCGTTTGCTTTTCTTGCCGGGTCCAACTGCACTACGTGGTGTTTTTGCCACAACAATCGGGTGGCCATTTGTCGGGTAAATCCGCGTCTCGAGCCCGACCAGACGACAATGCGCTGCAAGCCAGTCTGCGCACCGCGCAACTTCTTTTCGATGTTGTGCCTGGGCTGACACACTCGGCAGTCGGAGATACTCACACAGCTCGGCCACAAACCGCGCCTGATTGCGCCGCAGATAATCAATCACAGTATGCATGACTGGGTTTTCCTAGCAGAAAACCGCGCATTTGGCAAAAACCATGTGGCACACCGCAAAAATCACAAGCGCATATCATCATTTCGTGCGCGTTGCATGGAACCGCATCAGCTAACCTGGACGCCGGAGCCGCAAGCGCCGACTTTGCATCCGGGCCGCTCCGAGCGATGACAAATTCGGACGCTTTGAGACATCGTGTTCCGTGCCGGCTAACAATCGCTAACCTATGCAAATAATGGTTTAGCGGGTCCGATGAAGCCGAGTTGTTCACTCTCACCTTGCCAACCCGATTTACATGGGAGGGGCGAGTTCAACCTCGGCTGATACAGGTTTTACGATTTCCTGTGGATACCATTCAACTGCTCAGGAGCACAGATGCAGAGGCCGGGTCTGGTTAGCTAAACCGACTGTGCCGCCGGCGTCTTGCCGGCAGTTGAAATTGGTTTCCGGACACCTCCGCGAGCTGTCCCTACCATTTTCAGTTACACACACTCCGGTCACCTTACGCGTGAAGAATGTCCCTGACAACGATATGGTAGGGACGCATGGCCTCATGCGTCCGCATTTCTAACGCAAAAGGCGTACAGAGGTAGAGACGCAAAGTAGGTAGCGCGCCCAATACTTCTCCGTCGAGGCTGGTCGTATTGGTTCGGTTTTTCGGCTTGGGACTGGTTTTCTGCGCTTTTACGCGCGCGGCTACACTCTAAAACACCTCGTCCAATTCTTCACCGCAGCGACGCAGAGAGTTTGTGGGGCGCGCAGTCCACTGCGTGCCGCCACGCATACGCCCGAAAACAACCGGCTGGTGGGGGATTACGAGCCTTACCGAGTTGTCAACGGGTCTTAACAAAGCAAAACTCCACAATTCCGCCTCAGATTTTTCTCCTCTGTCTGAGCGTGGAAAGTCCAAAACGGGTATTGGAACAACCCTAAAAACACGCCAAATCGCTAACCACAAACTCAAGCAAACGCAAAACTGTACCGACGCTGTCTGTTGTGAGTCAGTGTGGTTCTAATTTGGCCGAGAGAGCCGGACGCACTGTCAAAAAGACCGAAACGAGATGGTTAGCGTTTTCTGAGCAGGTCAAGCGGGTTAAACGGTAAAAGAGGTTTCTCCGGTACGGCATTTGTCGCAGGTTGATTAGTGCTCTGGCCCGTGCCACCCGAGATTTGACCCGATAAAAGTCCACCCACACCTTGCAGGATTGCGCCAGCTTTGTCCCCGACCAGGCCCGGTATTCCAGCGGCACCTTTTGCGATCAGACCGGCTATCACAAGCTCGTCGGGGTTGACCTTAGGTTCTGCGACCGTGCCGCCGGCTTTGGCAAAGACAGGTAGATTGATGAATGCCGCTTCCGGTTGCGCGTCCGGGGCAATTAACCGCGCTTTCTGCGCAAGTGACCTGCGCAATGCAAGGTTAATCGGCCAGTCATTGATACGCGACTCGCTCAGCACGGGTGCAATTTGAATCTCGCCACCCGTCTGGGCAATGAACAGGTCGCTCGACACTTTGCCCTGTACAAGCTTGATCACGCCGTTCCCAATTACAAGTTCCGCATCCAGTCCGTTAACTGCAGCATGCGCGAGCTCGTCCAAGCCCAGCACAAATGCAATCGGTGTAATCAACAGCTTGGCCTTGCGCCCGACCAATTGGACGTTTGCGTTTGTCAGTGTAATTGCCGCCGAACCGGTAAGCGTCTGCTGCAGCGTTGCGCCTGTGATACCCGCCCCTTTTACATCCGCCTTTGCACACAGTGAGCCTGTGGCATGGTTCCGGTAGTCAACCGAGAACGAATTCGCTAGGGGTGCAATTGGCACACCTGCAGCGCTTAAGGTCGCGCTGTAACGGTACCCCGGCACGCTAAGGTCAAGATCAACTTTCGCATCTACAGCGCCGCCGTTCAGTGCGAAACGCACCGGATCAACCAAAATACGCCCACTGCGAATCTGTGCACGCGCCTGCAAATTTTCTAGCTCGACCTCGCGCAAGTACAACTTCCCCAATGCAACCTCAACATCGAGGCTGTCCACAGGCAGCTTCATCGCTTCCGGCTCTTTTTGGGCGCCTGCAGGTGGCGGTGCTACCGGCTCAGGCTGTTTTTGCGCGCGGTGGCCCACAAAAGCATCGTAGTAAGGGGTAAAATCGAGTGTATCAGCGCCGAGTTGCAGTCGGCCCGAGATTGCATCCGGCTTCGAGAAATCCACAGAGCCAGTCATGTCAAGCCGGTTTTTTGCGCGCGTCGTTGGGCTGAGGACAAGCTGGCACTGGCGCAACTCGACCAATTGCGTGCGGATGAGACTGTCAACCAGCAGCCTGGCTTCGAGGGGTGTAGCTGGTGTTTTGCCTTGCGGGCCGGTAACGACCAGGTTGCTCACAAGCAAATCCGCCTTTGCTGTGCCGCTGCCTGGAGCATCGAGCTTTGCCGAGGCGGTGCAATTCAGTGTCACAGACACAAGTTTCGTTTCTTTCAACATCGGCTCCAGCACAGGCGCCAAAGCGCGCTCGGTCAACCCGGTGAGTTGCAGTGCCATATCGCCACTCCGTGGATGCGAGTTGTACCTGCCGGTTAATTCAATTGCACCGCACGGTTTCCCGGCCTGAAACACGGTGCATTTAACGGTCTTAACCTCGAACTGCCCGGCTTGGTGCGCGAGATTGAACTCGGCGGTTGCGTCAAGATCGCCAAACGCGGTTTGCCCGGCCCGGCCCGCAACAGAATCAAGCTGGAGTGACCCGGCCAACTGTTGCGTTTGCATTTTCTGGCTGAACCGTGTCTCAAGCGCAAATGTTCCGCCCGACACGCTTACATCCCCCGAACCGAGTACGGTTGCAACTGCAGGCATTGCACCCGCCAACCTGAGCTGGGCATCGCCAAGCTGTTCCGCAATGTCAAAATTTCCTGTACCGGTCAACGTGAAAATCTCATGACCGCGGAATGCAACCTGTGCCCGGAGCTTGCTCAACGTGATCTGGTTAAGCGCTTTGGTTTGGCCGTGTGTCTCGACGCTCGCATCAAGGCCGCTGACACGATTTGTCCCCAGCAACAGCTCAAGACCACTCGCATTTGCCCCAAGATTGAACCGCAGCATTTGGCCACCTTGTTCGCATGCCACCCTGGCTTGCAGATCAACCCTTCCGCTCGGTGCAAGCTGCCCCAGAAACGGTCTCCAGTCAGCCAGATCGAGCTTGTCCACACGCAGTTCTAATGCCGACTCTGGCGATGCGCCCGAAGCAGCCCCAAATGCAATTGTCATTGGCTGCGCCAAACGCACCTCCAACAGCGCGCGCCCGTTCTGTGTGCCGGTCACACCAAGTTCCGTAAACTCGACAAGGCCGGCTCGCCGGTCAACAGTCAGTTTGTATTGGGCGCGCAACTCGATTGCAGGCGTGCTTTGCCCGCCACGCGAAACTGTCATACGGTGCGCAACGAGTTGACCTGACAGTGAGACCGCAACGGCGGTGTTGGTAATTTGGAGGCGGTTGGTCGAATTGATTGTTGTGGTGCCAAAGTCAAGCCCGGCTGTTACACCGGCCATGTTCAATACCTGCTTGTCCAGTTGCAAAATCTCGACTGCCAAATCGCCGGCAATTTTTTCCATGTCGAATGGACCGCTGACACGTATCTGGCCGAGCTGTGCACCCGCTTTGAAAAACCGCAAACCAACCTCCCTGATTTCACTTGGCGAAACGTCACAGGTCAGCTCGGCACGCATGGGGGCAAAATCGCACAGCGCACCTGTGGCAGTGGTTGTTTCGAGATGCAAAGTGCCGGTGACAGTTCCCGGACGCGCATCTGCGAGCAAACCAAACCTGAACTCACCAAGTAACTTCCCGGAAAGCCCACCGGCGCCACCGGTGCTGGTAGGGCTTTGAACAATGTTTACTTCGCCACTTAGTTTGAGCTGACCCGTTTGCCCATTCTTTATCGCCGAAATTGCAACTGTCAGATTCGTCAGGGCAACCAAATTTTCACCCCCGAATTTTGCGCGGCTTATGTATCTGACCGAGCCGTTGTTGAGTGCGATTTTCTTGATGTCGAGCCGGGTAGGTTTTGCCGGTTTGCGTTCAGTGGGTGGCGCGCCCTTTTTAGCCAGCGCAGTTTGGATCGGGTCGAGGTTCGATGTGCCGTCTGCATTCTGCGCCACGGTGAGCACGGGTAACTCGATGGCAAGCTCGTCCACGGTGACATTGCCGCGCATAATGTCCAACAGCGAGTACTGTACGCGCACTTCACTGGCTGTCAGTAACTGTTCCTGGCCAAACGGTTTGACTTTCAATTCCCGAAGAACAACGCGCTTGAACGGACTGATTGACACATCTGCTACAGTCAGCTCGGCACATATGGCCCGGCCCAGCCGCGGCAAAATAACCCGCTTGAAAAATGGTGCACTTGTCGCAACGAAGTACGTACATACCAACAAAACAACAAAAACAACCAACGCAACTGCAGTTCTGCGCGGCCAACGGCTGCGCAGTGTTACCGGCTCGGTTGAGTTTGGAATCTTGCTCATACGAAAGCGCAGCCAAACATGCCATCGGTTTCGCTTTGTACCAAGTTCTAAATGGCCATTTCACAGTGTGGAGCGCGGTGGCAGAGCGAGCGTCAGCGCGCGCCGACACCGCTTTAGGCAGGATATTTCACAAACTTGCAGTGCTAGGGCGACGAAACCGTTGTGGTACATACGGCATTGCGCGGTAAACCTGCTGTGTCCGCAATTTCCAAATTGGTACGCTTTAGGGATTTTCAGGACGCAGCAAGTCAGCAAGCGGCTTGTGAATTTTGCCCGCAGGATCTGAACGCAGCATTCCCATGCGCCGAGCGAAGTACAGCATGCAGGTAGCGGACTTGGAAGTCTGTGCTACATAAAACATGTGAAATATCCGGCCCAAGCTTTGGAAAAAACGGTTGGTTGACCCGGACCGGCAGGGGTCGTCGAGAGAATACCCAGCCACCACGCGCGTTCCCAACCTCGGAATTCGATGACGCTAACCACGCACAATCGGCTCGGGTTAATGTGGGCACGAGCACGGCCGTGTACCGGCACGAGTCGGCGCGAGTTCGATTAATCCACTGTCAGCTCAACTGGTGCTTGCCGATTTGGTTGTGCATTGCCAGTCTGACACGTCGTGAACACGCGCATTCGAGACAGTATCGGCCCGTCAATTATCATTGCGGCTGCGGTTGTGGGTACGGGCGAATTGATCATCGCGCCGCGGCTTGGCGCATCGGTGGGCCTGAGCGCGTTGTGGTTGATCATACTCGGATGCGTCGTGAAAGTTTTTCTTCAGGAAGAGCTCGGCCGACACACAATAATTACCGGCGACACTACATTGGACGCGCTTAACCGCGTGCCGGGGCCGGCTTGGCGGCTGTCATGGGCCGGGTGGTGTTGGCCGTTGTTGTTGCTGGGCGCAACAATTGCTCTGGGGGGTGTGCTTGCCACGATTGTTCAAGCATTGCGGCTTTTGCATCTGCAAGGTCCGGACTGGCTGTTGGCGACCCTGGTGTCAGCGGGCACCGCAGGCGTACTGATTACAGGCAGATACAAATTCATCGAGACAACAGCGTCCGTGCTTGTGGCCGGATTCACCGCCATGACAGTTATAGCGTTGGTTTTGTTGCAGTGCACGGAGTTCCGAGTGTCGCTGGATTCAATCCTTGGTGGTTTGCAGTTTCGGATGCCTGAACGTGGTTTTGCAGATGCAGTAGCCGTGTTTGGTGTGACCGGCATTGGCACAGCCGAACTGCTGTTTTACCCATACTGGTGTCTCGAAAAAGGTTACGCCAAAGACATCCAGAAAGGCCGGTCGCGTGATCCTGAGCTTATTTGCAGGCGCGTTAGGGGGATGCGCATGGACATAACCATTGCGCTTGTGGTTTATACATTTGCAACGCTAGCGTTTTTCATTCTTGGCGCAACAATCCTGCATGGTGCACAGCAAGTGCCAGGTGGTATTAACCTGGTTAAAACCTTGTCCCAAATGTACACGAAAACGTTCGGCGACTGGGTATTTTACGTATTTGCGCTTGGAGCGTTTTTTGTGCTGTACTCGACGTTTTTCGTCGCTATGGCAACCTGGGCACGGTTGTGTGCGGACACTGTGCGACTGGTGTTGCCACATGGAACAACGTTGAACACTGCGCGTCTTACTAACCAGATCACGGCTTTACTGGCAGTGGTTTATCTGTTGCTTTGCATGTGTTTCAGTCAGACACCGCACTGGTTGATTGTTGGTGGCGGGGCGGTCCAAACACTGTTGTTGCCTGTGTTTGGTCTGGCGGTGCTGTTAATCCGCAACAAGCGCGAGGACCCTTGTCGGCCGCGCGTGTGGTTTGACGCGGCGTTGTACCTTTCGATGCTTGTTATTGCGATTGCAGCAGTTTACAGCGTCTGGCATACCCTGTTCTGATTGCACAGCAAAAATGAATTTGCCGGCTGCTATTGCCCACCCAAAACTAACCCTGGCTGCGCCAGCGCGTTATCTGTCGGCAGGGCCAAACATGCTTTCGCTCAGGAAACCGACGGCCCCCTCCAAGAACGGTAGGCAATCGGCAGGCACAAGCTGGATTTGCAGCTCGTCGCAAAGCAATTGCAGGACGCGCTGGAAGCGTTCGCCACGGATGTAAATTGTTTCCGGCAACATCTTGATCCGCAACAATGCGGCCACGAGATTGCGCCAGGCTGCTTCGCCCGGCGCCAGCGCGCCGCTTTCCACCCCTATGCCGAGCACAAGCCCGCGATTCCTTTCCACCAACAGGCTGAATCGGGCAAAACATGGCCGGCCACGCTCGTAGTACGAGCTGCCCGGCAGGAAAAACAGTCGAACTCGCATGCAAGGCCGCGTTTATGCTTTAAGCCGCGCAGTTTTTCGAGCTGATCAGGTGGCGTGTGGAACGGGTCCAGGCCGACTGGCGGTGGCATGAGCACAGGTCGCCAGTCAAGGTTGGCAGGTGTGAGCGGGCGCTCGGGCAAGGTTTTCAGCAGGAACGGTATTTCGTTAACATCGTGGTCGGCAAACAGACCCGGGTTTTGTTCGCACAATTTGCAGAAAACAATGAGCCGAGGCAGATCAACCAGAAGCTGCTCAGCCTCGGCTTAATTGATAAACCACGGTAGCCAACCGGGTTCAGCCGAGCGGAACTGCGGCCAGACACACCCCTTGCCTTTCGGTTTGAACCCGGCAGCCTCGGGCGCCGCAAGATCAGCTTTGACAAGCTCGCGCTTGTGCACGAACTCAAGTTTCAAGGCGTCCAGCCCCTCAATACCGTTAAAGTCCCCGATCTCATGCGGATTGGCCAGTATCTGAAGAACCCAACGCAGGCCGGTTGGCCGTCGGTAAATCGCAACACCGAAAACTTCGCCTCCGTTGCCAAGCACAGATGCAATCCGTGTTTGGCCCGTGTGCGGGTCAATCAACCCGACAACATTTGTGTTATACATGCACTCCCACGGTTTGAGTGCGGCAAATTCGGCGGCAACAGCAAACAGCGCGCGCCATGTGTCAAGCGCAACCTTGGGGGGTGCGGCAATTTTCGGTCCTGGCATAAGTGCCAAGGTTTTGTTTTGGATGATTCTGAAGGCTTTTCCGCCCAACTCCAGCCCTTTGCCGAGTGCGATTCCACAGGCAGGCCGCATCAATTCTCATGTGCCGACACCTGCAAAGCCGCGCGCAGGCGTGTGCAGCGACCCAGCGCAGTTCGGTCTCGTCGTGTCCGGCCAACTGACTGATCTTGTTTCCCGTGTGCAGGTTGACTTGCAGTTCAATAACGGGCTTGTTGTTAACGATGAAACTGCTCGTGTCAGTCCGTATATCCGCCAGGTTGGTCGCGGCACATTCCCAACATCTGTTTCCGAATAGACTCTTTTTTCAATCCGAACACGGTCGGCTTCGACTGTAAAAGTCACCGACCGCATGCCGAAGTTAATCGCCGCGACAAGAAAGGCGATCCCGATACACCAGAAAACAACAAACAAAACGGTTATCACGGTGGGCATTTGTGTGTCTCCGACAGAAAATGTTGCTGCAATCGGAGTCGCCAGGCCAATTGCAGCGCACCAGGTCAAGCCGAGAAACAACATTCCCCGGTCACCATGCCAAATTTCCACCTGTAGTATGCGCAGTTCAAAACCTGTCGCATGCGGGATGAATTGGACATTGCTATCGGGCGGTTGTTCAAGCGCGGCTTCTGCGGCTGTGTTTGGCGATGGTGACTCGACAAGTTCAACATCACCGGCGTCTGGGGCTGACAATTGCGCGCTCAAGCAGGTCTGCAATTCCCACGTAAGCCACAGTAGCGCGGCTCTCAGATAACCAAGCACAAGCAGCGATCTTGATCCGTCTGCGAACATCAAAACCAACTCGACTATCCTCGTTGATTCTGACGGCAACTGACCCGGCTGACTGTGGCGGGGGCGGGTGAACCTCGAACGCACGAATGCGCTTGTGCGGCAGTTTGTGAGTCCATCTAACGGGACCGAGAATTTCGCTCACGTGAAACCACCCGTCTTCCCGGGTGACACGGCATCGGCCAAACAAAATCAGCAGGCCAAGCATGATCCGCACACATCCAGCAAATACAAACAACAATGTCATGAACACAAGCGGCGCATTGAATCCGATAGAAGAGCTTTGTCGCAGTGTTTGCATACCGTCGCACATGCGCTTGACCGGTCCATAAACAGCCAGCAAACCGAAGCCAATCGTCATCACAC
>Ga0272448_1004160_pt1 | contig 16669 bp, 12 predicted proteins | sample YNPCB0191_FD_202220 | JGI IMG/M metagenome (GOLD analysis project Ga0272448, IMG submission 202220) | Hot spring sediment microbial communities from Yellowstone National Park, WY, United States - YNP-CB-019-1 | ecosystem: Environmental > Aquatic > Thermal springs > Hot (42-90C) > Sediment...
TATCAAGACGATTAAAATCATTAAGATGAATAATTATTATTATTATGGTTCATTTAATAATAATAATAATTATTCATCTTATTGTTCATCTGAATAATTATTATTATTCAGATGTCCATACTATTATCAAGAAGATAATTATGATCAAGATAAATAGTATTATTCATCTGAATAATACTTGATGTCAAGAAGATTAATAATAATTATAATATCACTATGATTATTTTTAAAATGACCATAATTATGATCAACAAGATTAATAATTATGATCAACAAGATTAATAATTATGATCAACAAGATTAATAATTATGATCAAGAAAATTAAAATGAACAATAATAATATCACGATAATTATTATTAAGATGATGATTATTATGATCAATAAAATTAATAATTATGACCAAAAAGATTAATAATGATGATCAACAAAATTAGTAATTATCTTAGAGAAGGTTAATTATTATGATTTATCATTATTAATCTTCTTGGTCATAGTTATTAATTATTTTGATCATAAATATTAATCTTTTTGGTTATAATTATTAATTATGTTGATCATAAATATTAATCTTTTTGGTCATAATTATTAATTATGTTGATCATAAATATTAATCTTTTTGGTCATAATTATTAATTATGTTGATCATAAATATTATTCATCTCGATAATATTTATTTTAGTAATAATTATTAATCTTCTTGATTACCATTATTAATTTTGCTGATCATAATTATTAATCTTCTTGATCACCATAATTGTTCATTTTAATAATCATAATTATTACTCTTGTTGATCATAATAATTGTTCATTTAAATAATCATAATAATTGTTCATTTAAATAATCATAATAATTGTTCATTTAAATAATCATAATTATTATCCATTTAAATGATCATAATTATTAATCTTCTTGATAATAAATATCAATTCTATTGATCATAATTATTAATCTTCTTGATCATTGTTATTATTAATCTTCTTGTTGATAATAATAGTTATGATTAATCTTAATATTATTAGTTGTCTTGATAGGATTGGTTATATTTTTAATTAATAATAATTATTAATACTATTATATTAATATTCTTATTGTTAATGTAAATTATTATTAATTCTAATGACCAATGATTGTAAATATGTTTTTTGGGTTTAATACCTGACGGAAGATTGCTTTATAGGAGGTACCTGGATATTTAAGTTAATAGTATTTTGATAATATTAATTATTATTAACCTACAATTAATATTCACCCTAATCCTAATTTCGACTTTATTCTTAATAATTCTAAATTTGATCTTTTAGTTTTCAATATTAATCTGTCTCTTAATAATTTAAATATTACTTTTATTAATTAGATTATAAGATAGAGGATCTTAATTTTGATTAATAATTAAGATAATCTTTAATGAAGATCATAAGATCATAAGATCATTAATAATAAATATTAAGATGATTGTCTTCTTCTATTCGAGCGTAAAAGTCGAACACCTGAGGAATAATAATAAATATTAAGATGAATTTAATTATCGAGCAAGATTGTAATGATTAATAATAATTGTCAATATAAAAATGATCATGATTAGATTAACACAATCGTACAACCTTAACATAATGGTTTAATAAACCTATTATTAGTGATTATCAATCAATAAGATTAATAATTATGGTCGATAATATTAATACTATGATCAAGATTATTATTAATTATAAGCAACATGATTAATACTTATATTATTATCAATAAGAATAATTATGATCAAGATGAATAATAATTATAATTACGATCAATAATAATTATTATTATTAATGTGAATAGTGATTATGATCAAGAAGATTACTTATTATTATTATTATGAACAATATTAATACTAGTTAGTATTAATACTATGATAAAATTATTTAAATGAACAATAATTCTTATAAAGATGATTAATAGTGGATGTTATAATTGATTAGGGTGTGATTATTAATTATATTGATAATCAATATTAAGATTATTAACATTCATCTAATACTTATTGTTTATAACAATAATAATTTTAGGTAATATTCTTCTGAATATTATTAATGTTGATAAAACGGATCATGGGTACGAATAATGATAAATATGAATAATTTAATAGGATTAAGATTAATTCTATTTATGATTAGAACAAGGTCATTCACAAGAAAATTAATAGTTAATTGACTATTATAATAAAGATTTTTGTCAAGTTGATGTAAAATCTACATATAATAATGGAAAGTATTTATTTTATGATGATGATGATGATGATCATTTAAATAGATAATAGGTTTTGACTAAAAATGAATATAATTATTCATGTGATGATCATTTATTATCACAATGATTGATAAGTCATTTGATCCAAAATAATATTATATTATCAGTAAAGAAAGAGAATCAATGATGAATATTCTTTTGTTATAATATTCTTTTGTTGTAATATGGTCTTCCAAATTATATAATGATAGATAAATGTTCTTTTGACGTAACAATGTTCTCAAAGGAAGAAAATAATTGATGTAATAATATCCTCAAAGGAAGTGAATCACAGTTATATTAAGGACAAGGATCTTTTAATAAGTTAATTATTTCATATCTTCAAGGAAAATATGAAATGAAGCCAGATATTAAATAATGGATAGTGAATAAATATTATTATCAATGTTTGCCACCTTTAATTTAATACCAGAGGCCAATAAAACTTCTTGTTCATGTTTATTTATGTCTGATATATCTTTACCTGCTACTTTTTCACAGTCTACTTTAAATATAGGATAAGAAGTTAAATCATCATCATCATCTAAACATCCATCAGGGACAAATTTTTGGCAAACTGCTAAATCTTTACTCCATGATGATATTCTATGATCATAGTTAATAATATCTCCTGTTTTAAGATATTTATGTGGATGATAAATACTTTTACGATAAATAGTACCAGTAAATCGATGTTGACTTAGATAATCATTCAATAAAGTAAATTGTTGTGAATAGATAGAATCATGAATTTTAAGGTATAATCCATCAAAACAATAATCATTAATTATATCCTCCATTTTAACTTTAACAATAAATTAAAATTAAAACTTCAATTTAAATAAATTGAACCTGATCATGAACAATGATTTTAGCATGACAAATAGGGCATTTATTTAAATTTTTAATACAATCTTGACAACACGTTAAATGATATTCATTACAATAAGAATAATAATTAAGATTATTCTCTAAACAAATTGGACAAGTATCTTTTTCAACACTAAACCATGAATAATTTAAATTTTCATATTCATTAGTTAATTTCCCATTTTTAATTATAAATAATTCTAATTCTGTGCTATACATATAAATGGGATAGATTTTCTTTTCATTTTTATTAAGAATGGCATATAAAGATTTTACAGTTGGTCCACGACCCATATTAATTTGATAAGGTTCGGGAAACTTAATAATGTATTGATCTTCAGTTTCTTTAATAATTTTAACAATGGTAGTTAATAATACTTTTTCAATATTTCTCCAATAATTTAGTGGTGGTAAATCATTATTGACTTTTTCATTATATCTAAACACATTAAATTTAATGATAGCTAGTTTATATTGATCATAATCTGGTATAATATTTTTAGGCTGACTTGAGTAAGTATGTGATAATTCAATTCTTTTTTGAACAGTATCTGAATAGACACTAACATAATTGATATTTTCAGTTATTACATCATCATTTTTATTCATTTGGTTGAATGTAGAGCATCTTAGAAAACTATGCCCGGTTTTCTTAGTAATCTGATGTAACAAATCAGAGTATTTCATGCCATCATATCTCTGAATTTCACCCTTGATTTCAGTATTAAAAATAGACCATTCAATGATATTCATTTTAGTAAAAAATATATTATATATATATAATCAGTTTTATAATTGTATTTTCCATTTATCATTAATTAATGCCATTAATTCTTTCGTATTTAAAGTTTCAATATTCTCATTGAATAAGTATTTAGTATATGATAATATTGTTTTATAAATGCTATCTGATACTTTAATTTTAATGGCTTGTTGTAAAGCCAAAATGGGACTTAATCCATACTTAATATATAACATTAATAATTGTTCATTTTGGATAATAGTATAAGTATAGTGTAATGATGAAATTGATATATATGGAATAATTAATTTAGTTATCTCAATATCAAAAGTTTTCCATATTAATTTATCACAAATCATCCTTTTAATATCTATTGATAATATAATTAATAGATCTTTAATTATTTTAATAGAGTTGGTTGATATTATAAATTGAACAATTTCATTAATACTATTATTATCGGGGCTAACTTTTTTATTACAAATTTTAAGCATAATTGTTTCTAAACATAAACTATTTAATAATTTATTTATTCTTCGTATAGATCTTAATTCCTCAACCTCCAAAAAACTAACAATATTTAAAACTAATTCTGGTATGGCAAAGACTATTTGGTCATTGGTTTCTATTGGTTTGAATAATTTATTACCATCATATACAAATCATTGTTTAATTAATTTATTATAAACTTCACCATTTATTTTAATTTTTCTACCTGTTAATGGATTTTTGGTTGTCATTTTTCCTAACTGTCTATTTATATTAATGATTCATTTTTATTCATTAATTACCTATAAATTAGAATTGGGTTTAAATGTTAATATTATCCATTATTAATGATTAAAGATCTTTAGTCATCTCCATTATTTTTTATTAACTTAATATTTATCTTGATCATCTTATTAAGCTTTAATTGTCCATTAATTTTTTGCTTATTAATTTTTATTATCTTGAGTGTCTGATTAAGCTTCGATGATATTATTAACTTTTAATCACCTTATTAATCTTTGGTCACCCATTATATTTTAATCATCTATTAAAGATTAATCACCTTATTAATCTTCGATAATTTATTAAAGATTAATCACCTTATTAATCTTCGATCATTTATTAAAGATTAATCACCTTATTAATCTTCGATCATTTATTAAAGCTTAATCACCTTATTAATCTTCGATCATTTATTAAAGCTTAATCACCTTATTAATCTCCGATCATTTATTAAAGCTTAATCACCTTATTAATCTCCGATCATTTATTAAAGATTAATCATCTTATTAATCTCCGATCACCTAGTAAAGTTTAATTAAAGATTAATCACCTTATTAATCTCCGATCACCTAGTAAAGTTTAATTATTTTGATTATTTAATTAAACTTTAACATTCTTGGTCAATCATCTTATTGGTCTTTAATAACCTTGATCATCTTATTAATCTTTAATAACTTTTATCATCTGATTAATTTTTAATATTTTTGATTAAGATTATTGAAACTTAAACATTTTCATTTATTAATCTTGATCAAGATATTAAACTTAAGTATCTTATTAATATTCTTGATGATCTTATCAATCTTTAATAATCTTGAATGTCTGATTATTTTTAATAATATTGAACATCCGACTGATTTTTAATAGTCTTGATTTTCTATTAAAATTTAATCGTCTTGATCTTTTATTAGATTTTAATCTTTTATTAGATTTTAATCATTTATTAAGTTTTGATTGTTTCGAGTGTCTGATTAATTTCAAATCGTCTTGATATTATATTAGAGTTTAATCATTGGGTCTTTATTTTATTAGATTTTTGGTAGTCTTTATCCATTACATTTTAATCATCTGATTGATTTTTGGTACTAGTCATCCATTACATTTTAATCATCTGATTGATTTTTGGTACTAGTCATCCATTACATTTTAATCATCTTGATTACCTTGATCATTTGTTAATATTTGATGATCTATTGAGTTTTAATAATCTTGATCATTTATTAATGTTTGATCACATTAATTACCTTAATCATCTATTAGATTTTATCCCCCGTTAATATTTGATGATATGTTAAATTTTAATAATCTTGATCTAATATTTTATCACCCTAATTACCTTAATCATCTATTAGATTTTATTCACCTTAATTACTTTGACCATCTATTAGATTTTATTCACCTTAATTACCTTGACCATCTATTAGATTTTATTCACCTTAATTACCTTGACCATTTGTTAATTATCTTTACCATCTATTAGATTTTAATCATCTAAATTACTTTGACCATCTATCAGATTTTATTCATCTTAATTACTTTGATCATCTATTAGATTTTATTCATCTTAATTACTTTGATCATCTATTAAATGTTATTTATCTTAATTTGTTAATATTTGATTACATTAATTACTTTGATCATCTATTAGATTTTATTCACCATGGTCAATTGTTAATATTTTATTACCTTAATTATCTTGATCATATATTAAATTTTATTCACCTTGAGCATTTGTTAATATTTGATCATATATTAGATCTTAATTATCTTAATCATTTGTTAATATTTGATCATATATTAGATCTTAATTATTTTAATCATTTGTTAATATTTGATCATATATTAGATCTTAATTATCTTAATCATTTGTTAATATTTGATCATATATTAGATCTTAATTATCTTAATCATTTGTTAATAGTTGGTTATGTTAATTATATTGATCATATATTAAATTTTATTCATCTTAATTACCTTGATCATATATTAAATTTTATTCATCTTAATTACCTTGATCATTTATTAGATTTTATTCATCTTAATTACCTTGATCATTTATTAGATTTTGTTCATCTTAATTACCTTGATGTTTATTAGTATTTGATTATCTTAGTCTTCTGTTAAATTATGTGTATTAGATTGAGTTTTAATAGTCTTGATATTCTATTATATTTTAATAATCTTAATTACATTGATCATCTATTAAGATTGTATTATAATCATCCAATGGATACTGTTTAGTAATAACGAGTATAATCTATTGATTGACATTAATTTTAATATATTATTAGATACGTAATGTTTAATAATAATAATAAGTAATTACTGTTAATGATCTTTAATTATCTTGATTAAAGGTAGTAAGATAACTATTAAATATCAATGACATTTATTTTGGGTGCTTGAATATATATAATTTATATGTAATTTATTTATTGTTGACATCATAATAAATATAGTTAATTAATAATTTTAATTAAGTGTTCAGAAATAAATTTCTTGCTAAATAATCTAAAATGTTTGGTATAAGTATATCAATTACATTCATATTAGGTTTAATATGAATATAAATGTTAATATTTAAAGATAATTATTAATGTTAATTGAAGATTAACATCATTATTAAATGATGATGTGGTGTTAATTGTAGATTAATATGTTTAAATGAAACTATTTAATAACATTATTAAATGATGATGTGGGGTTAATAATTGGATAATACTTTAAAATTAAATCAAGATTAACACTTAGAAATATCTATTAAGTAATAGATATTTAGGAACTTAAATTAAAATTATTAATAAGTAAGTGATTAATAATAAAATTGATTTTTAAAAAGTAATATATGATTTATAACAAGTGAATAATGATTCATGTTAGGCAAATAATCAAAGCAGTGGATTACGATGAGTTAGCCAATAATGGATATATACCATTATTAGTGGAACATGTAAAACGTCAAAGGAAAACTTATCCAGCGTGGGTAACTAAAGATAAAAACTACTCACAATATGGTATATTTATGGATTATTTAGTCAGAAGAATGTTAATGAATATTACAGAATGTGAATTAGGAGAGCCAGATTTTAATAATAGTAATTATGAGGATAGGAGTTTAGACTGGAATGAAGTAATATATGAATGTTATCAGTTATCATGTCAACATTATAATGGATATACTAAAGCAAGTAAAGATGAGATTGAGCAAGATAGAACGACATATCAAGATATTTATAATAAATTAAATAGTCAATGGAAGTCATTAAATTTAGGTAAAGCCCAATTTAATCAAGAATACAATTATCAAAAATTAACAAGTCATCCCGATATAGTAACCGAATTAGCAGTGATTGATATTAAAACAACTAAAGATTTTAGTAAAATGTCACGGATAAGTTTTTTACAAGTTTTAACCTATTATGCAATACTTAAGAGCTTAAATTATAATATTAAATATATAGGAATATTATTACCATTACAACGTGATATTATGTTGTATGATATTGAAAAATGGGATTATCGACCATTTTTCAATGTCATAATAAGTAAGATTGATGAATATTATAATTGTTATTCATTATGTTTACATTATAATTTATTTAATACCATAGGCACACATATTCGTAAAGATCGTTCTATTAGTCAGTCACTATGTAATCATATTGATAATTGTGGTAATAAAATAGTAACACCTTGCCAAATGTTTTTACGTGCCACCGTGTCAGGTAAAATTTTAATATTACCACAACAGGATCAAGAACTAGCTGCTACCTTAGTTAATGATTATAATTTATCATATTTCACACATGCTCCCTATAGTATTAATTTAAGTCAACCGGCAACTAAAAAAGAACCAGACAATTTACTTTGGTCATTAGATTTATTAATTGATGACTTAAAAATTACTGCCTCAATTAATGGAAGAGGAGTTGTGGTACATGTTGGTAAATATAATAATTTATCTGAACCAGTAGCCTTAGATAAAATGTATGAATCTATCTGTTATGTTTTATCATCAGCTTCACCACAATGCCCTTTAATATTAGAAACTCCAGCTGGTCAGGGTTCAGAATTATGTACAACTTTGGAATCATTATCTGATTTTTATAATCGTTTTACACCTGAACAGCAGCAATTATTTAAAATTTGTATAGATACTGCACATGTATTTGCACTTGGTTATTTACCTATTGATTATATTTTAAATTGGGTCAAAATTAATGGTAGTAATAGTATTGGTTTAATACATTTAAATGATTCTAAATTAGCTAGAGGTTCACATGTTGATAGACATGCAGCTATTGGATCTGGATTTATGGGTCTAGCTAATTTAATGCCAGTAATATTGTGGTGTCATGATAATAATATTCCAATGGTGGTTGAATAAGTGTAATTATAGTTAATATATAATATAAATATTATATATTAGATTTGATTTATTGGAATCTATGCACTGACCAGGTACTTAAATCACTTGTTCCATATATTGATATAGTTACACCTATGGTCGAGCCTGGTGATAAGAATAATCTGATAGTATCACCTGCTATTAATTGTGCGTCAGTTACCGCCACTAATGCTACATTACCTACATCTGCAGCTACTGTTAATGGAATTGTTGGAATACTTACATCTACCGTTGGTACTTTTATTCTTTGAATAGGTACAGTATCATTTAGTACTACTTGTAATTCTGGTCCTGCTGCCCCTATACCTGCCGTTAGTCCAGTAATAGCATTAATTTGGATAGTTGCTTGAATAGTATATCTACCACTTGTAGGAACAGTAAAAGTACCAGTTATTGGATCAAATGTACCGTCATTATATTGAGTTGGGACTGTAGTAGCCCAACCAGTTATAGGAATTGGACTAGCACTGACAAAGGCTGCTATAAATAATCCACCTGTTGCACCTGTTGCCGATAAACTGGCTGAGAAGGAAGGTGAAGTAACAAATGCACCAGTTGGTCCAGTTAATCCAATAAATCCTGTAGGTCCAGCCGCACCAGTTGGTCCTTTGAGATTACCAATCAAATGCCAGAAAGCATCTGTTCCAAATTCGAATAAGTCTCCAGTTAAACTATTAGTGAATAAATCACCTGGTATTGATGGATTCTCTACTCCTGGTAATGGTCCTTGAATTAATGCTCCTAATGATAATGGTTGTGCTACCCCAGGTGGTAAGGGTACAGGATTAACTGGGGCTGCAGCTATAGCTGTACCTCTAGGTACAGTAGGTCCAGTAGGTCCAGTAGAACCAATACTACCAGTAGGGCCAGTTGCTCCTTTTAACCCTACTCCTCCAGTTGGTCCAACTGAGCCAGTCGCACCAGTTAGTCCGGTTGGTCCTACGGGTCCAGTAGGTCCTTTCAAGTTACCAATTAAATGCCAAAATAGATCGAATTTAAATTCAAATAAATTACCTGTAATACTATTAATAAATAAGTCACCTGGAATAGGTGATACTTCTACTGGATTAGGAGGTGGAATTGCTACTGCTAAAGCGGCTAAAGCTAAAACAGTTCCTGGAGCTAATGGTGTAGGATCAAATGGTTCAGCTGCAATACCAATTCCACGCATTCCAGTTGGTCCAGTTGGTCCAGTTACTCCAGGATCACCAGTTGGACCAGTTGGACCTAATAAACCAGGGAAACCAGTTGGACCAATTGGTCCAGTTGGGCCAGTTGGACCAGGATCTCCAGTTGGACCAGTTGGACCAGTTGGGCCAGTTGGACCAGTTGGTCCAGTTGGTCCAACTGAGCCAGTAGGACTAAAAGGTCCTGTGGGACCAGTAGGGCAAACAGGGCAACATTGGACACACTTAAGGAAGCACTTTTTGCACTTTTTGCATTTAAAAAGTTTACAATTACATTGTGGATGCATTTATTATTTACATTATTATTTTAGTTAAAAATTTTATCAAATCGTGCTTTTTTTTAAATTAAAAGCAAAATTCTATTTAAATAGATTAGTTAAAAAAAAATCCATTACCTTTACATCTTATTTTATTTTTATCTTTATTAATTTTTTCTTTATTTATAATGATTGTTTATTATTTTAATAATATATTTTTATCAAAACCTGAATTATCACTTTTTACATAGACATCAAGATTCCCATGATCACTCAAATTTTGAATTATTACTATATCATTGTGTAATGATATATAATTATCAGCTGTTACTGATTCTATAAAATCCTTCCAATTATCAAATTGTGTTATATAATCGAATAATGTAGCTGGATCTCCAATCATCAGCATACCACTATACCATTTCACATTGCCTACTTTCTTTTCTTTTGATAGTTCTGTCTCATTATTAATTTTTATTACTTTGGCACTCGATGTTTTATTTAATGATTGTTGATTTATAATTGGTAATTTACTAGTAGCTATTGGTAATGATATTTTATTGGGTGTTGGTAATTTAGGTGTAGATAACGGTGGGTTATTATTAGATATTAACGGTTGATTATAATTAGTATTAGACATTAAAGATTGATTAGGTCTCAAAGATCGATCAGTAGTTAAAGATTGATTAGGGTTTAAAGGTTGACCAGTAGTTAGGGATTGATTAGTATTAAAAGGTTGACCAGTAGTTAGGGATTGATTAGTCTTAAAAGGTTGACCAGTAGTTAGGGATTGATTAGCCTTAAAAGGTTGACCAGTAGTTAAGGATTGGTTATAATTAGTAGTTAAAGGCTGATTATAATTAGCAGTAGAATTAAAAGCTTGATTAGAAGTCAAAGATTGATTAGGATTTAAAGTTTGATTAGGGGTTAAAGGTTGATTAGAAGTCAAAGATTGAATAGGATTTAAAGTTTGATTAGAAGTTAAATTTTGATCAGAAGTCAAAGATTGATTAAGGGTTGAAAGTTGATTATAAGGAGTTGAGGATTGATTAGGATTATAATTAGTAGTTAAGGATTGATTAGGATTTAAAGATTGAGTAGCATTAGTAGTTAAAGATTGATTAGATTTTAAGGGTTGATTGTTGGATTTTAAAGATTGATTAGGAATTAAAGATTGAGTAGGTGTTAAGAATTGATCAGTAGTGAACGACTGATTAGGAATAGTAGTCAAAGATTGACTAGGTACCAAAGATTTACTAGTAATTAATGATGGTTGATTATTAATAATATTTAATGGTGATTTAGTAAGAGATAAAGAAGTATTAACAACAGATAAAGGATTATTAGTAGAGACTAGAGTATTATTAATACGGGTTAAAGGATAATTAACCTGTTCAACTGTGTTACGATTAATAGTAGGTTGAACTGTGACAGGAATAGTAGGTAATTTAGAAGAGGGACAAGAAGGATGAGAAATATTAATAGGTAAGGGATTAGGTAATGATGAACTATAAGACATTTTAAATAAAAAGAAGAAAATTTAAATTTCTTAATGGAAAAATGATATTAAAATAATAGTTTTTTAAATATTAAAAATAATGGAAGATAATAATATTGGGGAGTCAATTGATCAATCATGGAGTATAAAGAGAATAGTAGCTGAAAAGACGTCCATTAGTTGACAATCTGTATTTATGGATGCTAAAGCAGAACTCGATGATATTAATGATATTTTGGAAGGAGAAGAAAAAATAAATGGTATGTATTTTCCATTAAAAGCCAATCTCTTTAAAGCCTTCGAATTAACACTCTTAGAAAAAGTTAAGGTAGTTTTAATTGGTCAAGACCCATATCATGATCTTATAGCCAATCATCCTAGAGCTATTGGAGTATCATTTGGTGTAAGTCGTCAAGCTAATATACCTCCCTCTTTAAGAAATATTTATAAAGAATTGCAACGTAGTGTCCCAGGATTTACCCATGGTGATTTAACTTATTGGGCACAACAATGTGTACTTCTTCTTAATATGTGTTTAACAGTAAGACCACATCAACCGGAATCACATGGAGATATATGGTTAGGATTTATAAATAAAGTAATAAATGTAATATGTCAACAAAATCCAAAATGTGTATTTATGTTGCTTGGGAGAAAAGCACAAAAAATCGAAAAAATGTTAGGTGAAAGGGCTTTAGTATTGAAAACCTCTCATCCTTCTAGCTTTTCAGCTAATAAAGGATTTATTGGATCCAATATATTTGTATAGACCAATGAATTATTAACTAAACATGGACAAAATCCTATTGATTGGCAATTATAAGTTATTAAAAAATTGAGTAATTGTCTCTAAAAGTTGTTGATTTCTATTGATGATATTGTTCGCCTTAAATTCTTCTAATGTCAAATAACTTGGTTCAATTCCAATTACCTCAGCAGTAGTTGATAAAATAATATATAATTGTACTTGTGTCCAAAGATCAGGAGCATTAGTAATTTGTTTAGAGATGTTAGTTAATTGTTTAAAAACCCATTCTTTAGCATATTCTGGATTAAGATTAACACAACCTAGTCTATTTGATCGTATATTATATTCAGTTACTAAATCTAGTATAAAAGATTGATCATATTTTTCTATATCTTCATAAAAATCATCCTCACCTATTCCCTCATTCTCAGTTGAATAATAAATTTCAGATTTTTCTTTTGATGCCATTATTGTATCTACTTCTACTAACTCTTCATTATCATAGAAATGATAGATAGTACTTACTGTTTCCGTAGGTAATTGGATACAATAACCGACTGCTTCAGCTTCATCTACATAATAAACTAATTCATCATAACTTATTGGACGCTCACATAATAATTTTAGATAATCATAATTAGTGATATCTTTATAATAATTATTAATTCGTCTCCAAATTAATGGAGAATAAGTAGTAATGAGATAATTAACTTCTGGTGGTAGGTTTATCATTTTAACATTAATTTAAAAAATTAATGTTAATTTTTCTAAATAAAAGTGTTAATTAATTCAATTAATTCATTTGGTATTAGATCAAGTTTCCTTAATATTACTCTTGTCCCTATTTTCTTATTAATATTATTAATTTCCCATCCTGTTATTTTTAATACCTCGATTTCGTCAAATGGTGTATCTACCCACACATTCTTATATAATAACCCAGTTTCAGTTATTAATCAACGTATAATAATATTGTCCCTCAGTAATTCTACACCATTTTCTTCTTGATAATTATTAGTTTGTTTTTGGATTTCGAAATTTAAGATATCTACTGTTCTTTGAATGATTAGACTATCTCTAATTAGCGGATCAATTTGTGGAAAAGAAGATTCATATAGATATGTACTGTCATTTATGCAATTGATGGTATCGGTTATAATTTTAGACTGATCACATAAAGTAAGAGGTACTATCATTGCAGATACTAATAAAGTCAAAGTTTTATTATTTATTTTAAATCGATATTTCAGATTATTAGAGTATGGTATCAAATCTTTAATTATAGTGCATATTTGTGATTGATTATATTGAAACTTATCACTCTCATCTAATTTGCCAATATGATATTCAATAGCATTATTTGAGTTAATCTCATTAATTTTATCAATAAATTCATTATGTTTAATCGGTTGGTTTCTGTTAGTTTGTTCCTTTTCGATTAAATTAGCAATTAGATAAAAATATCTGGCTTCACTTTGAAAATAAATATTTTGTAATTTAGTTGATTTAGTTTGTTTTTCTGGGAATATTAATTGTATTAAATAGGTACTTTTGTTCCGTCTCGTACTAACTAGAAATTTATAAGATAAATCGTTTTTATGAGCATAATTTATTATTTCATATAAATTCGAAAGATTAGTAATTATCATTTGATTACTTTCCTCTAGCCATAATTCAATAAATCGGTCTTTTTTATAAATATATGCTGCTTCCATCATGAGTTTCTCAACATTACTCCATTGATAACGTTGGTAGGTTTTGGCTAAAGTATTAATAATATTCATTATTTAAAAGTCTCTTTTTCTCTTAAATAAAATTCAATTTTCACCATTGTAAATTAGGTACCCAATGTGTAGTTCTTCCATCTTTAAATTTATCTTTATGTACTTTGTTACCTAATGGATCTACTTTTTGATCATAAATTAACTTATTAAATGTTCCACGTCTATCTTCTGGATCCCAAAAAGTTTCAATAGTTAATCCTCCTGCTATAAAAGATTCATAAATAATGGATAATGAATTAATACGTAATAATTCAATTTCATCATCCTTAAGAGACGATAAGATTCTATCTGGTCTAATATGTGAACGATAAAGGATCTCAGCTTTCAAATAATTACCAATACCCGAAAAATATTCTTGTTTCATTAAAAATTCACAAATTTGTTTGTTACCAAGATGTTTATTTCTCATTTTATTGTTCCAGACTTCTTTGGTTATTTTTTCGTTATCCGGTATTGATGATTCATTATCGTTATACAATGCTATTGCATAATTAAGTAAATCAGGTCCATGATTTTTATTTAGAAAATCATATACTTCTTCTGTAGTCTTAAAAAATTCAAAATTACCAAATCTTCTCACATCTCCAAAATATAAATATTCTTCCTTCATTATTTCATTATCCTTACGTTGTAAATTAAACCAAATAAAAGTTTCAGGTTCTTGTTTAAATGTCCATCTACCCGTCATAGCTAAATGACTCGTAATATAAAAATATTCTTGTGTTTCATTTGATATTAACATAAATATCAACCTTTTTCCTTTACAGGTTACACCTTTTATATATGCTGGTAATAACAATTCTATTTGTTGATATTTTGGAAATCCTTCTTTATATTTACTTGTTTTATTTGGGTCGGATTCACATCTTATCGATGTTAAATATGTTTCTTTTTCTGTTAAATACTTATTTAGTGAAATAGCCACACACCTTACTTCGGGCCCTTCTGGCATATTTTATATTTTAGATAATAATTGATTTTTTAATCAATTTTTATTATATTGGTATTCTTTTATTTTATTAGTTCCCATCAAGATAAATATTATTTAATATTTATCCATGTTTCAATTATAGTTGTTGTTCTCTCTAATGTTTTTTATCACAATAATTTTAATTATTCTTTTTATTGATAATTATTATCTTATTCATAATTAATTATGAATGACTATATATCTTAAAATGGTAATTATACCTAACCACATATTAGATCATACTGTTATTATTATACATATTCACTAATTAAATAACATTATTATCAATACAATTAACCCTCTAACTAAATGTAGCTAATAAAATTATTATCAACCTAGTTTCAAAATAATATTTACAGTATATGTTAAACTTTTGATATACATTTATATACTTTCACTATAATTTATTTGGATTAACTTTAAGTTATACTATTACTACTAATGAGATATTTTTTATTAATCATTAAATATTTAGTATTTTATAAGTTTTTGTCTTTACTGTTAATCATAGTGATTATTATAATCTTCTGTTATATTTTGTATAATAATTATCATATTGTATTCTCTTGATTATTAACCAGACAACCATCTATTGATGTTTAAAGTGCTCTAATAATTAGAAGTATTAAACACTTAAATTATCAAATAATCTATGTTTATCTTCCTTGATAATTAACTATCTTTTAAGAGTAATATTAATCTTCTTTTGTTGATAAATCAAGTAATCTTAAGTGATAAAGCACTTTAATCCTCTTTCAATTAATTAATCTTTCTTTGATGATCAATTAAATAACCTTCGTTTTATATATAATTAAGTAGTGACAATTAATTAAATAATCTTCTTTTGATGATCAACTAAATATTCCTCTTTTGATGGCCAGTTGAGTATTAATTAGAAGGATATTATTTATCACGATAATAAGTATTTATCGATGTTTAATCATCTCTAAATTAATAAGTATTGTCTAGTATAAATACTTATTAATTTAATTATTATCCTCTTGATGATATATTTTATCAAGCATCTGAATAATATATTTCATCATTCAGGTGAATAATAAATTATTATTTTTACACTTGATTAATTATTAACCTTTTGATACATCTTACTATTTATTAATCTCTTAATATTCATTAATATATGGATATTTTATTATTATTTGTTAATC
>Ga0272448_1004162_pt1 | contig 16668 bp, 14 predicted proteins | sample YNPCB0191_FD_202220 | JGI IMG/M metagenome (GOLD analysis project Ga0272448, IMG submission 202220) | Hot spring sediment microbial communities from Yellowstone National Park, WY, United States - YNP-CB-019-1 | ecosystem: Environmental > Aquatic > Thermal springs > Hot (42-90C) > Sediment...
TAGTTCACTGCAGTCGTGCTTTGGGAAAGAATCGTCAATACAAGTTCATCCAACGGTCGAAGCCCGAGATGCCATTCCGGTCTCCCATACGCCGTTCTAAGGAGTGCGCAAATGCGTTGAATTGAAACCATTTTCACTTCATTCGTTTGCAGTAATTATAACACACGGAGATACCGGTCGCAACCAACTTGCAAAGCTGCCGTAACGACGCTTTGCCGTGCGACCGAGGACAGTATTTCGAGGATATTCAGAAACTTCTTACTTGACAAATCGGTACTTGAAAAGAGTCCAGAATGCCTCGACTCCATCTTTCCACCCGATTTTCTTCCCCTGCTCGCTCGTTCGTGCCGTATACCTGACAGGCACCTCTACTATTTTCGTACCGCTTCGCAAAATTTTTGCCGTCACCTCCGGGCAAAACTCGAATCGGCGACAATCAAGCGGCATATTAGTGATTATCTTCGCTCGAAACGCCTTATAGCAGGTCGCTTCATCGGTGATCTTGCCACCAAAGAGCACGTTTGCGGAAATCGCCAGGAGTCTATTTGCTATGTAGTTCGCCGTGTACATCTTAGGCTTTCCAAGCAGGAATCGCGAACCGTAGACTACATCGGCAACACCGTTTACGATCGGCTCTATCATTACATGGTAATCTTCAGGATCGTACTCCAGGTCAGCATCCTGAATGATTACGATGTCTCCTTCGACATGCTGTAGAGCTGTTCGAATTGCCATGCCCTTGCCCATGTTGGTTTCGTGCATAAAGAGCTTGATATCTCTGCACTTTTCCAACAATTCGCGAGTCCCATCTGAAGAACAATCGTCTACGACGATAATCTCTTTGTCGAGTTGAACCGACTTAACTCGGTTGATCGTCTCCTGGATGGTATCGACTTCGTTATATGCAGGGATAATAATCGATAGTTTCATTTCTATTACCGCTCTTTCAGTATCCTGCGACCGCCGTCAATGGAAGATAATCCCCGGCGTTACGCAGTAGATGAGGGCAAGCACCTGGATTCCCATCGGCACTCCAATTGCGAGCCAAGTAGTTAACCGATTCCCTCTTCCCAAAATCCCCTCTATGCCGAGATACCATATCAAAGCAAATGGAATCAATGCCGGATACAAGTATCGTCCCTGTGATTGAAAGACCATCATATTCATCTGGATAAAGGAAATGGCTACTAATCCGAGCACCAATCCAAGTATGATGCCGGTACTCGAGCTCCACTCTCCAACTTCTCGTCTACGCAAGATTCCTCGACGGCAAGTTATGGCAGTCACCACAGATAGAACAGCAAGTACAATATACACCATTGGGTCGAGTTGGATCGTCATCGGCCCGAGCACACACCAGAAGCTGCGGAATGTCCAAGTAACAATCATGCCAAGATAAAAATTAAGCGGCATCCCCGCATTTAAAGATTCCTGGACGTTTTTGCTGTGCAGGAAGAACGAATCCTTCATTTCGGCGATCCCCAAGGCATCCCCATACACAAGCTGGTTTCTGACAAACCACCATCCACCGACCAGAAATGCGATTCCCAGAGCCAATCCCGCATGTTTCAGCACCACTGTCCAGGTCTCGGTCGTACGCCGAAGTATTAGAAGATAGCTTGCAACCGCGATGGGAAATAATATCAGGCACGTCATCTTGGATAGAATTCCCAGGCCAAGCGCTATTCCCAAAAAAGTACTTTGCCGCCAAGTAAGCTTTCCCACCTGCATACCCACCATCAACAGAATGGCCAGACCGAAAACCACTTCCATAATGATATCGTTGCTTACCATGCTGCTGATCATAACATGTGTCGGGAGAAGTGCCACGAATCCGGCGCATCCAATCGCGACGCCGTCATCCCTGGGGAATATCCGTTTCATTGTCAGATACACCAGCAGAACCGACAATGCGCCAAGAATTATAGAAAGCAGCCGTACAGCAACCGACGGCTCACTCAAACCGATCAGTTTTCCTGCCATAAAGAACGGCAGGCCGAGTGCATAGTACAGCGGGGGTTGATAACACTCATAAGTATCATTGTTCGATGAAAAGTACACGGGGAGACTGCGCTCTGACACCATATAATGGATGTAGCTGTTATGACCGGTTTCATCCGGGGGAGCACCAAAATCCGTATAATGCCAGTAGATGAAACACAAGACGATATGAACGATCAGTATGCCTAGCAGCCACCCTTTGTGGATGCGCCTTTCCGGCACACTCTGCGCATTGACTTGACTCTGTTTGCTCTTTCTCTTTGCCATTATTCACCTAACTCATATACGGCACGGCCGCGAGTCTCATACACTTCCCGCATTAAGCCGCTCTTCTCCGCATCAGGGAAAAGAGTTCCACGGATATAATCCTGCTCAGTGCCGAAACTGCGATTCCAAAGTACGTAGGTGAATCCGTTTGCCCTGAACCACTGCACCATTTCCTTCCCGGATTTGAAACTCTTCCACGGTATCAGCTCATGGTGGTTCGGATTACCCCACATATAATCGCGGTCAAGGTAGAAACCACGCACTTCGTCAAAAAGCACAATTCTCGCCGTCTGCGGAGTATTCTCGTTTATAAACTTCTCCGCCTCATATACATCGAGCATTCTACTTAGAAACCCCGGCTGCGTTTGCATTCCAAACACAGGTTCGTAATTTAACGCCGCAAGCATTGCGCCGGAATAAATCGAACATATAGTAACACAAGCTACAAATCCAGTCACGCACCATTTTCCGAGCTTACCGCCGCTGATCCCCAACTCTGCGCCAGCCCCTGCAATCACACACAGAAGCGGAACGGCCGCTATCAAGTACCTGGAATGCTGCATGAGAACGAACCATGATAAGACAAAAACACCCGCCACGATCCCTGTCTGAAGTACACCTTTGTTAAATCTAGCTCGCAAAACATAGACAGGAATCAATCCCAGGAATGCCGGTCCGATCACAGCGAACACGTTAGCATTCTGCTTATTCGTAAACTTCGTGCCTTCCGTCAGCAAATTCCACGGCAAGAACAGCAACTCTGAAAATCCCTTTCCCATACCGAAACTGCTCTGCTCCGCCTGATAGACTTTAGCAGCCTCGACACTCCAATTCTTGCCGCCAAAGATATTGTACAGGAACGGATATACGGGATTTCCAGTGTAAACGAATGATTTTACATACCAAACGGAGCCTACTATCGCACCGCCGATCCCTACCAGCAAAGCCAATCGAACACCATCTGCTGTCTGGCACTCTCTCGCTCTCCATACGACTATCAGCGCGCAAATCGCAAATATCGGCACAACTGCTAGAACTTTCGTGCCGAGCGCAAATCCGCACATGAGCGCGCAGATAACCAGCCACCGCCGCATGCCCGACGCCTGCCAATTCAACATCGAGTAGACCGCAAGCAGAATATAGAATCCCATAGTGATGTCCGCATAAGCAAGACCGGCCTCGTAGAATACGACAGGAACGGTCATAAATATCAGTGCTGCAATCTTCCCTGCAAGCGAGCCTGAATAGCGACTACCCATGGAGTAAATGCCCGCCGCCGAACCCAGGTACAGAGCGAAATGGAATAGTTTTGCCACTCCGGCACTATGGGTCGCCAAGCCGATGGTATAAAGCATTTCTGTCAGGAACGGGAAGTTGGAATGGGAGGTGAAAGGCACGTAGTATATCGAATGGTGCATAAGGTAGAGCTTTGGGACCGCAAGGTGATACGCCAGGCCGTCCCAATCCATCCCGGTAGGAGGAGCAAGCGCGCAGACCAACGCCATTCCCCCAATACACACCATCGAAAATCCAAGCAGGAAATCACCGGGTGAACGACATGGATTCTTTGACGATTTCTTGATGCTTACAATCTCGGAATAGAGGTTTCGAATTTCAGGAATTACTATGACACCGATAATTCCAATTGCAGTCAGTATTACTGCCGGATACAAAACTTTCAGAAGCCCGATGGCCAACACCAGGTAGGAGAAGCAGCCGAATCCAAGCGCCAGTGAAAAGACGATGCTTTCTACCGTAGAAGAGGACTTGATCCTCAGTAGAAGCAGCAACTTCCGCCCCAGCGCCACCGAGATGACGAGGAAGATTATGAAAATCGGTAACGCTAATAACGGCTGCATATACTGATCCATACACTCAAACTCTGAGATCGATCAATTCTTCGCGAATCTGGTTTCTGCACTTCGCTTCGCCAAGATGGATAGTGGTCCTGCCCAGGTAGTGACCCCACCAGCCTGCTTGTACCACCGCGGTACTACCGATCCATTCAGGCTCTGTCAGCACCGCGTGAGTATGACCACCCACCAATAAATCTATACCGTCAATCGACGCTGCGAGTTCCCGATCCTTATGCAATCCTATATGTGTAAGAGCGATTACGATATCCGCTCGCTTCCTTAATTCCGGCACGACCTCCGAAGCGGTTAGCAGCGGATCTTCGAACCAATATGGACTAAACTTACTGGCGACCATTTTCCTGGTTATCATTGGTACCGTCAAACCAAAAAGCGCGACTCGCACATCACCGACCTGCAACTCGATGCTCGGTCTTACTCCATCTGCTACCGCGTCTCCATCTCTCTTTCGCAGATTCGCGCAAAGAACAGGAAATCTGGCAAGACTCACTTTTGACTTCAGCCCCATCTCCATAAAATGAAACTCACGGTTACCCATCGCCATCGCATCGTAACCGATATCGCTCATTTTAGAAATTACAGGCTCTCCACCCAGCCGGTAATAGATGTTACCTGATGAAATCGCATCGCCGCAATCAACGAGGAGACAGGGCTCGCACGATGCCTTTTCGCGCGCAATTATCTCCGCCGCCAGCTCAGTGAGTTTGCCGTGCAAGTCGTTCGTGTGCAATATGGTCAGGGTCGGCATGTGTTATCCTCCTCGATAGAAGAAATCACACAATCCCTGCCTTGAACAAATCTTTGAGCATCAGTACGCCTATCGGACGCCTGTCATCATCTATGACCGGCAGTTCGCCAATCCGAAATTCTTCCAGCATCCGTACACCTTCGGTTGCGAACCGGTCAGGGCCTATCGACTTTGGATTGGAAGTCATCACCTCTGATGCTTTCTTTCGCAGAGAATTATCATCTTCGAGCATGTGCCTGCGGAGATCTCCATCCGTGATCACCCCTGCCATGCGTCCCTCGGCATCGACCACGATTCCTGCGCCTGCACCGGCCTGTGTGATGGTAAACAACACATCTCGAACGATATCATCTACACCCACCACAGCCATTTGCTCATCAGTCCGCATAATGTCCCGAACCTTTAACGTCAGTTGTCTGCCCAATGCCCCGCCCGGATGGAAGAGCGCATAATCTTCTCGTGTGAAAGCCCTCTCCTCCATTGCCGCGAGCGCAAGGGCATCACCCAAAGCCATCATCACTGTCGTGCTGGTGGTCGGGGCCAAACCGAGCGGACAGGCCTCGCGTTCGACGGAGACATCCAGCACCACATCGCTGACCTTAGCAAGAGTGGAATCCGTTCTGCCGACGATGGCGATCATCTTTGCCCCGATGCGCTTGATAATCGGGAGTATCGCGGACAACTCATCGGTTTCGCCGCTGTTCGACAAAGCAATGACCACATCTTGCGCGGTCACCATTCCAAGGTCGCCGTGAACCCCCTCGGCGGGATGAAGATACAAAGCCGGGCTTCCGGTGCTGGCAAGTGTACCCGCAATCTTCCGTGCAACCGCTCCGGATTTTCCCATACCGGTTACGACCACTCGCCCCTTGCAACCAAGTATCATGTCGATAGCATCACAGAAACTATCGTCCAATCTATCCTTCAATGCCTGTATCGCCAACGCCTCGATACTAAGCACTTCTCTAGCCCGATCAAGCATATTACTACAACCCCCACCCGGATTTATGGTTTACCAAACGATTCCAGTATATCAACAATCTTCGATAATTCGCAATATGGCTGAGGATGATCGGTTTCATGAAATCGGCACACAGACTCAGGAAGAGCAAGCAAGATTGGGAGAGGGTTGAGGTGAACGGCGTGCTCTTACTACAATTGCCGGATTTCCGCACAAGATAGATGGATCAAGACTAGGAGCTAGAAAGCGCGGTTAAGCGTCCCAAATTAACCTATTTTCCGCGAGATTTAATAAACTCTCTGAGTTTTATGGCAAGCTGTTCTGGTGTGAAGTCGGTTGATCGAATGGCATACTTGCCTGCGAGCAATGGACTGTAATAAGCAACAGTCGGTTGATCAACATTGTGCCAGATTGGCAAAGCTCGCGGTCTCTTGTCACTATCTTCCAAGGCAAGAATGGCGCTAACCTCGCGCACTGGCCATGTCTTCTTCACATCGAAAAAGCTAGGCGATAGAACAACGATTCCGTAACGTGATGAACGCAAACCCTCGCATATTTTCTGATATAAGTCATCGCCTATAGTAAGCACATACTCGTCATACCAGACACTTACTCCCATCTTGATAAGGGCATCTGCCAGAGGGCGAACGAAGTCTTCCTTATCCTCTGAAGCATGTGAGATAAAAAAATCACTCATCTGCATCTCCTCGTCTTCCTTACGCATGATCTCAAGGTACTTTGGCCAGACATTCGCAAACTGACGCTGCAGATTCTTGCGTACAGGATGGTCGATACCTCGAACCATTCCCAGGAAGTTCAGCTTACCCTCTATGATCATATGTAATGGTGGTCCAGGATCAAGCCGGCTTGGGTGGTGGTAGAACTCAGTATGATGCCTCATCTCAGCAGCTTCAAGTCCATTAGTCCGCCAGTCGTGAATCATCGCTCGAATGTCTCGCACGAACTCGCGAGGTACGTTGACACCACTGTTTACTGTCAGCCCTGTAACTATCTGGCGCGTTGTATTGTGGTGGAGGTGAACCTTAGTTGGATGGATTAGAAAGCCATTCTGTTCCACGATCTCACGCACGCTCTTGCCAGCAACAAGCTTACCGTCCCCGGACACAACTGCCAAATCGGAAGGAAGCGTCCCTTTCCGCTTGGAGAAGGTCATGTCATCTGCATATCGCGTGTAAACGCACTGATGCGAGGATGCGAGACGAAGCAGTTGGGCGTCCATGCGCGAGCAGATCATGTTAGATATCACAGGTGAAGATGGGGCGCCCTGAGGGAGAGCTCCATCGTGACAACAGATCTGGGCTAAGACTGTTGCCACCTTGGGACATGCACCGAATGGTCTAGCCATGAACAAACCTCGCACTCTCCCAAAGTTGATCGTTGGAAAGAAATCCTTGAGGTCGATGTTAAGGACCGCTCGATGATTGGCATGCAGTTGCGCATTCGTGACAATCGACTTTTCTCGCGTAAAACCGTGAGCAGCTGGTCGTAACACCACCCGGTCCTGCAGAAACTCTGCTAACCGGCGTTGGATAGCCTTTAGTTCTTTTATTGGTGCTCGGATAGTTCTCGTACCACCAGTACGCTTGCTGATTTCGAAGATCGTATATCGCTTATTCTCAGGTACTACATAAAGGAGAAACCGAACCTGCTTCGCTGAGGTGCCGAGCAGACTGGCTACATCATCAATGCAGACTACATCTTGAAAAATTGATTTTGTGGCAGACTCAGACATTGTTGATCCTTGAGTGATTGGCACTGGGTTTCGTCAGATTTCTCTTATCCCAAACTTCATGTCCGCATTGCAAACAGACACTCTATGATAGAAAGTTAACGCGAAGGGGTAATAGCGACACCTTCGTAAACAGACCGCAGGAACAACAGCCCAACAAGTAATCCTTCAAAACACCCAGTGCCAAACTGTAATATACAAGATACGTTAAAGTCTTTGATACCGAACGATATCTCGCTGGAATTTCGCCAGTTATGATGAGCAGCGGATATTTCCTAGACATCATATGTTGTCATCGCTTAATCCACGATTTCAGTATACATCGTTTTCATTCGGACAGCAATACTTTGATATCAGCGAAAACTGCTCGACCGGAGTGCTACCAACCTCCGGCGAGCCGCATCACACGACTTGTCCAGATACACGGCCTTTGAGTATTCGACGATGGCGCTCTTGCGGAATCCGGCTGCTTCGTAACATGTTCCTAGATGATAACGAATCTCTCCCTGGGACGGTTCGATTTCGACCGCCTGCTTCAAATAACGTATTGCCGAACGAAAATCGTGCTTGCGATAATAGACCCATCCCAGTGAATCTAGATATGCACCTTCTTTGGGACACAAGTTGACTGCACGCTTTGTTAGTCTCAACGCTTCATCAAGCTTGATTCCCAGGTCAGCGTACATGTAGCCCCAGTCGTTATAGGCAACTGCGTTATCCTCATAGATGCTGACGGCAGTGGAGTACGCCTTTTCCGCATCAGGGATCTCTCCTAGCTTTGAATATACATCACCAATAAGCCTGTATACCTGTGATCGTTCCATACTGCCGGCAGCATCTGATGTGCTGTGCAGCTTCGTGGCTTTCTCCAGATACGAAATGCCTTCCTTTGGCATGCCGTTGTAGGCCAAAAACGACCCGATCTCCAAGTACACATCGTACGAAGGATCTGCGGCGGCGGCCTGACCGAAATCCTTCAATGCATCTTCCCTTTCGCCTTCCGAAAACTCTCCTTGCCCTAAGGAAATTAGTTCCTTTGATCGATCCCGTTTCGATTCACATCCCTGCAGCAAAGCTGATAACAGGAGCAGGATAAAGATAACGATTAGACACTTTCTACTGCCGTTGTGTAGAGTCATTTCAAATCCTCACTGGTGATGTGCTTCTGAACCGCCGATACAGGGCGGTGCAGAATTCCGACCTGGTTACCGGCTTATCACTCGATTCAATGTTCGCCGGAGCGGGCGGTAAATCCTTCGGTTTCACTCTCTCGACCCACTTATCACCCCACGAGCCGTCGATCCATGGAGTTACTCTTGACAGCCATGTTAACATCTCACCACAGGTCAGTATCTCGGAAGGGTCTCCCGCTGAGTCTGCTATTTTCAACGCTTGCAACTGCTTCAAGCTCGATTCCATGCTCCCGCCGCCTTCATGTTTTACACTCGGCCCGTAATAGGTCATGAAGTCGCCCGCCCTGATCGCCGACAGGAACCACTGCGCGGCAGTGCCGCGAGTAATCGGCTTGTTCGGTTCAGCCTCATACGAATTAAAGAAACCCCGCGTGCCGTAGAATTGAAGAGCCTGCCACTCCGTTTCCGATAAATCCTTACCCGGCCCTTGTACGTCGGAGAAGACAGATAGAACTTGACTATCCTCGGCAAGCCAGGATTGGAGACGATTGACGGGAACATTCCTCGGCTCGATACTCAACTGTCGAGCAATGTGAGCGGCGGATCCGGCAGCCTGCCCCATCGCCATCCAAACCGGCTCCATTCTCAAAGTGCCGAATCCCAGATGTGTTGCCGAAACAGCCCCAGCGACAATCAATCCGTTTATGCGTTGAGGGATCATTATGCGATAAGGGATCTGATAAGGCTGAGTTATCCCACTGAGCCAGAAGAAGCCTTCCAATTCCAAGTCATGTCCGGCCTGCATCTTCCTGGTAGCGTGAGAGTCGATGCTGTATCCACCGCAGGCGATGGCATCGAATTTGATCGGAGTGCGCTCAATTCCCGGCCCAAACATGGCATCCTGCGCGGTAAAAGTGTACAAACCCTGTATGCGCCGTGCCTCGCGCACGTATATCTGCCGTGGGAAATGATTGTTGTCGGGATACTCGTCTTTAGCGAGTCCCCATGCACGAGCATCGAGCCTCAAGTCGAATGGAAGCTCCCTATCATTCTGAAGAAAGTAAAGCAACCCGAGAGTATAATCTCTGTAGCGTTTCACAATCCTTTCGCGCTCAGCCGGAGACGCCTCGGGATATCCGTAATTCTCCTCCGGAAGATCAGTCGATACAAGGCTCAACGGCTGGTTATTTGCATCGTACTTTCCGTTTGGAAGCAGGCGAGTCTCGATAACGTCCGCAAAAGTCTTTACTCTCCCTATCTTGATTGACTCGAAGATAGCAGTATAGTCGTCACGATTATAATTATCCGGCATTGACGGCTTGATCTGATTCGCTGGATCTTTGGTCAGAGTGAGGCGGAAGTTGTACGCCTGGACTCTTCTATCTCCCTTTCCGGTGCTGCCGGGCAATACCATCCTTGTCAGATGGTCAAGGTATATTACCCCGGCATACGGCTCGCCCTGTTCCTCTCGGGATTCCCGTCCAATGCGATACGGAACACCAGCCATTGCCGCAACGTCCCCTTCGTAGGTCGCGTCTATGATGATACCTGCACGTATGCGGACACGCCTGTCTCGTCGAGTATCGAGAAAATTCACCGCACTGAGCCGGTCACCAAGAACAACAACGCCTTCAGGTTGATAGTGCAGTCGCAAATTGATTTTCTTTTCGCCGGAAACCATTTTGTTCAACACGGTTTCCGCTGCAGAGGGCTCGAAATAGTACCCATTACCCGAATCTTTGACTTGCTGCGACTCTTCGCCGTATGTATCGGCGTAGTATCGACGGATATTTCTCACATATTCCCCGAATATGCCGTCCACGCTATGCCGAGGCCCTATGTCGGTTCTACCGAGACCGCTGGTCATCATTCCACCGATGTGCACAGTAGGTTCAGTCAAGATAACCTTTGATCCTCCACGCGCGGCAGCAATGGCAGCAGAAATCCCGCACGGAGTCGCCCCTACTACAAGGATATCGGTTCGAATCTCCGACTCATACAGTTCAGCCGAACTCGCTCTTCCGAGCGTTAAAATATTGACGAAGGCAATCGACACAATGGCCAGCGTTACCAAATTGCGCTTCTTAGCAAACATAAATCTCTCCTGTATCAAGCACTAACGCATGTAAGTCTAACACCCATGATCTATCATATCAAGACCGACCATATATCACACCTGAAGTATTTCCAACGATTACAATATCTGCTCACCGGTCATATTTAATAGGATTTGGAGAGGAGATCACAGCATTGGGCGAATGCACTATGAAGCCGCTCGGCGGACTGTTCTGCGACCTGTATGAACTGACGATGGTTGCAGGTTACCTGAAATCCGGAAAGAACACTCAACATGCAGTTTTCGAGTATTTCTTCCGCAGATTACCCGAACATTCCGGGTTTGCCGTATTTGCGGGACTCGACGACCTCCTGGATGATCTGCGAGACCTCCGATTCTCGGATACCGACATTGGCTATCTTGAATCGCTCGGTCTTTTCGATACCGATACTTTGCATTACTTCTCTGACATGCGATTTCAAGGTGATGTTTGGTCGGCACCGGAAGGGATGCCGGTGTTCCCATACGAGCCGGTAGTTGCAGTACGCGCCAGTCTTCCACAGGCGCAATTGATCGAAACACTCCTCCTTTGCCGATTGAACTACCAAACACTCGTGGCAACAAAGGCATCGAGAGTTCGTATTGCCGCATCCAACGATCAAGTCATGGAGTTTGGTCTCAGGCGCGCTCAAGGCCCCGATGGTGGTATGAGCGGTACAAGAGCGGCAATTATCGGAGGCTGCGACTCTACGTCCAATACACAGGCGGGAAAGTGCTTCTCAGTGCCGGTAGTCGGTACTCAAGCACACAGTTGGATAATGTCGTTCCCTTCGGAACTGGACTCGTTCCGAGCGTATGCGAATGTATTTCCCGAGCATCTGATCCTTCTGGTCGACACGTATGATACTCTAAACAGCGGTGTCCCGAATGCAATCCGTGTATTCAAGGAACTGCGTGAACGAGGCTGGCGCGGAAAACCCGGAATACGGCTCGATTCCGGCGACCCTGCGGTGTTAAGCATAAAGGCGTATCAGATGCTTGCAGACGCAGGCTTCCCCGATGCAAGTATTGTAGTATCGAGTGATTTGGACGAGTATGTTATTTCAGATGCAAAGGCTCGAGGCTCAAAGGCCAACGTATGGGGAGTCGGAACCAGACTGATGACAGGAGGTTTCGACCCGGCGCTGACAGGTGTATACAAGCTGGCAGCGATCGAGGATCAAGGAACATGGCTATCCAAATTCAAAATTTCCGACAGCCCGGAAAAGACTTCGGACCCGGGCTGGCTCATTCCTGTTAGATTCACTGGCGAAAACGGGTTCATTACGTGCGACGTTCTCTTCGATGCGCATGATCAGTCGTGGAAATCGGGATCCGTGGTTGCCTACGATAGATTGACTCTACAACCGTTATGCGAGTTGCCGCATACGTATCATCGTTCCCCGACACTCGCACAAGTGATGCAAGACGGCAAGCGTATATCACAGAAGGCCGAAGTGCTGGATATTCGAGGGTTTGCGTTGGAGCAGATAACCCGTATTCGACCCGATATGAGGGATTTACATGAGCCGGCAGCCTACACGGTGGCTTTGAGCGCAGAAGTGGCAGAGAAGAAGCGGTCAGCTATCAATCAATATCAAAGACTACCCTAGGAGCGCCGGTGCTCCGTCCGACCAAAACGCTTGACGACATGACCTTCACCGGCGAGCACATTCTTGACCCCCACCCACCAGGCGCGAAGAGGCAGGCTCCTGCCGATAACCAGTTTCGCGTCTTTGAAGTTGTTTAGAAACTCCTCCGGAGTCGAAAATCGGTCTATCTGATTCAAACACGCATTTATTGCCGGGAGATAATGCGCATCACTCCCCACTGCACCGATTTTTCCATGGCGCTTGGCAAAATTCCGGGCGATCACATAAAAAGACGGAATTACAACCTTGGCATTGAAAACTTCGATTATGTCCACATGATCTATAATCTGCATCAAGGCACTTCTTTTCAAACGATTGATTTTGAAAGGATCGAACGGATGCGGTATATAGACTATCCCACCCTGTTCCTTGATGCGCAAGACCGTTTCCATCGGATCCAGTCCTGGCTTGATTTCTTCATTCAAGAACAATCCGATTATTTCACCCTGATTGGTTTTGATCTCTTCGCCGACTATGACCCTGACGCCCTTACCTATAACAGACTTTAAGGCAAGCGCTCCGGCAGTGGTATCGTGATCGGTAACGCCGATAGCATCGACACCATGAGCGCGGCAATAGTCGCCGATCTGCTCCAATCTGGTTTCGGCACAGGCAGAATACAAAGTGTGCACATGCAGGGCTACGTTAACTTTGGAACGAGTAGTCTCAGACAAGACGAAAGCACCTCTATCGTTACGGGAGCATACCCGATTGGTTCTGCGTCGGCATGGACTGGTATATCTTCTTCCAAAAACGATTCGATATGAACTCGTTTAGCCGTCACATGCATTACGTTCGACGGATCCAGGGGCATACCATCCATTAGCTTTATCAAACATTTTACAATTTCGAGTTTGCTCATCGGTCCCTTGATTACTATTACATCGAGCAAACCATCATCTATCTTCGCATCGGGAGCAATCGACAACCGTCTCCCGTATACCGGCGTGTTTGCAACTGTTACCTGCAGCGCATCCTCGATATGCGATTCGTCGTCGACTCTGATCAGCAATCTCTGAGGATGCCAATTTTTCAATGTTGTAAAAAACGCCTTGACCGCATCACGGAGACTGTGATTTCTATGGTGACCGTAGGCATGGAACGCCTGGGCGTGGAATCCTGCCCCAGCAGCCTGGGTGAACAACTTTCCGCCTGCAAGGCCCAAGTCTATCCGTTTCTCCACACCGGATGCAATTACTTTGATTGCCGATTCCAAATCCATCGGAATCCCGGCGGCATTGGCAAGATTATTCGCAGTCCCAAGGGGCAATATGCCAAACACTATTCGATCACACGCTTCTCCCTGAAGCGCATTATAAAGACTACCGTCACCACCTGCAACGATACAAACGCTGTCCATCTCCAGGGAATTCACGGCACAGCCCACACCGTCGTATTCCAGAGTATTCAACTCTTGTGCGTTCAGGCCGTGCGCACTTAGCAGTTCAAGCAAATTCCTCGAAGTCAGACCAAATGCCTTGGCGCGCCCCGAATGCGGATTGAATATGAGAGCAGCTTTCATGATGTCCATTCACCTGCAACTCATATACCCGTCATTATAAGATACGGAACGATCACTCGGCACAACGCGAAACAGAATATGCCAAACGCAGAACCGATCTCTATTCACCCATTACCTTGACGATGACACGCTTGCGGCGGCGGCCGTCGAATTCACAGTAGAAAATCGTCTGCCAAGGACCTAAGTCGAGCTTCCCGTCGGTAATCGGAATGATCACTTGATGATGAGTCAGCAGATTCTTGAGATGAGCATCACCGTTTTCTTCTCCGGTCATGTGATGCCGGTAGTTCGGCCCGTACGGCGCAAGACGATCGAGCATATCGTCCGCGTCCTGAATGATGCCGGGCTCGTTATCATTCACCCACACACCTGCAGTGATGTGCATGGCACTTACGAGCATCATCCCCTCTTTGATCTTGCTGTCCGTTAATATCCTGGCGCAATCATGTGTAATATTCAGATACTCGCGCTTTTTATCCGTGTTGATCCAAAGGTATTCAGTATGAAACTTCATCGAGTACTGCTCCTCTCCTCAATCTTACCCCGACTGCATACAGCGATACTTTCCACTACAACCCGTTTCCCACTAATTCCTTATAGAATTGCGCCGGAGCAAGTTCCTTGTACTTTCCTGTCCGACTCTGAATCCATCGGCGCACATCGACACACAAATGGCATTTTCCGATGTAACCCGCCTTTATGGGAACGTAGCCGTATTCCTTCACGGCAAATTTGTAAAGACCGTAAGGTCCACTTTCTACCAGCATCGATACGATGGGAAGCGCACTCAAGTCGAGATAATACATGAGCGACTGCAGGTCACGCGCATCCCCGAGCGAAATGCCCGAGCAGAAACAAGGGATGAGATTGCCGTAAGGGTCGAAATGCGCATGTCCCGATTCAAGAAGTTCGGGTCTGCAGAAATTGTCCTTACAACACTCAGGAGGACGGCGTTCGTACATGTCTGCTATCTGGTATCCCATGCGGCCGCCCGTGATTAGGCTGTACTTCGAACGAATCGTGTACCGGGCAATACTCTCTCCCACGGAGTCGATATACTCGTTCAAGGAGATAGAGCGGTTCGTAGCTATGTTCGCGATCTGCTGGTAAAACTCGGGTACCCATAGTATCACGCCGCTCGGTCCAAAAATATCAGCGCCGACTTTTACCGCTCTGATAACATGGCTCAGCGTGATCCTTTCTGCATGGAACGGAGAGCAGGATATCAGTATACATTTCAGACCGGCATTTCGAAGAAGGTCAAACCGCTTCGCGGTAATTTCCTCGCTGCTGCACCAACCCGCATTTGTCTCAACGTACTCGATCGGGATACCGAATTCAGTAGCGAGCCGTTGGACTCTGAGCAATCTGTCGAAATCAAGAAAAGGCTCTCCTCCCGCAATATGGAAACCTTGGAGACGGCTCGATGTCTCGTTCAGGCCTTCGAAGATCCTACTGACATCCTGAACGCCGATCCATTCCTTCCATGCAGGGCTGCCTGCGTATAAACAATGCTTACAAGTACAGTTGCACTTGTAGCTCAACATAATGCCGCCGGAATCAATAGGGGTAATAGTACTACTCATTGGACATGTAACTCAATAATATCGCCATCAGCCAGAACATAATCTCTGCTTACCATCTGACCTTCGAATTTTTGATGACTCCATATCTTTGCAAATTTCAATTTTTGTGCAAAATCCTTATGTATCATAGATGCAAGGTCGAGAAGCGTGCTTCCATTAGCCAACACGAAAGGAGATTCTTTATCCGCAGGCTTACCAGGCATTTTGGTATATACCCTGACTATGTCCAGCATCTTGAAAATGTCGGTTTTCAAGACATCGAGCCCCGATTCCGTCTCACTCGACACTGGATATACAGGAAAGGACTCGCCAAAAAACTCTCTCACAATTTCAAGATTATAAGCCGCATCAGGCATATCCATCTTGTTCAACACCATGAGCGTCTTCCTTGATGTCAGGCCTGTACCATCGTCTTCACACGGTTTTTCCCAGCCGCACAAACGAAGCTTGAACTTTTCCAACAATGAAATGGTAGTTTCTATCTGGCTCAGCACATCGGGATCAGCCGCGTCGAGCACCAGAAGCACTGCATCGCTGTTTCGAGCAATCGCCACTACCCAGGCCTCGGTAAATTCTTCACTGATTGGAGGTAGATCGACTATCTGAATCCGTATATCTTCGTACGGCATCATCCCCGGCTGCGGCTTGTGTGTGGTGAAAGGATATTCTCCAATCTCGGCGTGTGCTTTAGACAGAGTGGATAAAAGGCTGGACTTACCTGAGTTCGGAGGGCCGACTAATGTAACCTGACCGGCACCTTCCTTTTCAACATTGTATTCAAGCCCGCGTTTGCTTTGGGCGTCTTTCTTGCCATCACCATCGCGCAGTTTAGCGATTTTTCGCTTGATATCCGCCTGCAGGTGTTCCGTGCCCTTATGCTTGGGAATAATCGACAGCATCTCTTCCAACGCGACCAGCTTCTCTGCCGGGGTTCGTGCTGCTCGATATCGCTCTTCAGCTTCTTTATATTGCGGAGTCAGATTCGCAGGCATGTCATCTCGACCTCTTGATATCAGGGGTTACCGAAAACCACATCACTTTATCATATTTGCCTCACGGAATACAATTACAGCCGCTTC
>Ga0272448_1004163_pt1 | contig 16666 bp, 14 predicted proteins | sample YNPCB0191_FD_202220 | JGI IMG/M metagenome (GOLD analysis project Ga0272448, IMG submission 202220) | Hot spring sediment microbial communities from Yellowstone National Park, WY, United States - YNP-CB-019-1 | ecosystem: Environmental > Aquatic > Thermal springs > Hot (42-90C) > Sediment...
AACGAGAGATTATCGAACAGATCACCGAGCGGATTGTCATTGGCACCGATGACATCGAAATCAACCTCTGCTACTTGCCGTCTCCTCCTGAATTGATGGCAACTGAGCAACGCGCCGTGGTGGGCGCAGCCTACCCACTGTTTGCGATACCGGAGTCGCCAATCACACCGCGCGAAAGTCCACGCAAAATTCCAGGCGTTTCGCGCTGAACTGATAGGCTTCGCTATCCCCATTACGTCCCAGGAAATTGCCGCTGTAGGTGAGCCATGCCTTTTCGCCGCCATCGGTGAACCATTTGGACGGCAAGGACGGGTTATATAATGCGGTGCCCCAATCGTCAACCTGGTGGAAGAGTTTCCACGGTCCCCAGGGGCGCGGCGCTTCGTACAGCGCCAGGAAGGTATGGTCGAAGGCGGCTTGCACGGGGGCATCGAGATTGGTGTAGCCCCACTGGGTGAGGACGAAGCGCCGCAGGAACGGCACCCACTGGATGCCGGTCATGCTGGTATACCCGCGGTGGGCGAAGATGGGGGACGCATTCCAGGGATCGCGCGACCAGGGATGCTCCCATGAGATTTCGGGGCGAGTAAACCGGTTGCCATACCATTCCCAGTCGCCGGCATCCAGATTACCGATTTTCTCCCGCGGGCACCGTTGCAGCAACATATAGTTGCCGTTATTCCAGGCGTTCGCGGAGACGGCATAGACATACTCATCCATGGCGTCCTGGTAATCCTGACCGAACTGCACGAAAAACGGCGCCGAGAAATGGTTGCCCTTCCACATGGCTTCGTAGAGTGCCGGCTTTGCCGACCAGGTGACCCCATGATCTTTCGAGGCGATGATGCTGCCGTCATACGTCCGCTGCACGCAATCCGCGTACTGGCCCGCCTGGCTGTGCTGGCTGACGCCCAGATACAGCACGCCGTCGATGCTGACAATCCCATTGCCTTTCCAGGTATAGATGCCCTCAAATTGCCCGGCGCGCCCGTATTCAACCATCGGATTCACCAGGTGAATGCATCGCTCTTCCGGCGCCCCTTCAATACGAAAGACTGCCAGGTTGCTGTTGTTGGATTGGTCGATGCCCGTCCCATCGTCGGCCACGGCATAGATATGCCCGTCATCGGCCCAGGTGGTCGACCAGGTATCGCCGTTGGCAGGATAGCGGATCTCGGGACTGACCTCGCGGACATGACGAATATAGTCGCTGCGGTCGTAGGGAAAATGCATATCGGAACTCCTTCTGCATTCAAGCGATCTTTTCGACGGTGTGTTTCTTTGTTGGCGTCTCTAGACCTCTTTGACTCTCCGTTTTTGAGCTGGGGTGGGTGAGCAGCATAACGATTATTCTATGTTTAGCCACAAAAGGGCACAAAGGGCACAAAAGAAGGGGTATCGTTCGCGTGTGCCGGTTGCGGATTTAGTCGGGGACTGTCCCCGCCGCTTGGGCTCGGGTGGGAACCTGGTGCCCGTTGAAGGGACTGTCCCCAACTTTCGTTCCCCAATATCCCACGCCTGCGTTTACGTTTCCAACCCGAATAATATCTTAAGTTCGGCTGTCGGTTCAAATTCAATCTCATGAAGAAACGGCACGCAATCCTGCCGCATTTTCCAGGCAACATAAGGACACTGCAGTTCTTGAAGCAGCCGCGTCACGATCTCAGCCTTATGTGTGGCATTGCCGAATGTGATAGTTCGATCTCTTCCGTAGCGCTGATATACGCCTAACAGGTAGGAAAACCGTGCATCATACTCGGGATTCAGGTGCATCGTGTCAATCGGTGAAAAGATGGAGTAGGAAATCTGTCGGATGGTATAACGTCGTCTCGTTCCTGTATCGGGATATAAAATGCTGTGCTCATAGGTAAAATCGCTGCCATAGAATGTATTGATGAGGTCGGTGATTTCTCGTGAGATGATATAGATGAATCCGTTCGCATCCATCATACGCTGAACAGTCGTTGTCAGGTTGTGTTCACTTACCAGCCTGTGTAAGTGCTCCTCGAAGGCATCAACGACTTCCATCTGGCTGAAGTGAAACTGCTCGATAATATCACCATTTTGAACAATATCACGCCCGCGATATTCGTCGAGAAAGCCGAGGATGACAAAGGCGCTGTCAATCGTAGGCGTATAAACAGGGCGTTGGCCCAAAAGAATGATTTCCGGGTCTTCCATCGCGTGTGCCCCTTTTGTACCCTTTGTGCTCTTTTGCGGCTATTCAAAATTCCCCGCCCCCATTAACGTCTCGACATCCAGCAACAGCAGCCCATCCCTCTCCGCTATGGCGGTGACGTCGGGGGTGAAGCCGGAGGCGGAGCAGAGGAGGAGGCGCGTGGAATTCCGCCAGTCGTCGGGCAGGTTGCGGACTTTGCGGCGGAGGTCTTCCACGACGTTGCTGCCGACCGGGCTCTTCCACCATTTACATTCGCCGGCCAGCAGCACCCGCCTGCCGGCGTCGGACATCTCGGCCAGCAGGTCGATTTCGGTGTCGCCGCTCCACCAGCGCCCGACATAGCGCGGCACCAGTGTGCCCAACGCGGCGCCTCCATGCATTACGTATTGCCGGCAGACCGCCTCGAAGACGCCGCCCAGGTAGGTATCCAACTGCGGCAGGATGAACTCCTGCCAGACGGTCTCGCCTTGCCCGGCCTGAATGAGGCTCTGGTGGGGCAGGATGAACCGGCACCAGAAGGCGACGAAGGGATCCTGCACCCGATAGAGGCCGCGCTTGCTCTTCTCCGGGTGGATCTCCGTCGCCGGCATCTCGCGCTGCAACAGCCCCATATCGCGCAGGATGCCCACGTATTTCGCCGCGACATTCGCCGGGATGCCCGCGCGGCTGGCCATCTCGGACAACCGCGTGGCGCCGCCGGCCACCGCTTTCAGCAGGCTCAGGTAGGTCGAGATTTGTGTCAATTCGGTGCGCAGCAGAAACTGTACTTCATCGAAGAGGAACCCGTGTGGGTCCAGCATTTCCCGGCAGGCATTCGTCCGGATATCCCGCTGTGGGTCAAAGCGCTCCAGGTAGGCGGGAATCCCACCGAGTAGCCCATAGGCGACGAGCCGGTCGCGCGCGGGATAGTCGGGGAAAAACAACCCGGCATCCCACGGGCACAGTGGCTCGAGCCGCGCCTGCCCCGTCCGCCGGCCATAGAGCGGTGAGCGCTCGGCAAGGACCTCGCTCTCCATAAAGCCCACGTGCGAACCGCATAGCACCAGGAAAACTTGTGTTTCCTTGCCGACAGTGTCCCACCAGCGTTGCAGGATCGATGGCAATGCCGGGTTGTCCTGGCACAGGTAGGGGAACTCATCCAGCACCACGACAAAACGCTCATTCCGTGCGACTTGCGCGATGTAGGTGAGCGCAACGTCCCAACTGGTGAACCGCATCGAGGCCAGCAACGGATCGGGCCGCGCCTCCAGCAGTGCCTCGCGGAACTGATCGAGATTATCCGGCTCGCGCACCTGCGAGGCCAGGAAGTAGACGTGCGCTTTGTCCCGACACCATTCCCGGAGCAACGCAGACTTCCCCGTGCGGCGGCGCCCATACAGCACGAATAACTCGGCCCGAGCACCCGCATGGCGGTCATTGAGGCTGCGCAATTCTCGCTTGCGATTGACAAACATCTTTGATCCCAACAAATGCAACTTTCAAGTATTATACTTCAAAGTTGCATTTGTGCGAAGAGCAAGTGTAAGCGGAATAGGCATCGTTCACTTCGCCAACTTTCAGCCGGTGCTGTCTACCAGTGAAAAGCGCGTCTTGATCTTCTCCAGCTCAGCCATCGGCACCGGAACATCGCTAGAGAAATAGAGTTGGTCACTGCTCTCGTTACCCAGGTACATGGCCGATGTCGCCCCTTGCAGTCCGGTGTGCTTTTTTCCGGCCCAGTCTCTCGGCATGATATACAGGGTGAGCTGCATGCGCGTGTCGCCGGTAGTTCGGGTGATGTGCACCGCGAAACCATCGCCGCCGGTGCTGCGCTGCCAGCCGTCCGGCGTGGAGGCAAGTTGCACCGCGGTGACCGCGCTGTTGGCGCCGAAGAGCTCGCGGGCATACACTGTCCAACTCTTTTTCACCTCGGCGAGCCGCTCCTGCGGGGTCAGGCGCTGGGAGGTGACCGGTGCGGTTACTTTCTCCCCGAGTGCCTGCAGTGATTCATAGGCGGCCTGGCGTACGGGATACATCAGATACCCGGTCCCGGTCAGCACCGCGCCGACTGGTTGGGTGACCGGAGAGGTGAGCATCGCGCGCAACTGCATCACCGTATCCGCACCGGGGAAGTAGCGCAGCATATGGGCGGCATCACTCGCATACCGGATATCTCCCAGGTGGCTCCGTGCGAGCAGCATCGCGCGTGTGTCCTCGCTGAGCGGCACCTGCAGGAACGCGACTGAACCGCAGAAGAGGTCGTCCTGGATTGCGCCCCACACCTGCAGACGGATACTGCCATCGCCGGGGACGATAAAGGATTCAGATGGCTCTTTCGACGCCGGAATGTGCGCGAGCAAGGGGTCCGGCTTCCACCCGGTCCATTTCCTGACCGTCGCCAGGATCGCCTCCGGTTTCTCGAGGTGCGTCATATTGGCCAGGTACACCTGGTAGGGGTGTTGGAGATCGATGAGCACCGGTTCGTCGAGGACATGGCGGCTGCCGAACACGGCGTATTGGTGCGAACGATCATCCGGATGCAGGAAGAGCAGGTAGGGATGACCTTTCGCGCTCTCGCCGATCTCTTCCACATTTTGCGGATCATAACAGGCTTCTACGGTGAGCGTCTTCTCAGCCAGTTTCCCCTTCAGCACCTCCAGCACCGTGAAGGTGAGGCGGCGGAAAGAATAATACGGGGTATCCGTTTTCGTGAAATCCTCGCCCTTCGCCACCGTACCGCGTACAATCAACGGCGTCTTCACCGCCAGCCATTCCAGGCTCGGTGTGCTGGAGATATCCGCCCGCAGGAGCGTCATGGCGCCAAGGAGCAGCAAGAGCATCAGGCATTTTCGCAACATGGTACATCCTTTCATCCGGAGGTATGTGCTTTTGACGGGCGAAGTGGGCGAATTGTTCCAAACCATGCCTCTCATAGTATCAGTCAATGATAAAAAAATCCTTTGTGTCCTTCGTGTCTTCGTGTTGAAAAACAAACGAGAAGCGACACCCTTCACCGGATTAGACATGATTCGGTAAAGATGTTACCATATGGCGCTTCAACTTTGGACCTTGGACATTCGACCTTGGGCCTTGGACTTTACTGAAGGAGTTTTTATAATGGTGACATATCCGACGTTAGCGGTTGAGCCTCGTCAGAATACCGGTTCCGGGAAAGCCCGCCAGCTCCGGCGGCTGGGCCTGGCGCCCGGTGTGGTGTATGGGCATGGTGAATCGCTCGCGATCACGCTCAACAGCAAAGCGTTTCGTGAGACGGTCGCGACGGATCAATACGGCTCCATGCTGGTCAAGCTGGAACTGGGCGGCAAAGAGGCCGGGTTGGCGCTGGTGAAGAACGTGCAGGTCAACACGCTGCGCAAGGAGATCATGAGCGTCGATCTGCAGCGCGTGTCGCTGTTGGAGAAACTGCACATCGCGATTTCCGTGGTGGTGACCGGCGAGCCGGTCGGCGTGCATGCCGGGGGCATCCTGAACATCGAGAAGCATGCCATCAACGTGCTCTGCGTGGCCTCCGCCGTACCCGAGCAGATCACCTGCGACATCTCCGCGCTGGGCATCGGCGATCATCTCACCGCCGGCCAGCTCGTGCTGCCGGAAGGCTGTGAACTGCTGGACAACGCCGATGAGTGCGTCGCCACCGTGCAGTCCAAGGGTGGCGCCGCAGAGACCAGCGAAACGGCTGCCGGGTAATCCCCGCCCACATCATCACGCGTTTTACGCCCCGGTCACCGGTGACCGGGGCGTTTGGCGTAGGCGGCGGCAAAATTATTCGTTCTCTTACTCTAACGCTAGATTCACCCACAACCCAACAGCACGCATAGGAGGTATAGGAAGGATGAGAGTGATGGGTATAGTGAGACCCAGCAAAATATAAATCTCATGATTCCCATCCTTCCCATACCTCCCATCAACAGCTTGTTTTTATTGGGGTTCTCAATCCCTGAGAAACTGATTCTGGGCTATAATCCGATTTCAGAGAAAGAGAAAGAGAAAGAGCTGGAGACGGTGGTTCGAGGGTGACACATGTGCGCTGATCACAGGTGGTGCTATCTATGCTGGATCATCCTGCTGGGGCTGGCGGGGGTGCGGGGGGATGCTGTGGAGCCGCGTCCATACACTGAATTCCTGCGCGATTTGACCGAGTTGCCGCGGCTGGCCGTGCTGCCCGTGCCTGGCGAGACGTGCAAGCAGTTCTCCAGTTATGACCGGAGGAGCGTGGCGCCGGACCAGCCCGGGTGGAACGCCAATAAGGACTGGGGGAATTTTCTGCGCCATGAGGCCGATGGGGAGGTGCTGGCGGAGATGGACGGGCCGGGGTGCGTTGTGCGCCTCTGGTCGGCCAATCCTGCCGGCACGCTGAAGGTCTACATCGACGGGGCCGCCACCCCCACCTGGCAGTGCGATTTCGCCGCGTTGACGAAAGGCCTGCTCCCGGAGGTGCCGCCGCCGATCACCGGCCTGCACGCCCTCGGCGCTAACTCGTACCTGCCCATTCCCTACCAGCAGCACTGCAAAATCCTCGTCAGCCATCCGGGCGGCCTGTACTACGCGGTGGATTATCGCACCTACCCGCCGGAGATGCCCGTCGAGTCCTTCACCTGGCCGCTTACCCCCGCGCAGCAGGCCGCCTTGCAGCAGGTGAATGTGCAACTGAGCCGGGCCGGAGAGCCGCCCTACATGGTGCCGGGGATGACGACCTGTACGGGAGAAGGGACCGCGTCTGCCGGCGGGGCGACGCCCGTCTTCCAATGCCCGGGCCCCGCCGCCATCACCGCGCTGAAGATCGCCACGCGCCTCCCCGCCGATCCCGGCGAGGCACGCGCCTGGCTGAACGACCTCCAACTTCGCATCACCTTCGACGGCGAACAGCCGCAGGTGCTCACGCCGCTGAGCGATTTCTTCGGCACCTCGCCGGGGTGGAATCCCTACCGGTCGCTGCCCGCCGGCGTGGTGGGGCAGGGGGGCTACGTCTTTTGGTACATGCCCTTTGCCGCCGCCTGCCGCATGGAGATCGTGAATATCGGCCCCCATGCCGTGCCATACTCCTGGGAGATCACCACCGCGCCGCTGACGTGCCCGTTTACCGAGCTGATGTATTTCCACGCCGGCTGGCATGAGAGCTACCCCAACACCGAATTCGACTGGCCACTGCTGGAGACCACCGGGCGCGGGCGCTATGTGGGCACGGCGCTGTCCATCTGGAACCCCACCCGCGGCTGGTGGGGCGAGGGCGATGAGAAGGTGTGGGTCGATGACGAAACGTTCCCGTCCTGGTACGGCACGGGGTCGGAGGACTACTTCGGCTATGCCTGGGGATCGACACAGCGCTTCAGCCACGCCTTCCACGCGCAGCCGCTGGCGGAAGGGCCGGGCAACGCCAACTACACCAGCGACAACCGCTGGCACATCGCCGACAACATCCCCTTCCAGCAGCATTTCCGCATGACCATCGAGAACTACGCGCAGGTGATGGACTACGCGGTGGCCACCTTCTGGTATCAGGCGCCGGCCACCCTGGGCCGCCTCCCGGCCCGCCCGCTCCACGCGCCGCGGCAGATGCCCTACGCTATTCCCGGTGCGCTGGAGGGCGAGGATCTGGCGATTCTGGCGAACACCATCGCCGAGGTCGGCCCGCAGGAGATGGGCTATTTCGGCGGCCACTGGTCGCACGACCGCCAACTCTGGCTGCGCCCGGCGCAGCCCGGCGAATACATCGAGCTGGTCCTGCCGGTGCCGGACGCCGGACGCTATCGCATCTACGCGTATCTCACGAAAGCGGTCGATTACGGCATCGTGCAATTCACCCTCAACGGCACGCCGCTGGGGACGCCGTTCGACGGCTACCACCACGGCGTCATCCCCAGCGGAAAAGTGCTGCTGGGCGCGGCCGATTTGCCGGCCGGCACGTCCACCCTGCGCCTGACCATCATCGGGAAAAATCCGAAAGCCCGCGGCCTGATGGCCGGGCTGGATGCGGTGCTGTTGCAGAAGGAATAAAGGTCCACATACGATGGTCGCCGGTATCGGTAACAGAGGGTAGGCCGCGCCCACCGTGGCGCGCGTGAGCGTAGTTCGCAGCCGTGAGGCGCAAACTCGAAACCGGTTGCGAGTTGTCGCACACGGAGTGGAAATTTCCACCAGCGCGCTAAGGTGGGCGCGGTCTACTGCTGTCCTTGATACCGGAGATAGTCACATATCCGGTAACATCGTATAATTCGCTATGCTTACCGACAGGTTGCTTTACTGAGGAACACCAATGTCTTATGCCGAGTATGGCGAACTCATACACTTTTTAAATACGCGCGATGAACGAAAGCGCGTCACAAAACCCCATCGTCTGCCGAATGAACGGTATACATTCAGCGATTGCGAATTCTTCATCACCTTATGCGCCCACCGTCAGCAGAACCCCTTTGCCGACCCACAGTTCGCCCAACAAATGATTAACGCGTTGCTCTGGTGGCGGACACACCACCAGCTCATGTTGTTCTGCTACTGCTTGATGCTGGACCACCTGCATTTCATCGTTCAATTGCCGGATGCGGTTCGTCCATTACGGAACGGGGGCATTCGCGGAATCGCCCCGCAAACCGTCATGGATCTTGTCGGCGACTACAAGTCGTATGTCACTTCACAGCTCTGGTGGAAACATGGGCATACCCCGAGCCTCTGGCAGCGCAGCAGTTATGATAGCGTCATCCGTTATAACGAGTCCATCAATGAAGCAGTGGTCTATTTGCTGAATAACCCGGTACGGAAAGAGTTGGTCGAGCATTAGTACGAATACCCATTTGTCAACATCGTCGACTCATGGTTCTGATATACAAGCGCTGGTGTCGCCGTCCCACCGTAGGCCGCGCCCACCGTGGCGCGCGTGAGCGTAGTTCGCAGCCGTGAGGCGCAAACTCGAAACCGGTTGCGAGTTGTCGCACACGGAGTGGAAATTTCCGCCAGCGCGCCCATCGCTGTCCTCGATCCCGGAGCGCCTCAAGCGGGGGGCGCTGATTTATGCAGCACCAATATCTTCCCCCCTGCCACCGCTGTCGCCGCATACCCCAATTCCGCATAATGCCGCAAGAAATACTGGAACCCCGCGTCCTGCACCAGCGGGTCGTAATGCAGCATGTCCCAGCTCACCACCACGGTGTCCACGTTGTTCACGGTGAGGTAGGGGAGGAAGGGGCGATCCGTTTGGAAGGCCAGCGTGCTGTGGGTGCCGGGGAGGTAGACGCCGTAGCCGCCGTCGATCTCGACGATCCGGCGGGCGTGTACGGCTTGCAGCGTGGCGATCGTCTCCCGCACCGGAAGGGGGGTGGGGTGCACGGCGGGCCACAGGCAGAAGCCCCTGGTGCTGTTCGGGGTGTAGGCCAGCAGGAGCAGCGCCAGCAGGCCGGTGAGGGCCAGTGGCGGGGTGGGGAGCTGGTGCGCGCGCCAGATGAGCGGCAGCGCCAGCAGGATGGCGCAGGGGATGATCAGGTAATGGTCGCGCGGGAAGATGACGGTCACCGAGACCGCCGGCGCCAGCAGGAAGCAGCCCATGGCGACGGTCAGCGGGTCGCGGAGGTGGGCACGCACGGCGAAAAGGCCCCACAGCACCAGCAGCGCGAAGAGCGCCACCTGCAGCCAGCCCACCCAGTGCGGCAGGCCCGGACTCATCACCAGCCGGGCGAAGTTCCCTGGAAGCTCATAGAGATTCTTCCCCCAGTAGCGCACCACCGCGGGGGCGTCGATGCGCAGGGCATCCCCCAGGCTGTGCGCGCCGGGAAAGGCGGAATCGGTGAGCATAGGCGCGTGCAGCCAGGAGTTGATCGCCAGGTGGCGCTCATGCGCGAGGCGGAGGGCATAATGCTGCTGGAAGGCGATCCAGCCGCGCTCCGTGCGGCTCCCCGGCAACCCGAAACACAGCACCACCAGCAGAAACGGGACCAGTTGGGCAGCAAGGAATCGGTATTGCCGCGTGCGGATCGCCAACACCACCCCGTATATCACGGCCACCGCACTCGGGAGGAAAAACTCAGGCCGCACCAGCGTGGTGAGCAGCAGTCCGAGAGTGAGCACGCCCGCGGCGGCGTTTTTGCGCTCGCGCAGCAGGCTGACGCCAATGAGCGTGCCCAGCACCAGGGTGAGCGCAAAGTAGGCATTCCAGGGGAGGATGCGCACGAATGTGGAGCCGAGGAAGATGACCGGCGCGGCCAGCGCGTAGGCGACAGGCACGCGGTTGATGCGCAACAGCACGTAGAGCAGCAGCACCCCCAGTGTGAGGATGATGAAGAAATTGGCGTAAAAGAGCTGCACCCGATTCGGGATCAGGTGGGAGAGCCCAGCGTACCAGAGCTGATACGCCGGCTCATAATCGAGCTTGCTGAAATTGAACCGGCAGAGCTCCACGCCGCGCACCAGCGACCAGGTCTCGTCGAAGAGCGAGACGTCATGCGTCCGGCTGTAGCCGGCAAGAAACTTTGCCGCACACAGCCCCAGCAACACCAGCGCCATGCCATCTGCCCACCATGTGCGCCAGCCAGCGATCCTTGCAACCGGATGGTTCGTCATTGTCCGCTATTCTAGCATAAGATGCCGGGTTTGCGGCCTGTTTCCGTGGGGAAAGCGGTAACTTTTTACACCCGCGTATAGGCACCGGCCCGGTGGCTGCCTTCGCGGCAGAGCCCGTCTGAGACCAGGAGGAACAGGCGGCGATGGGCATGCTGGTTGATGTGAGAGAGCGCGGTCAAGGCTGCCACCGCGTCTATGCAAACAGATCATATTCACGCGGTGTTTACATGAACCATGGTCCGATTTCTCGGTGAAAGAGAAAGAGAAAGAGAAAGAGTATGAACATCTGAAAGACACCCTTGTCGCATTTCCCATCCGGCAGGCTTTCTCACCTGTGCTACCATCGCTGCCGGGAATTCTCCCAGGATGAAAAGGAAAGGAGTCGACCATGACGTGGGTGATTCAGTGCACGGATGACAATACGCGGTTGATGGCGGAGAACAAGGATCAACTGGCGGAGAAACTCATGGATCACATGAAAGAAATGCATGACATGCAGATGACGCGCGACCAGGCGATGATGGAAGTGAATAAAATGGCCAAGCAGGCAGCGTGATTAGGGTTGAGTTTTGAGTTTTGAATTTTGAGTTATTTAGCAGGGTGTACGGCCGCTTTCTTGCGTGAAGGGTGCTCACACGACCTGATAACTCAAAACTAAAAATTCAAAACTCAAAATTGCATCATTCGTCCATCGAGAGGCCGACGAATGACGGCTCGGGGACGAGGGTGACGCCGAAGCGGTCGCGCACGCGGTCGCGGATCTCGCAGGCGAGCTTCAGCAGTTCGCGGGCGGTGGCCTGTCCACGGTTGATGAGCGCCAGCGTGTGCTTCTCCGAGATGCCCACGTTGCCGTGGACATGCCCGCGTCCGAACCCGGAGTGCTCGATGAGCCAGGCGGCGGGGATCTTCACCCGGCCATCGGGGGCCGGGAAGCGGGGGATGCGCGCCTCGTCGCCGCAGGTGTCGGCGATGATCGTCTCCAGCCGGGCAAATTCTTCCGTGGTGAGCACCGGATTGGTGAAGAAGGAGCCGGCGCTGCGCGCATTCGGGTCGCCGGCATCGAGGAGCATGGACTTCCGCCGGCGGATCTCCAGCACCAGGTCGCGGACCTCTGCGATGGATGGGCGCGCCAGGCGGCGCTCGCCCAGCAGGCGTTCCAGCTCAATGTTGCGGACGGCCGGTGCACCGCCCGGCATGAGGCGGAACCCCACCGCGAGGATAATATATCGCCCGCGGTCCTCCAGCTTGAAACGGCTCACGCGGTAGTCGAACCCACATTCCGCATTGGGGATCACGAGGGTGTGCCCGGTGGCCATCTCCAGCGCCTCGACATGGGTGATGGTATCGCGCACTTCCTGACCATAGGCGCCGACATTCTGGATGGGCGTGGCGCCCACCAGGCCCGGGATACCGGAGAGGCATTCCAGCCCGGCCCAATTCATCGCCACCGTGTGGCTGACCAGGGCGTTCCAGGTGACCCCGGCGCCGGCCACGATATCGACGGCATGCTTCGTGGCATGGATGCGCACGCCGCGCACCACCGCACGGAGCACCACGCCGGGAAAGCCCTCATCGGCTACCAACATGTTGCTGCCCCCGCCCAACACCAGCAGCGGGAGTCCGCGCTCCGCAGCCCAGCTCACCCCCGACTCCACAGCCTCTCGGCTGCCCGCGCGCAGAAAGTAGCGTGCGGGTCCCCCGATGCCCAGTGTGGTGTACGGGCCAAGCGGCACATATTCTTGTAGTAAAAAGTCGTGTGCAAACATCTTATCGCCGGAGACAATATGCCCGGAAAGCCGCGGCCTCACACAAAGAAAAATGGGCATCGAGAGCATCTGAGTGGTTTTAGCAACGGAAGCGATGTGGCACGGGCTTCCAGCCCGTGAAGTCGCCTTGGCTTCCAGCCAAGGCGAGTGGTGGGATATGACTTGACGCGCCTTGGCTGGAAGCCAAGGCGACACACGGCCAGGATGGCCGTGCCACTCAATAGTGCTTATGCATCCCGATGCTCTTGCCCGTGCCCGTGGTTGTTCGGCAGCGGGCGGTCGCGGAAGGTGTCGAAGAAGATGGGGCGGCCTTGCTCCACGCAGGCCACGGCATATAAATATAAGGCCGCGGACCAGGTCTGCCAGTCGTTGCCGCGGGGGGTGCCGTCCTGCGCGCGGATCCACTCGTTGAAGCCGTAGGCGAGATCCTTGTCATGGGAGAGGCGCACCACTCTGGTGAGTTCCAGCAGCTTGCGCTCCGCGAGTTGCGGGTAGCCGGCGGCGATGGCCGCCGCGATGTAGAAGCCGCAGATGAACGGCCAGATGCCGCCGTTGTGATACTCCCCCGGGCGGTTGTGCTCATGGTAGCGCGGGTGCCAGTCGGGGTCCTTGGGCCGGATGAAGGGGAAGAAGTTGGGCGGTAAATCGACCGCCAGATCCCTATTCGCCTGCATCTCCTCGCATTGCCCTTCCACCCAGCGAATCATCGCTTTCGCGCGCGCCAGCGAGGCCGCCCCGGAGAGGATGGCCAGGCTGTTGCCCAGCAGGTCGAAGCGATCACTGCTGAAGACTTTGTACGCCCACAGGGCATAGTAAGGCTTGTGCGGCACCACGATACCCTCGTGAAAGTGGTCTTCTTCGAGATTCTCATGGTCACGCACCACGAAGTGCTGGGTGAGCGTGCGCAACTTGGCCGCCCGTTCATCTTGCCCGAACAGCCGGAGGTAGCAGTACACCACCATATTCACGTAGAGCCCGAAGCCCAGCACCCATTGCTCGTCGCGCCAGTCGCTGGTGGGCAATTGCCCAACGATCACGTCATCGCCGGGGCTCTGGTACTCCATCCACTGGAAGGCTTTCTGCGCCGTCTCGTCCAGGAAATCCTCCTCGCCGGTGACCATGCGATAGAGGGCCAGCGCCATGAGGAAGAGCGGCGTGGTGTCGCTGGCGCCCACGTCGTTGGGATCATGCGCCAGCGAGACGATATGTCCCAGCGGCGTTTGCGTCTCCGCCAACGCCAGGAAGACCCGGCGCAGCGCATCCATCAGCTCCGCGTTGCCGGAGACCAGAATCCCCAGCGCGGAAATCATGAAGTCGCGCGTGTAGGCCTCCGGATACCCCCAGCCGGCGGTGCGCGGCAGGCCATGAAACGGCCCGTGCGCATTGTGGAGCAACACCTGCAGCGCCGCCTCTTTCATCTCCTGCACTTCGGCCGGTAATGGTTTATGCATCATAGCCCTCTGAGGGTTTCAGGGTTTTAGGGTCTACTCCGATCCCCAGACCTGTCTAACCCCACCATTTGTATTGTAATTGTTCCGGATGCAGACAGTACTGAAACCGTATGAATGTACTTAAGGTTTTAGGGTGTTAGGGGTAGTAAGGTTTAGAGTCCTATTTGTGGCCGACCTTACCCGCATACCCCTACCTCCCTAAAACCCTAAGTACCGAAAACCCGATGACCCCTACCCCCTAAGACCCTAACTCGACCAGCCCTTCTTCGCGCGGGCGGATACGTTGAGAAACGATATCCACGAATTGCCGCGCGACCACGCGATAATCGAAGCGCTCCACGGCCCGGCGGCGGCCCGCTTCGCCCATCTGCCGGCGCAGGCCCGCGTCGTTGAGCAGCAGGCGGAAACCTTCCGCGAGGTCGGGCACGCTGGCGCGATAGTCGGCTATCCGCGGCGGGTCGAAGACGATATGCTCGCCCGCCCGCTCTCCGGCGCCTTCCCCGAGCACGGTTTCCGAAATGACAATCTCCCGCGCCACCCCGGCGAGGAAGGCCGTCTCGCCATGCACCAGCGTATCCTGGAAGGCCATGGCGTTCACCGCGATCACCGGTTTCTCGCACGCCCCCGCCTCGACATGCGGCATGCCGAAGCCCTCCAGTCGCGACGGGCCGGCGTAGATGTCGCAGGCATTGATGAGATACGGCATGAAGTTGCGCGAGACGCGCCCGGTGGCGTAGACCACGTGGTCCTGAATGCCCAGTTGGCAGGCCAGCTCCCAGTCGCTGTGATTTTGCGCCTCGGTGCGCGGCTGCGGCCAGCCTTTCACCACATACTTCCACTTCGGCACATCATCCTTGACCAGCGCCAGCGCTTCCATCACTTCCCGCGCGCCTTTCGAGGCGCCGTCGCCGCCCACCGTCAGGATCATCAGCTCATCCGGCTCAACGCCGAACGCCTTGCGGATGATCGCGACGCGCGGCTCCTGCTGGTCGCGCGGGACGAACAAATCGGTATCGCACCCCACCGGCAGCACCGCCAGGCCCTCCGGACGGATGCCGTCGCGCATATAAACCTTGCGCACCCAGTTCGAGGTGAGCAGGATGAGCGGCAGGCTGTTCAGCACCTCCTGGTGCAGGGCAATATACCCGTCGGCCACCAGCCAGGGCACCGGCAGGATGCCATGCTTCAAGGGGTGCAGGATAATATCGGGCGTGTAGCCCCAATACCCGACCCCCACCGCCACGTCCGGATTAAACCAGCGGTAATACCACTCCTTCTCCTGAGTGGACTCCAGATGGACGGCATATGTTTCAACACCGATCTGCTGCAACCCCCGGAAGAGCAGATCGCCTTGCGTGGCTAAACCCGCCGGCGTGGGCGGATATTCGAACTGCATAAGTACTCTCACTGTTGCACCTCCATGGACTGATGCCAGTGCATAAGCTGTGCGGGTGCGGTGAAGCGCCAGAACGCCTCGCGACGGGGCGTGGTGCGCGCTTCCCAACTCTCCGCGGCAAATCCGTAGACATCGTGGATCAGGTGATACTTCTCCTCCCAGACCGCCTCCGGCAGAGGCATCTGCACCTCCGCCGTGTCGATGGCATGCGGCAGGCCGGCACGCTGGTCATCCGTATACGCGAACAACCAGAGCGCGCCCACATCGATGCGCCCAGCCTGCCATAAGGCCGCCACGGCACGGCTGACCTCAACATGACGCTGGTGCCGGGTGTATTCGCCGAGTGGGCCATGGGTGAGCAGCAGGTCATAGTGCCGGTTGCCGAGGAGATCCAGCACGGTCTGCTGCACCAGCCGGTCATCGAGGGGCGTCTGCTCCGGACCGTCGTCCAGATCGGCCATCTCCCCGGCGGCGCGGTACGCGGAGCACACGCGGGCGAAGCGGGGGGCGCGGTCGGCATCCCGCGCCCGGCACAGCGTCAGCATCCGGCATTGCCATGCCGGGTGCTGCAACAACGTGCCGCCTGCCCACAAGGTCTCGTCATCCGGATGCGCCACCATCACCCCCACGATGCCGGCGTCCGGGTCATGTCTATCCACATCTGTATTATGGGCGAAATTGCAACCGGAACTAAACACATTTCCGCGCGCAAAACCGGCGGTATGGTCTATCTTCCGAGCAATCAGTCCTTCTTAACGCGGTCTGAAGGCGTCAGAATGGGCAGATGGCGCTAAATTCCTACAATTGTTGTTCTCCCTCACCCCCAGCCCCTCTCCCAGAGGTAGAGGGGAGTGACGGCACTAAAGAGATGCTGGCGAAGATTAATCTACAGGCTTTCCCCCCTCTACCCCTGGGAGAGGGACTGGGGGTGAGGGAGAACAACCGGCACCCATATACAAACCCGCCGCTCTCGATTAAAATGGAACCGCTGTGGGTACAGCAATCGAAAAGGAGCTGATCATGGGTGAATTTATGCCGCTGCACTGGTTGTTCGTGATCGTGATCGTGCTGTTGCTCTTCGGGCCGAATAAACTGCCGGACCTGGCGCGCTCGCTGGGCGAAGGCATCCGCGAGTTCAAAAAAGCGCTGCAGGAGGGCATGAGCGAGGAGAAGAAGGCGCCGGGGGAGAAGTGAGTAGTTCTCCTCTTTCGACCATTTTTTCTGGCAGTTTTGTAGCCCCCGACCTCCTGGTCGGGGGCTCCCGCTACTGACTGGTGGTTAAGCGGGTATACACCTCCTCCGCGACGCCTACCGCCGCCAGGATACG
>Ga0272448_1004164_pt1 | contig 16663 bp, 16 predicted proteins | sample YNPCB0191_FD_202220 | JGI IMG/M metagenome (GOLD analysis project Ga0272448, IMG submission 202220) | Hot spring sediment microbial communities from Yellowstone National Park, WY, United States - YNP-CB-019-1 | ecosystem: Environmental > Aquatic > Thermal springs > Hot (42-90C) > Sediment...
TCTGCCGAAGGAGGCGTTTTATCCCCTCTTCATGCTGGTACCCCAGAATCCCGAGCACATGTTCCTGGCCGAGACGGTGCGGGAAGAACTCGTAGCGGGTGCGGCCGAGCTTTCCAAAGAACCTGGAGGTGAGCAATCGAAACTTGGGGAGGAGCTGCTCAAACCTGGATTAGGGCTACCCAAATCCGGAAAGCGGAAGATCGAAGAGGTTGCAGAGCGGTTTGGCTTGTCTCACCAGCTCCAGGCTCATCCTTTCCGGCTGAGCGAAGGGGAAAAGCGGAGGCTGAACCTCGCGGTGGCCTTTGCGGTTCGAAGGCCCCTGTACCTATTGGATGAACCCACCTACGGGCTGGACGACCATGCGAAAGCCCTCCTCCGGGAAGACCTTCGATCCCTCGCAGAGGAGGGGGCGGCAGTTCTGTTGGTAACCCACGATCGGGCCTTTGCGGAGGCAACGGCCGACACTGTCTACATTTTGAAGGATGGACGGTTGGTCCAGGAGGAAAGGTATGCACGCGTCTATTGCCCGGCGTAATCCCCTGGCCATTCTCCTTGTAACTTTCTTCCTTCTTGTCCCGGTGCTGTTGGCCTTCGATACCACTACCCCGGTCGTATTCTTCTGTTTGGGAATGATGAATCTTGCGGTAGCCGGCAGGGTGGATGTAAGGAAGTACCTCGTAACCGTGGGGATCCTTTCGGGGGTGGGAGTGGGGTTGTTCCTGTTGAATGTGCTCTTCCCCGCAAAAGGGATGAACGGATTCCAGCGCGGGGTGGCTGTATTCCTTCGCAGTACCGCTCTCGTTTCCCTTTCGGTGGGATACATCCTGATCGTGGACCCCTACGACCTGATTCGATCCCTCATGCAAAACCTGAAGCTTCCTCCTCGTCTGGGATTTGCCCTCTTTGCTGGATGGAACGTGATTCCCCTGTTGCGGCGGGACCTCGAAATCATCCGGCATACCCACGCGGTACGTTCCGGCGGGGTGGGGAAACCCTTCAGGGGGTTCCTGCGGGCGGCGGTAACGTTACTGTCCGGGGCGGTGCGGCATGGGGAACGGGTATCACTTTCCATGGCTGCCCGGGGTATCGATGAGGCGAGGAACCGGACATTCATCAAGAAAATCCCGTGGACCTGGGAGGATACCGTGTACTGCCTAGCCGGGTTCTGTGCGGCCGCGGGAACCTTCGTGATTCTGATCTACTCGGGACGGTTCACCTTCCAGCTGTCATAGAATGCGAGTCAATGAGGCAAAAGAGGCGCGGAATGTGTACAAGCTACGATAGGGAATGCGCATAACATAGAGCGTGGGGGAAAAGTATGAGTACTGACAAAAGACTGGAAATAGGGAATACTCCCTCTGCGCTGGCGATCCAGGTGTTACCCCTGGGGATTCCGGAACGGGAGAAGCTGTGGGAGATGGTGGATCGGGCGATCCAGGCGATCGACGCCGCAGGGCTATCCTACACCGTAGGACCCTTCGAGACGGTAGTGGAAGGCCCCCTGGACAAGCTTCTGGAAGTGGCTGCGGCCGTGCACCGGACAGTGTTGGCATCCGGGGCTCCTACGGTAGCCACCTACATGAAGCTCTGGAGCGGGGAAGGAATCGGTACCAATACAGAAAAAACAGCCAAGTACAGAGTGCGGGGTCACTGAAAACGGCCCCGGTAGATGACGGTTCTAAACGATTTTTTCACATAAATAAAATCTCTTTCTAACAGTTTTCTAACACTTCCTCCTGATTCTTTACGCAGACGGATGCGGGCCAGGGAGAAAAGCGTATCCCCGAAACCGCTCCGAAAGAATTTTCCCAGGAGGAAAAAAATGAGAAAAGGACGATTATTGTTGTGGCTGGGGCTCTTGATTCTGGGAGCCGCTGCGGCAATGGCTCAGGTACGGGTGGATCCTGGTATTCCTTCGTACCGGCAGGTGCAAGGGGTATCGGGGAACCTGAAAAGTATCGGTTCCGATACGATGAACAACCTGATGGCCCTGTGGGCAGAAGGCTTCACGAAGATGTATCCCAACGTGAAGATCGAGATCGAAGGGAAGGGTTCCAGTACGGCTCCTCCCGCTCTGATCGCGGGAACGGCACAATTCGGACCCATGAGCCGGCCTATGAAGTCCGCAGAGATTGACAACTTCCAGAAGAAGTTTGGATACCCGCCCGTTGGGTTACGGACATCTATCGACATGCTGGCCGTGTTCGTACACAAGGACAATCCCATCGCGAAGCGTGGGTTGACCCTGCAGGAAGTGGATGCCATCTTCTCTGTGAACCGCCGGGGCGGACACCCGAATGATATTCGAACCTGGGGCGATCTGGGACTGACCGGCGAGTGGGCGAACAAACCCATCGACCTGTATGGACGAAATGCCGCATCCGGGACCTACGGTTACTTCAAGGAACACGCCCTGTTCAATGGGGATTACAAGCCTACCGTGAAGGAACAGCCCGGAACTTCTTCCGTGGTGCAGGGAGTTGCCTCTGACCGGTTTGCCATTGGGTACGGCGGAATCGGGTACCTCACCGCGGATGTACTGGCAGTTCCGTTGGCAGCGGCTCCAGGCAAGCCCTATGTTCCTGCAGAGCCCAGCCATGCCTACACGGGAGACTATCCCCTTTCACGGTTCCTTTACATCTACGTGAATTACAAGCCAGGCAGTCAATTAGACCCCCTACGCAGAGAGTTTATACGGTACATTTTTTCCCGGGAAGGACAGTCGGATGTGGTGAAGGATGGGTATTTCCCCATCACCGCTGCCATTGCCCGGCAAGAGCTTGCCAGGGTGGGTTTGCAGTAGAAAGTGCAAATGCATGGATAATCGATCTTCTATCATAAAACGGCGCACGCGAAAAACTAGACCTTTCGTGATTCTCCTGGACCATGTGTCCAGGGGAATCATCACGATAGGGGGAATCGGGATCATCCTTGCTGTATCCCTCGTGTTCGTGTTCCTTGCCTCCGTCGTAATCCCTCTATTCCAACAGGGTGATGCTACGTTGCATCATTCCGTTACGTTGTCCCCAAACAGGTCTTTTTTCTTAGAGGTAGACGAGTTTCACGGTTTGGGAATTCATGGCCTCTGGAAGGAACGGTACGTGCAGTCGTTTTTTTTCCCCACCGGGGAACCCTTGGATGAATACCTTTTATTCGAACGGACTCCCCACACGTTTACATACAATCGGGAAACAGGGACCGTGGTGGCTGGGTTTGAAGACGGGTCGACACAGGCGGGTAAAATCACCTTCAAATCTCAATACCTGAATCTTTCCGATCTGGACGAGGGCGGAAAGAGGCTTCCGGATAAAGGTATTTTTCTCTGGGAAGGAAAAGCGGCTTCTAAAACGCAGGATGGGCAACTGCGGGTCCAGGAAGTATCGATAGAGATGGAAAAACCTATAAAGGGTTATTTCAGGGAACCCGTAGCGCAGATCGATCGTATCGATCGCCAGTCCGGACCGATTGTTGCGGGTTACTATGCCAACGAGGTTCTATTCCTCCGGTCGGTCACGAAGAAAACGAATTTGTTGACAGGGGAAGAAACCTTCGAGGTGGAAGAAAAAGATTTGAAAGTCCCTGTGGCACCTGGAAAGGGAATACCCCACCATTTCTTCCTTCTCGGTTCGGGGGATATGGCCCTCCTTCTGTGGAAGGATGGGGATTTCTTGCGGCTGGATTTGAATCTCCCCGGCGCAACAGGCGTGCAGGGCAGGGAAGCTTCCCCTGCCTCTCCCACCCCTCTCGAGGAAGCCAAGATATTGGAGAAAGGAAACCTGTTCAGCCTCCTTCCTGCCTCTAAAAAGGATCAGCACCAGGCGCAGATCACCTCCGCGGTGATCCTTCTAGGAAGGGGAACCATCGTCACTGGCGATACCTTAGGCAGAGTGTGCAGTTGGCATTTGGGTCGAAGGGGGGACACTCTCAGCCTGATCAACTCCCATCTTTTCGAACACACTTCCGAGGTGGCTTCCATCGTTCCTTCCACGCGCAAACGCCTGTTGGCGATAGGATATAGGGACGGAAGCGCCCGGGTAGTATACCTTACCAGCGAGCGGATATTGGCGGAAGTAAAGGTCTTTCCCAACGAGCCCATAGAGCGGGTACTTTTGGCTCCGAAGGATGATGGGTTGGGAGGCTGGGGAAAAACGGGGACTCTTGTGTTCTACACATTGAAGGAAGCTCATCCGGAGTTCTCCCTTAAAGCGCTGTTTACCCCTGTCCTGTATGAGGGGAACGCGGAAAAGGCTCATGTGTGGCAGTCTTCCAGCGGGACAGATTCCTTCGAACCCAAGTTTGGGTTGATCCCTCTCGTCTTCGGCACCCTGAAAGCGACCTTCTATTCTCTACTGTTCGGGGTTCCCATCGCGCTGCTGGCCGCCATTTACACCAGTGAGTTTCTTCATCCAAATGTGCGAGCGCGGATCAAACCGTTGATCGAAATGATGGCCAGTCTTCCCAGTGTCGTGTTGGGTTTTCTCGCCGCTTTGGTGATCGCTCCCTACGTGGAAAATCGAGTCCCCACGGTTCTTCTCAGCCTATACTGCGTACCCTTTACATTCTTTCTATCAGGCTACCTGGTTCAATTCCTGCCCAAACGCTGGTTTGTTCTAAGCTCTCGCTTCCAGTTCTACATTCTCTTGGCCATATCCCTTCCGGTAGGAATTGTTCTTTCGATAGAAGGCGGTCCTCTTTTGGAGCGGATTCTGTTCTACGGGGACTTGAAAAGCTGGCTGGATGGACAAAAGGGGCAGGGTTCACCCGGATGGATTCTACTGTTACTGCCCCTTGCCGTACTGACAGGAGGGTTGGTCATCCACCGATTCACGCAGATTCCCCGGATTCGGACATGGATAGAGTCCCTCGAAAAACAGAAACTATCTCCTGCAGCCGTCGACCTATTGAAGTTGCTAGCGAGCGGTTTCTGTTCCGTAGCCTTGGCTGTTGGCGCATCTTTACTATTGGACCGGCTGGGGGTGGATTCCCGGAATCCCTTCCCCCTGTTCGGACGTTTGTTGGGTACCTATGTCCAGCGAAACTCCCTGGTAGTAGGATTCCTGATGGGATTCGCCATCATTCCCATCATCTACACCATCGCCGATGACGCGTTAAAGAGTGTGCCCAACTCTCTGCGGGCGGCAGCCCTTTCGCTGGGAGCCACCCCCTGGCAGACTACGGTGCGGGTGGTAATTCCCACTGCGATGAGCGGGCTGTTCTCCGCCGTAATGATCGGCTTCGGCCGGGCGGTAGGGGAAACGATGATCGTTTTGATGGCTACGGGCAACACCCCCATCATGGAATGGAATCCTTTCAATGGGTTTCGCACCTTGTCGGCAAATATCGCCGTGGAACTTCCCGAGGCGGTGTTGGGAAGCACCCATTATAGGATCCTTTTTCTCGCCGCCTTGACGTTGTTCATCATCACTTTTTTGGTAAACACCATTGCGGAAATCCAGAGGATGCGTTTCCGGACTAAATCTTACCAGTTGTGAATCGAGATAGAGGGACTATGCAAGTAGAAACCGTAACTCCAGTTACCGCAGAGGGATTGACTACGCAAGGAAAGAGAGGGCTCCAGCGTTCCGTACCCCTCTATGCCCATGGGACCCCCTTTCTGTGGTTGATGGGTGGAATGCTAGGCCTGTCCCTCGTCATGGTGGTTGGCATATTAATTCTCGTTCTTATCGTTGGTTCCCTGACCTTTTGGCCCCTGAAGATCGTCCAGTACGAAACCCTGGATGGCAAAACTTATTTGGGAGAAGTGACCCGGGTGGAAACCTACAAACCTTCCCAGGAACAGGTTTCGGAATTGCCCGAGGAGTTTCGAAAAAAAGCGAATCAATATTTGGAAGCCCGGCAGGGCGTTTCGGAGCGCTACCTGGTCCGGACCGGTAACTACGAACTGACCAATACCCATTTCCACTGGGTAAGCGATTTCCAGATTGGAAAAACTACCTATCCGGAATGGGCCTTCATATGGGAGCGTGTTGCTTGGGGACGGTTCTATGGGGTACCTGTAGGTTTCCAATTGGAGGAAAAAACTATCGCTGAAGGACCAGAGGAATCTTATCGTCTATTCCAGAAACACTTTCCAGAGGTCAAGAAGCGACGGGATAAAATCCAGCATCTGGAAAAAGAGGTACTGGGTTCCCTGAATTATCGGTTGGAACAGGCGCGGCTCGCTGTAAGGGACAAGGAGATGAGGCTCCGGAAAGCCGCAACGGAAACCCGGGAATCCCTCGAGGGATCGCTACAGAAAGAGCAGACCTCCTACAACACAATAAAGGAAAAGATAGAGGCCGAGTACAGTAAGGTTCGCTCACAGATCGAAGAATTGAAGAAAGAAAATCAACGGTACGCCCTCTTGATGAAAGTTTCGGACGGCAACGTGGTACCCCTTCCCCTTTCCTCCATCGTTCGGGGGTATCCCGCGAACCAGCTAGGATGGTCTCAACGCCTTTCGATATACCTCGATCGGTGGATCGAGTTCTTCACAGCGGAGCCCCGGGAGGCGAACAGTGAGGGAGGAGTGTTTCCCGCTATCTTCGGTACCGTGGTGATGACCCTTCTGATGTCCCTCGTGGTATCTCCCCTAGGGGTCATCGCAGCTCTATACCTTCGGGAGTACGCCAAGGCAGGTATTCTGGTGAGTGCGGTAAGGATTGCCCTGAACAACCTGGCAGGGGTACCCAGTATCGTGTTTGGAGTGTTCGGGCTGGGGTTCTTCTGCTATTTCCTGGGTACCACCATAGACCAGCTTTTTTTCGCCGCTAAATTGCCCAATCCCACCTTCGGCACGGGAGGAATCCTTTGGTCTGCCTTGACCCTGGCGCTATTGACCTTGCCGGTGGTAATCGTGGCATCGGAAGAGGCCCTTGCGGCAGTTCCCAATTCGATGCGGGAGGGAGCCTACGCATGTGGGGCAAGTAAGTGGCAGACGATTCAAAGGATCGTGATTCCCCGGGCACTGCCGGGTATCCTTACTGGGATGATCCTCGCCATGGCGCGAGGTGCCGGTGAGGTAGCCCCCCTGATGCTGGTTGGGGCGGTAAAACTCGCGCCGGAACTCCCCATCGATGGGAACTTTCCTTTCATTCATCTGGAACGGAGTTTCATGCATCTGGGTTTTCATATTTACGATGTAGGGTTTCAGAGTCAGAACAGCGAAGCGGCTAAACCCATGGTGTTTACCACGACTCTGCTCTTGATCCTGATCATTTTCATGTTGAACCTGGCAGCGATCTACCTCAGGAACCGATTGTACCGAAGAGTGATCGCTCGAGATATATAGGGAGGGAACCGATTTGGAGGCACGTATGATACAGGCGGTAAAAAACCAAGGGGATGGAACGGCGTATGCTACCTCTTCTTCGGCGCTAGCAAAAATTGCCGAAGGGGTGGCTTTCACCCCGGCCATTCACCCTGTGTTCAACGAGATCCCGGAAACCGATGTAGTTCTTCGGATCGTGGATTTCAATCTTTGGTACGGAAAAACGCAGGCACTCTTTCGGATCGGGATGGATATCCCGAAAGGGAAAGTAACGGCTTTGATCGGGCCGTCCGGGTGTGGAAAATCGACTCTCCTCCGTTCGGTGAACCGGCTGAACGATCTGATCGACGGCGTGCGTATCTCGGGGGATATGCTTCTCAACGGGGATTCTATCTATGCACTCGATGTGGACGTGATCGAACTGCGGAAGCGGATGGGGATGGTAGCCCAGAAACCGAACCCCTTTCCCATGAGCATCTACGAGAACGTGGTGTTCCCCCTCCGTATCGACGGGATTCGGGACAGGCGGGTGCTGGATGAGGTGTGCGAGCGTTCCCTTCGCGGGGCAGCCCTCTGGGACGAGGTGAAGGACAGACTGCAGGACAGTGCCCTCGCCCTATCGGGGGGGCAGCAGCAGCGGCTTTGCATCGCCCGGGCCATCGCCGCAGATCCTGAGGTGCTTCTGATGGACGAGCCTGCCTCCTCCCTCGACCCCATCGCTACGGCTAAGGTGGAGGAACTGATCCACCAACTGCGGGGAGAGTACACGATCCTCATCGTGACCCACAACATGCAGCAGGCCGCCCGCGTGAGCGATTACACCGCCTTTATGTACATGGGAAGACTCGTGGAGTACGCTCCCACGGGGGTGATGTTCGTGAAGCCCCAGTTGAAAGAAACGGAAGACTACATACTGGGACGGTTCGGGTAGAAGTGGCATGCGGCTTGCCCCGTGGAATCTCCTTTGGATAAGGTGCGAAGCCTGCGGGCATCAAGGTGTTGATTCAATGAATCGGGTCAGTCCTCAAACAGGGTAGTGGAAAGGTACCGTTCCCCCGTGTCGGGAAGGACTACCACAATCAGTTTCCCCTGGGAATCCGGACGCCGGGCCACTTCGAGGGCTCCGTAGAGAGCTGCCCCTGAGGAAATCCCCGCGAGGATCCCCTCTTCCCGGGCGAGTCGACGGGCGGTTTGTAACGCATCCTCATCCGTGACCTGGAGGATCTCGTCGATCACCTCCCGCCGAAGCACCTGGGGAACGAACCCAGCTCCGATCCCCTGTATCCTATGGGGACCTGCCTGCCCGCCGGATAGTACGGGGGAGCGGGCCGGTTCCACCGCCACTACGTGGACGGGTTTCTTTGATTTCAGAACCTTCCCCACCCCGCTTATGGTTCCCCCGGTTCCCACACCTGCCACGAAGATATCTACCTTTCCGTCCGTATCGTTCCAGATTTCGAGGGCAGTGGTTCGTTCGTGAGCGGCAGGATTCGCAGGGTTTCTGAACTGCTGGGGCATGAAGCTCCTGGGGTATTGGGCCAACAGTCGTTCCGCCTCACGGATAGCGCCTCCCATTCCCAGCGTTCCGTCGGTCAGAACGATTTCGGCTCCCAGGGCTTTCAAGAGTTTTCTCCGTTCTACGCTCATCGTTTCTGGCATGGTGAGGATCAACCGGTACCCTTTTACGGCAGCTACCATGGCAAGGCCAATTCCCGTGTTCCCACTGGTGGGTTCAATGAGGACAGTGTCTTTGTCGATCAAACCCTTTTCTTCGGCATCCTCGATCATGGCCAAGGCAATCCGATCCTTCACACTGGACCCCGGGTTCGCGGATTCCAGTTTGGCTACGATTCTACCGGGATACCCTTTACCGATTCGATTCAGTTGCACAAGGGGGGTGTTTCCGATGAGTTCGGTTATCGAGGGGAAGATGCGCATGGCGGCCTCCTTTGGTGGAATTACTATAAAAACTACCCTATTAGTAGTAATTAAAATGGGTGTGTACGTCAAGTAGGTTGATGGAGTGTTGTCGATAGAGTTATTGGCCGAGGCTGCGGTACTTAAAAAGGGTCTCCCAGTAGAGTTTCTTGAGAAGGGCGACGGTAAGGGTGAGCCGGCTAGATGGAAAAATCCATAAATGCGCCCTTCGATCTTCCCATCTGCATCATGTCTTCCAAACTGATTCCCTCGAGGGTTTTGCGGATAGCCTCGCTCAGGATCTTCCACACTTCTGTGGCGGCGCACTCACCGCTCCGCTCACAGGAGTCGGGATTTTCCGTACAGCCTACGATGGACACATCCCCTTCAAGGGCCTGGACGATCTCGTACACGGTGATCTGGGCCGGAGGCCTCGCCAGAAAGTACCCTCCCTGGGCGCCCCGGTGGGATTGGATTAGTTTGGCGGCTCGCAGGTGGATCACGATCTGACCCAGGTACTTCTCGGAAACATCCTCGGTTTCCGCGATTTCGTAAAGCTGAATGGGACCCTGATTGTACCGAAGGGACAGTTGATACATGAGGCGCAAACCGTACCGGGTGCGGGTGGACAACTTCATGGGGCTGCAACATCGCAGAGGGCGGCACCCGTGATTTCCTGAAGCTCTCGGAAGGTGCAGGGCACCCCCGTGGAATCGGTGCCTGCCGCGGGATAGATCGTCTCGTACTTCTCGAGGCTTTTGTCGAGGTAGATTTCGAGGGTGCCGTCGAGGCCGAAGGGGCATACCCCTCCTGGTGGAAAGCCCGTAACCCGCAGAGTTTCCTCCGGTCCTGCCATACTGGTTTTCACTCCAAAGAGGGCCTTCAGCTTATTGTTCTGGAGCTTTTTATCCCCCGCCAGCACCACCATCCGGTACTTTCCGTCTTTCCCATGCAGGAGAATCGATTTCGCGATCTGCCCCACCTGGACGCCGATACGGGATGCGGCCATTTCGGCTGTGGGGGTGGAGCCAGGCTCGAACTCGAGGGCTTGTAACCCATGAGCCTCCAGTACCTTCTGGACTCGTTCGGGAATCATGATCCAGATGATAGTGTTTCGGAGTCTTCTGTCAAGGGGAGATCGGATAGGAGGGTGTGTAGATAGGAAAACCGAAGGGGTTTTTCCAGGAATTTCACCTGTGGAAGTTCGGCGGTTCTTTTTTGCATATCCTTTTGCGCATATCCAGTGATGAGTACGATGGGGATGGGGCGGCGGGAGACCAGCTTTTTTGCGATCTCTATCCCGTCGATTCCATAACCCAGGTTTATGTCTACAAAGAGAAGGTCTGGCTCTGCAGCGAGGAGGACATCGATATCGGTAAGAGCTGTTACGGGGGGAACCTGTACCTGGTATCCCCACTGTTGAAGATACTGTTTCAGGCTCAACGCACAGAGAATCTCGTCCTCCAGGATTGTAACCCGTTTGCCCCTAGCACCTTTAGAAGGTTTTGAAGCTTGGTTCGGACCCATTGTTACACCCTTGGCGAATACAGTTCCTTTTCGATCTTTATATGCCAGGTTGTTCCCCGTTTGCTCGTATAGGTAAGTTTCCCCCCCAACTGATTTTCGATAAGGGAGGAGGCGAGGAGCAGTCCTAATTTGCCATGTTTTTCGATGGAAAAGTCCTGAGGCAAGCCTACTCCGTTGTCTGCAATATCCACGGAGATCTCTCCTTGCACACCTTTCCTGAGGCGAACATCGATTTTCCCTGGTTTTCCATTGGGGAAAGCATGCCGTAGGGCGTTGGTCAGGAGCTCGTGTACTGCCAGACCGAGGGGAATCGCTGTATCGACCAGAACCAGGGCGGACTCCCCATTGTAGGAGATCGTGGCCTTCAAAGAAGTGTCGAGGCCTGTCTCGGGCGCTACCAGGGTAAGATCCTTCAGGTATTCATCGAGGTTTACATAGGAAGGGTTTTCCGATTCATACAACTTCTGATGGGCCAATGCCATCACATGGATCTTTGCTTCTATCTCTTTCAATACCGCCCGCCCTTCGGGATCCTTACATCTGTCGGAGTAGAGTTGTAGAAGGGATGCGATCACCTGCATGTTGTTTCGCGCACGGTGGTACAGTTCCTGGACCAGAATTTCCTTCTCGCGCAACAGTTTTTGAAGGGTCACTTCGGCCTTCTTCATACGAATCAGGGCGTGGGAAGTTGCGATGAGTTCTGAAGGCTTCACGGGATAGGTAAGGTACCCATCGGCCCCTCCCTCAAGCCCTTTCACTTTATCCTCGGTACTGAGGTAAGTAGCCGTCAGGTGCATTACGGGGATGGAACTGGTGGACGGATCGGATTTCAGGCGTTTGCATACCTCAAATCCGTCTATGTCGGGCAGTTTGATGTCCAGGATTACCAGATCTACTCCCTGTGTAGCTTTCTGCAGGGCTTCGGTGCCGTTTTGTGCTTCAAGTACCTGGAAACCAGCGGACGTGAGAGTTTTCGCTATAGCGTATCGTTGCATGTCGCTATCGTCTACCAGAAGGATCCTGTATTCCAATTGGGGGTACCTCTACTTTTTTTCATGTAACTGTATTCTAAGCCCGAAGAGTGCGTCCCGTAAAGACTGAAGTACAGATTCCCGGCTTATGGATCGTTTCGAAAGCACATCCATTACGGATTCTTTCAACTGTGCTTTTTCCTTTTCTTCCAGCACCTTTGAGGTAAGGATAAGCACAGGAATGTCCCTGGTTTCGGGGACATCCTTGAGGTGCTTCAAGGTTTGTATACCATCCATTCCCGGCATCACGAGATCCAGGAAGATCAACTGAGGTTTTTCCTTCATTGCAAGGCGAATGCCTTCTTCTCCTCCGCTCGCTTCCAGGATCTGATATTTCGTGTCCGAAAGGATCGATTTCAGGATGTACCGAGAAGCCTCCTCGTCGTCGATTACGAGAATCTTTTGAAGTGGAGAGCGCTGCTCGATGGTGCGGAGTTTCTGTAAAAGCCATTTCCGGTCGAGAGGTTTAGTGCAGAAGTCCTCCGCCCCAAGGAACATTCCTTTGTCATGTTCCTTTAGTACACTGACCACCAGCACAGGTATGGATTGAGTTCGGGGATCCGCTTTGAGTTCTGTCAAGAATGCCCAGCCATCCTCGGATGCTAAAAGGATATCCAGAAGAATGGCACACGGGGTTTGCGTTACCAGCAACTGCCGCGCTTCCTTCAGGGAACGGACATGCATGAGTTGAAACCCCGAACCTTTCAAATACTTTTCGTACAAAAGAGAGATGGTTTCCTCATCCTCGATGAGTCATACCGGTTCCCGTAAGGGATCGGCGATTTTTTTTGATTCCTGCACCCTGGACTGGTTCTCCGTTCCCTGGGGATGCGTGACTGGCAGGACCAGGGTAAAGGTCGAGCCGATCCCCGGCTCGCTTTCCAGAGTAATCTTGCCCCCCAGAAGTTCTGCTAGCTTCTTCGAAATGGCGAGGCCGAGACCTGTTCCCTTGTTCTTTTGGTGGAGAGGCGTTTTGATCTGATAGTATTCTTCGAAGATCTTTGCCTGGAGCTCCCTGGGGATACCGATACCGGTGTCTTTTACGGAAAGATGAATCGCTTTACCGTCTTCAGTTTTTACGGCCCGTACCCGTATTTCTCCCCGTTCTGTGAACTTGATCGCATTGGTGATAAAGTTTCGTAAGATCTGGGAGACCTTTCCTTCGTCGTTGAATACGGTTATATCTGGATTAGGGTCTTCGAAGATAAGGGCAACGGCCGGGTTTACAAGGATCGGTTTCAGCATTCCCCGCAGGATACTGAAAAGCTCTTTCACGGAGAACTCGGATAGGGTGAGGGTGGTTTTCCCGGCTTCGATTTTTGCAAGGTCAAGAAGATCGTTGATCAACTCCGATAGGTTTTCCGCAGCCTTTTTTATGAAGAGTACCTGTTTTTCCTGCTCTTCCGACAGTTCGCCGTCCACCCTGTCTAGAAGAAGCTGGGCCAGGGAGAGAATCGTGTTCAGAGGGGTACGAAACTCGTGGCTCATGTTGGAGAGGAAGCGAGTTTTTATCTCGTTTGCACTCTGGAGGGATGCGGCCTTTTCCTCCAGTTCTGCATAGAGGGCAACGACTCCCCGGTTGGTGTCTGCCAGTTCCTGGTTCAATCGTTCCAACTGTTCCTGCCGGTTCTGCAGTTCGTTCATGGCTCGAATCAGCTCCTGGTTCTGCTGCTGGATCTCCTGGAACGGGTCCTGGGGACGGTGCTTTCCGAGTTCGAGGTTAATGCGTCCCATGAGCTCAGGGGTAACGAGGGGAGCGGAGTTCGGGAAAAGTTTCCCCATGTGAACGGTAGTTCCTTTCCCCGGGATCGATTGGATCTGAAAGGTATCCATCAATCGTTTGGACCCGAGGATCCCCGATCCCATACCTGTTGCGGACTGGTACCTGCCTTCCAGAATCTCTTTCAGGTTTGGAATTCCGGGGCCGGTATCTTCTACCGTGATACGGAACTCCTGGGGTTTCTTCGATCCCACGATCTCGAACCGAACCTCCCCTCTGCCGGCGTATGCGAAGGCGTTTCTAGCGATTTCGGATACCGCTGTACTGATCCGGGTTTGGTCTACCGGATCGAACCCCAAAAGGGCGGCCAGCGTGCGGGCCCGTTGCCGGGAAAGTACCACATCGTGCTCGTAGCGGATAGACAATGTCAGGAGGGGATACTGCTCTGCCATAAAGAGCCTTTCCGTTCTTTTACCACCAGAATCGTACTGTCATCTGAATTTCGATTATAATCCCGGAAAATCACCCCCGAAATGGTAGAAGGGTGGTGCTGGAGGAGCCCGGGATACTCCTCCAGGGTAAATTGGCTTTTCAATCCATCGGTATTCAGCAGTAGGACATCCGATTCGTTCCAGGGATAGGTGTACTCTTGGATTTTCGGATTGACCCCTCCCACAATCCCGTTGTGGGACAGGAGGGAACGAACGCCGGTGGGAGAAGCAATCCGACAGAAGATATTACCTACCCCCGCAAACTTTAGGATCTTTGCACTCCGCTCTATGGAAACGATCGCCACTGCGGCTCCCCGGCTGCTCCGTAATCCGTTGTGGATCCGTTCAAGAATTGCTGCAGGTGGTAGAGTAACAGCATCCCGGAAGAGGTTGACCGCGCAGGTAGCAGCCTCGGCAGCGGCTTCCCCGTGTCCCAGCCCGTCGGCAACGATGCAGATGAATTGTTCCGGGGTTTGGTGCACCGCCCAGCTATCCCCACAGACCTCTTCCTCTTCTTTGGGGAATTGGATGGCCCCCACCTCGAAGTGTCGGGGAGGTAGAGGGGCCTTCTGTTCCTTTGCCCAAAAACGGGTACAGATCACTGTGCCTTTACCCTCCTGGGTATAGAGATCGAATAGGGGAGAGTTCCGGTACACTGCCCCCAGCCCGATCCCTAGGCTCCCCCTGGTGGAGTACCCGTCCTGCAAGCTCAGGAGGATATTGTGTATTCCGGGTCCCCTGTCCAGGGCGAGAGCTTCGAGTCCGTGTATCTCCAAGCAGTCCAGGCTACGGAGGATGATTTCTCCCCCCTGGGCGTGTTTTACCAGATTTGTCCCCAGTTCGGTGATCTGGAGGGCAATCTTTCCTACATCTACCTCCTGAAATTGTAAAGCCCTGCTCAGGGCAATGGCGAGTCTTCTTGCCTCTCCCACCTGGGAAGGTTCTTCCACCGAAATGCGGATTACATCCTTCATGTGCGTTTTATACCCATTTTACCACGGAAACGGTCGTTCCTTTCCCGATGGCAGATTCGATATGGAACTCGTTCACAAGCCGTTTTGCGCCCCCTAACCCGAGCCCTAACCCTCCCGTTGTGGAATACCCATCCTTCATGGCTAACTCGAGATCGGGAATTCCGGGCCCCTTATCCTCGAAGGTAAGCCGGAGTCCTTTCCGCTCCCCGTCTTCTACCACTTCCATACGGAGTACCCCTCCTCCCCCATGATCGCAGACGTTCCGGGATAGTTCGCTAGCGGCGGTAACGATCTTCGTTTGATCCACCAGCCTGAATCCTATTTCCACTGCCCAGGCACGTACCGCCTGACGGGCACGGACGATATCGTCCGAACTCTGCAGAGGAAGGGTTTCACTCCGCAGGATATTCATCGGTGCTTCTCGCAACGAGGCTGTTCAAGATTTCGATCCCCTTTTCGACGTTCAGTGCGGTTCGAACGCCGGGAAGGGAAAGGCCAAGTTCGACCATGGTAATGGCGACCGCAGGCCGCATGCCTACCACAACCGTCTCTGCATCGAGAATTCTTGCCATGGAAGCGATGTTCGCCAGCATTCTGCCGATGAAAGAGTCCACCACTTCCAGTGCCGAAATGTCGATCAGGACACCCTTTGCGTTATCCTGCACAATCCGGGCGGTTAGCTCGTCCTGGAGGTTCAGGGCAAGTTGGTCATGCATGTCTACCTGAATGGAAACAAGTAGATAATTCCCCAGTTTCAGAATCGGGATTCGCTCCATGATGGCAATGACTCCTCTACTGCTGTTTGGAAGATTCTATTCTCGAAATACGGTACCCGATCCGGGAAAGCCCATACTTGATGGCTTCTGCGAGGGTTGCCTTGGTAGTAATGTCCTGAAAGGAAACCCCTAAATGGATCATGGTCTGGGCAATCTGGGGACGAATCCCGCTGATGATGCACTCCGTCCCCATCAGTCGGGCGGCGGATACTGTCTTGATCAAGTGCTGAGCCACCAGGGTATCCACGGTGGGAACACCGGTAATATCGATGATCGCTACGGTTGCCGATACGTTCACGATTTCCTGCAACAGGTTTTCCATTACCGTTTGAGTACGGGCACTGTCCAAAGTTCCAATCAAAGGCACGGCCACAATCTGTTCCCAGATCTTAACTACAGGGGTGGAAAGTTCGAGCATTTCTTCCTGCTGGCGGCGAATGATCTCTTCCTTCGATTTGATGTATGTCTCTGTGGTGAGGAGACCGAGTTTGTCGAGGAGAGCATTGATGTTCCATAGCTCTTTCCCCAGGTGTTCAGGATCGTTTTTCAGGGAATCCTGCAACCATCGAAAGATCGGTCGTTTTAATGAAAGTACAAACAGGGCCGTTTCCGTGGGAGTAAACCCCTGCTTTGCCCGGGACCGGGAAAGATCTGCGAGAAAGGAACGGACTGGTTTCCAGGTTTCCCTAGAAAGCTCTCCTTCCCGGTCCTTTTCCAACGCTTCTAACAGGTGCTCGTAGAAATTCTCCATCTGTTGCTTCAACTCGTCAGGGCTGATCAGGTCGGAACGCAAAAGTGCGGGGTTCAGTTGTTCTCGCTGCCATTCTTGCAATAATTGAGGCTGTCTAATAACCCAACTATTTTAAACCGACTCCCTGTTCCAAAATCTTTTTCCCAAAAGGGAATCGGATTTTATGGCCGAAGCCACAGATCCTTCGACTTTCAAGGACTGGCCAG
>Ga0272448_1004167_pt1 | contig 16658 bp, 9 predicted proteins | sample YNPCB0191_FD_202220 | JGI IMG/M metagenome (GOLD analysis project Ga0272448, IMG submission 202220) | Hot spring sediment microbial communities from Yellowstone National Park, WY, United States - YNP-CB-019-1 | ecosystem: Environmental > Aquatic > Thermal springs > Hot (42-90C) > Sediment...
GAGTACCCAGGCCAATGCCGAAGCATACCCCATATTGAAGTCCTCAAAGGCCGTCTGATACAGGTAGAGCATATAGAAGAAGGTTGCCTTGAGCGGCCCACCCCTGGTAATGATATACACAGAGGTGGACATTTGGAAAGCGCTGATCAGGCCGGTAACCAGTTGCAGAAAGAGGGTGGGCGTGAGCAGCGGCAATGTCACCGATCGGAAGCGGTGCCAACGGTTGGCCCCGTCAATCTCGGCTGCTTCGTAGAGGTGCGGCGGGATATTCTGCAGGCCGGCCAGGTAGATCACGGCGTCGCCGCCAACATACCAGAGGTTCATGATTACAACAGAGATAAGTGCTGTTTCGGGTGCCCAGAACCACTTTGGCCCCTGAATGCCCACGCGGCTCAGCAGCAGATTGATGACGCCCATTTCAGGATGCATGATCCATATCCACATCAGCGCCACGGCCACGCCGGAAAGGACGGCAGGAATATAGAAGATGGTGCGGAAGATGTTCATTGCCCGCACCTTCAGATTCAGCAAAAGCGATAGCCCCAGGCCGGCAAGTAGCTTCAAGGGCACCGATAGCACGACATAGGTGACCGTGACCCGCAGGGCGATGCTGAACAGTGGGTCGTCGGTGAAGAGTTTGATGTAGTTCGCCAGCCCGATCCACTTGGGTGGGCGCACAATATCCCACTGCGTCAGGCTGAAGTAGATGGACGCCAGCATCGGCCCGATGGTGAAGGCGAGAAAGCCGAGCACCCAGGGCAAAATGCCCAGGTAGCCTTCCAGCGCCTCGCGCCGCTCGCGTGGCCGCATGTGGCGCCATGTGCCCAGAACAACCATAGGACTGTCTCCCTACAACCGTCATGATGAGAACGGCAGGATGGGGGCAGAGGCCGAACACAGGGGTGGCCGAGCTGCCCCTGCCCCCACACCTGTCCCATCTGGCTGTAACTGTTCACGTTCGATACCCTCCCGCAGGTTACCCAAACCTGCGGGAGGATATGGAGACCGCTTTCCGACTTCCCTTACCCTAAGGGTGAACAGTTACATCTGGTGAGACGCTTGTACTTCTAGCCGGTAGCCGCTTACACCTTGGCCCAGGCCTCGTCCAGGTTCTTTTGGGCCACCGGCACGGCGGCATCCAGGGCCGCCGTGATGTCCTCCCGCTTGATCTTGAGCAGGCCGATCGAATCCCAGAGATCCTGCACGGCCTTCAGGACGGTCGAGACGGGCACCGGGAAGGCATAGGTGACCTCGCGCACGTTGCGATCTTCCAGGATCTTCATGAACGCCTGGACGGGCGCAAGATTGGCGTTCTTGTACTGCTGCATGACCGATTTGATGCTGGGGAACAGGTTGGCATTGTCCATCAGGAACTTTTGCCCTTCCGGCCCCACCCAATACTTCAGGAATGTCCAGGCGGCTTCCGGTTCCTTTGTCCCCTTCCAGATGCCGGCCAGGTTAGACCACTGGTTGGCCCAGCGTTCTTTGCCGGGCAGGCCGGGCTCGCGCACGATGTTGAAGGGGGCATTGGCCTTGATGGCGTTGAGCATATGCCCCTGGTTCAGCGTGGCCGTAGCCAGGCGACCGCCCAGGAACAGGTCAACCGGGCCTGTGCCTTCCTTGCTCAACACATCCAGATCGGCCTGGGTGGGCGTGCCGTTGGTGGCCACCAGGTCCCACAGCCACTGATAGGCTGCCACGCTTTCCGGGCTGTTCAGATAGCCGTCAACCTTCTTGCCGTCTGGTCTCCAAGGGCGGGCACCGAAGTTGAACCAGATGGCGCGGTAGGGCCCGCGCGGTCGGTCGGCGCCCCAGCGCTTCTTGGTCGTGTCGGTGAGCTTCTTGGCGTAGTCGAGAATCTGATCTGTGGTGAGGTTGACATCGGGATAGGGAACCTTGGCCTCATCGAAGATCTTGGGATTGTACATGACGAAGTTGGCCCCCACGCCCAGGGGCAGGCCCACGATCATGTTCTTCCAGCGGGCGTGGGTGTCGAAGAAGTTCTTGTAGTAGATGCTGATGTCGAACTTGTCTTTGGCGATGAGATCGTCCAGCGGCAGGGCCGAAGGCACCCAGGCGCTGTTCCAGAAGAAGCCAACGTCCGGCGCGCCCGAGTTGGCGCCCAGGGCGGTTGTCATCTTCTCGGTGTAGCCGCTATCAGGCAGGAAGGTGACTTCGACTTTCACGTCCTTCTGCGCGGCATGGAAGGCATCGAGCATGGCGCGCTGCGACTTTTCGTCCCACTCTTCGGTTGATTCGGTCCACCAGGTGATGGTGACCGGCTTCTTCACGGCCGGCGCGGTTGTGGGCGTTGGCGCCGGCAGCGGCGTGTTGGTTGGCGCCGGCGGCTTGGTGGCCGTGGGCGCAGCGGGCGCTGCCGCTGTTGGTGTTGCCGGTGGCTTGGGCAGAGGCGTAGCGGTCGGCGTGGCGCCACAGGCTGCCAGTCCTATACCGGCGACACCGAGGAAGGCCAGACGCAAGAAACGCCGGCGACTCATAGACGTGCTGTCCATGTTTTCTCTCCTTTTTTGAAGTGTGTTTCTGGTCACGTAAGAATGCCGGAGAACAAGCGTTAGCTGTGCCTTTTTCCCCTCCTTTCCTTACTAACGGATCAAATCCGCCAAGGCTGAGGCCACGGCAACGAGGTCTTCAGCGGCGGCAAACTTAAGGCAGACCCCGCTTGGTCGGCGAACAAGCTCGATCCAGGTGGCCGGGATGACATCGGCGCCATGGAGAGCGCCACAGAGAGCACCCAACACTGCCCCGATGGTATCGGCGTCGCGGCCGAAATTACCTCCCCAGAACATGCAGCGACGGTAGTCGCCGCCGGTTAAGCGAAAGATGGCATAGATCTGGGGAATGGCCTCGGCGCTGGTGGAATGCGACGGCGTCCACAGGTCGCTGTGTAGACTCTCCCAGGCATCCTCGATGCTGCCGGCTTTGTCGCAGATGGTCATCGCTCGCTGCATGGCCCGGCCAAGCCAGCTATCCTGCGGGACGTGGCGCAGGCCTGCGGCGATGATTTCCTCCACCGTGCCGTTGACCATAGCGACGGCGATGCTGGCGGCGACCGCTTGCGCTGCCCAGATGCCGTCGGCATAGTGGCTGATCTGAGCGTCGATCTCGGCCAACGCCGCCGCCCGTTCCGGCTGGCCGGCGCAGATGATGCCAATGGGCGCAATACGCATGGCGGCGCCATCGTCATCGTTGCCAACATTGTCCCGACCGGAGAGGGGAGGCAGGATGCCGCGCTGCAGATTCTTGACAGCGCCGTACAACGGTCGCCCACCACGCTCGTAGACGCCGCCCCCATCAAGGATGTAGCGCCGCCAGGAGCGAACGACGGCCTCCACTGTCAGGTTGCCATCGCAATCGAGCAGGGTGCGCGCCGTGAGCAGGGCGAACTCGGTGTCATCGGTGCTCTTGACCCCCGCGTAGAGGTTGGTGATGATGCCATAGCGTTTGCGGAACTCATCGTTCCTGCCCAGGTCACCCAGGGCGTCACCCACGGCCAGGCCCAGCATGCTGCCGATGGCCTTGTTGATCCGCAGCGAGCGGTCAGCGATCAGATCAGAGCGTCGTATCATTCATTTGTCCTGAGCTGTGATGAATTTGAAGATGTAGTGCAAGCCCTCAATGAACCCGGGCCGCCACACTTGCCAATCATGTCCTCCGTCCAGTACCCTCAACTCGACCAACAGGTTCTTGACACGCCGCGCCTTGTTGTATAGCGTGTGCGCTTCGTAGTCCAGGTCATGCACTGCATCGGCGGGATTAGGGTTGGCCGACTCGTCATCGCCAACGGCAATGAAGAGCGCCGATGGCAGATTGGCCGCCTCGAAGGCCGGGAACAAGGCGGGGTAGTTCTTCTGTGTGTAGACCGACTCATCGAAGAGCACACTTCCGTTGCCAAAGGCGCCGAATTCCCGTGTGCTGGAGCCGGCCGGCGGCAGCGGGTAGTAGACGGCAGGACTGAGAGCAATGCCGGCGCGGAAGAGATCGGGATGGGCCAGCAGGTAGCGCAGCGCCCCGTAGCCGCCCATGGAATAGCCGGCAACGGCGCGGCCGTTCCGGTTGGCCACTGTACGATAGGTCGCGTCCACATGGGCGATCAGGTCTTTGGTGAAGGCTGTTTCCACCTTCTCACCTGGCGGCAGACTGTCGTTGCCGCCGAACAGTGAATCAACATAGTAACCGGCCCGCTTGCTCGATGGCGCATCGGGCAGGATGAGAATGGCCGGCGGCATCTCTCCGGCCTTGATCATATCGTCCACCAGAGATGTTATCGGCTCCCATGAGGCCATCGAGTCGCCTCGCCCGTGCAGGAGATAGATGACCGGGTAGCGCTCGGTCGTGTGTGCGTAACCGCCCGGAAGGTAGACGATGTAGTTGATGGGCTTGCCCAGGGTGGCCGAGTACAGCATCTGTTTGGTCGTCGAACCGGTGGCAATTGGTTCGGCTGTCGCGCCCGGCGCGTGGGTAGCACTGGCGGCACCGGTTGGAGCTGCCTCTGTGGGCGGCGCCGGCGTGGGCGTTGGCTGCACAGTGCCGGTAGGCGTCGGCGTAGCATAGGCCACATTGGACATCGCAGTTCTTGTGCCAACATAACGTACGACGACAACGGCGATAACGCCGGCCAACACCAGGAGTAACAACTCGCTACTCGATCTCATGGGATGACCTTCATTCGCTGATGCCTGATGTTCTCGTTTGCCTGGTATCCTGCCTCGCCATCGGGCCATCGGCGCAGATGCGCAGAGGCCAACGGCTACACCGTGCTGCCGCGCACAACAAGCTGTGTGGGCAGCAGTCGGTGTTGCGGCGGGCCCACTTCCTTACCCTCGATACGATCAATGAGAAGGGCTGCTGCCTCTTCGCCAATGCGCACCTTTGGTTTGTCAATAGTCGTGAGGGGCGGATAGGTAACGGCAGAGGCGTCAATATTATCAATGCCCACGACGGCCATGTCACGCGGAACGTGCAGGCCATGGTCACGCAGGGCGGCCAGCACGCCGATGGCGATGAGATCATTGCCGCAGACAACGGCTGTGGGCCGCGGGCTCAGGGTAAGCAGATGCCCGGCCGCGGCCCGGCCGCCAGCCTGGCTGAACTCGGCGTAGATGATGGCCTGATCGTCTACCGGCAGACGGTGAGCGGCCATGCTCTCCTGGAAGAAAGCCAGGCGCTTGCGCGCCGCCGGGTTCGACTGAGGCCCGCAGACGAGGGCGATGCGCGTGTGTCCCTGGCCGGCAAGATGATCAATGGCCGCACTAAGCCCGGCACGGGTGTCGGAGCCCACGATGTCAAAGTCTTGATAGCCCTCACGGCTGCCCAGAATAACGACCGGACACCCGGCATGCTTAAGGTCACGCGCCGGGATGCCGGCGGGGTTGATGAGGATGCCTTCGACACGGTTGCGCCGTGCCAGGGCAATGAAGTCGCGCTCACGGCGTTCAAGCCAATCGGTGTTGGCGAAGAGGACGGTATAGCCCCGGGCGTCGGCCGTGTGTTGAGCGCCACGCACGATCTCTGGGAAGAAGGGGTTGGCGATGTCAGGGATGATGAGGGCAATGGAGAACGTGCGGCGGGTGCGCAGACCGCCGGCCAGCATGTTGGGTTGGAAACGCAGCTCGGCGACGGCGGCCAACACACGCGCCCGCGTTTCGTCGCTGACATCGCCGTCGTTGCGCAGCACCCGACTGACGGTGCTCTTGGAGACACCTGCCTTGTCTGCCACATCGAGGATGGTGAGAGCCGGCACGCGACACCTCGGTCATCGTGATACCCAGGACTGACTGGGAAGCTTCCCGGGAACGTTCCCACTATAGCACATTTTCTCCCCCCTGTCAAGATGGAAGTGAGTGGTAACTGTTCACCGTTAGGGTAAGGGAAGGTGGAAAGCGGGGCGAGCTGACCACGGATGCAGGCGCGGATGGCCCGGAACACGGATTGCCGGCGGCGTTCCACATACCCTCCCGCAGGTTACCGGTCGGCGCAGGCCGCCCTGGCGTGGTTGCAGGCGCAGTTTTAACTGCGCCGGCATGTGGCAACGGCATACGGCGCCGGAAGTAACTCTAGAGTAACTTTGGAGTAACTTCAGAGTAACTCCGGCGTTGCTCCAGAGTCACTCCAGAGTAACTCCACTCTAGATATAGATATAGATTCATAGATAGATTCATAGATAGATTCAGAAACAGGGTAAAGGAACCGCGCCCGGCTTTTTCGACAAGCGCTCACGTTTCTTTTGGCAAGTGCCGTTCTGCCCACTCTCGAATCGGCCATAATCGCTACCAAAAACGCCAAAACGGCAAACGGCCAATAGCCACAGCCCCCCTCTCAACCATCCGTTGTGACGACTTCAAGATGAAAAAACTGTCATCTTAAAGTTGCATTTTTTTCATCGTTTTTTCATGTTGATGTTGTATTATTATACTGGTGCTATGGCTTGCAAATGGATAGCCACAGTAGCGGGGCTGTGTGCTATTCATGCAACCGCCCGGCCCACCGGGCAGATATATTTCCCCATGGAGGCAGAACCAATGACTGCTGGCGTCTCCTGGCGCCGGGCGATCCTCTTCGTGAGCATTCTCTTGACCGTTGGCCTCGTGCTCGTGCTGCAGGTCATGCCGGCCGCCGCGGCAGAACCGCCGGCGGCGGATGCCCACGCTCAGTCACAACCGGCCGACGGCAGCTCGCCCGCCAACCAGACCGATGGCTCCGACCTCGACGCGCTCAACTGGCTCAGCAAAAGCATCGTCGCCACTAACCAGCCGCACACCTCCGGCAACAACGTCACAATCGGCGAAATCATCACCTACAAGGTCGAAGTGACCGTGCGCGAAGGAAGCTGGAGCAACGTCACCTTGGTTGATACACTGGACGATGGCCTGGCCTTTGTGGATTGCCTGGCCGTGTCGGCCGACGCCAAGCTCTCCACGTCGCTTGCCGGCGGCTGGTCGGCAGCCTGCAACGATGGCCCCGACACCAACCCCACGGCCAATCCCAAGATCAGCACCTCGGGGCGCACCATCACCTTCACCCTGGGAACCGTTACCAATTCCGACGGCAATCTGCTGACGGCTGAGAAAGTGTCGTTTACCTACACGGCCGTTGTCCTGAACAGCAGCAACAACAATCGTTTCGACGCCCGCAACAACAGATCGGTGTGGAGCTGGACGAATTCCGGCGGGGGCAGCGTCAGCGGTTCGGCGCCCAACATTTGGATTCATGAACCGGTTCTCTACACACTGAAAGCAGCCTCCAACTACCTTGTTTCACCGGGTGACCTGGTTACGTTCACGCTATTCGTTGACCACGCCCTGGTTCTCTTCGACAGCGACGCGTTTGACGTCGTCCTGACCGATGTCATTCCCGCCGGCCTAACGTTTGCCGGCGGGCTGCAATCAACCGGCGGGCTGGCCCCCACCAGCCTGAGCGAGAGCGGTGGCGTCATCACCGCCCGCTGGGACAGCTTCCCCACCTCGGCCGAGAGCACAATCCAGTTCACCGCCCGGGTGAACGGCGATGTGGTTGACGGCCAGACGATCAAGAACGACTCGTCACTGACGTGGACAAGCCTACCGGGCAATGTGATATCGCCGCAATCGGCCTATAACCCCCTCTCGACAGAACGCACCGGCAACACCGCCGACCCCGGCGGCGAGGCCAACGATTATCGCACCGACGCCAGCACCACGATCCTGGTATCCATGCCCGACCTGCGCATCTCCAAGTCAAACGATGTCGAGCAGGTAACACCCGGGACGACCATCGTCTACCACCTTCTGATCTGGAACGCCAGCCTGCGTGTTGCTCCAAACGTCATCGTCACAGAAACCGTGCCGGCAAACACCCACTTCGATGCTGCCGCCAGCCTCACGCCCTGGTCATGCCCCGACGGCGCGGCGGCCGGCACCATATGCACCTACACCATCGGCGACCTGCCCATTCTGCCCATCATCAGCCTGTACTTCGCCGTCCGTGTTGATAACCCTGTCGGCCCAGACGCGGCAGCAATTACCAACACCGTCACGGTCGGCGATGACGGCACGCACGGCCCCGATGCCGACCCGACGAACAACACAGCCCAGCATGTGGATACCCTGATTTCTGCGCCCGACCTGGCGGTGGTCAAGACGACGACGGCTCACTTGGCCCACCCCGGTGAGTTAATCACCTTCACCATCACCTACACAAACTCCGGCAATCAGGCGGCCGGCGGCGTTATCCTTACCGAAACGGTACCGGCCAATACAACGTTCGATGCCGTTGCCAGCACTGCCGGCTGGAGCTGGCTGTCCACCCGCCGTGCCGGTTGGAGCTGCCTGCCCAACGGCAATGCCGGCAGCACCTGCACCTTCAACGTGGGCGTCGTGCCCGGCGGCAATGCTTCGGGATCGGTCATCTTCGCCGTGCGCATGGCGAATCCGCTGCTGCCGAGTGATCCCCCGCTCAGCAACACGGTTACGATCGGCGACAATGGTTCACGGGGCGCCGACCCGACGCCGAACGACAACACGAGTTCCGTGTCGCTGCCCATCGTGCCCACCGAATTCAGCAAGGCCGCCTGGGTTGGCGCCGTCAGCCCAACCTACGCCGAGTCCTACTCCATCATCGTGCACAACACCGGCGTGACATCGCTGACCAACGTCGAGCTGACCGACGTCATCCCCGGCATCACGCGCTACGGCCAGGCGACAGCTCCGGAGATCAGCAGCACCCCACCCACCGCCATCAGCGGCTGGGGCGTGCCCGGCGGCACCTGGGATGGCAATCGCACCATCACCTGGACGATACCGGACATCCCCGCCGGCCACTATGCCATCGTCAAGGTACGCGTCTACGTCTACGGCGGCACACAGCCGGGCACAGTGTTCACGAACACGGCCAGCATGATGGCCAACGGTCGCGGCCCGCTCCTGGCCAGCGCCTCGGCCACCGTAGACACACCGCCGCCCACGCGGCCGCCCGACCCCACACTAACGCCCACGCCGACGCCGCCACCCAGCGGCCTCTGCCCGGCCGCCCCCTATTTCAGGGTTGATGTGGGCAGCAATCGCTCCTACACCGACAGCCAGGGCAATCTTTGGATTGCCGATCAACCCTACGTGCCCATGACCAGCACCTGGGGCTATACCGGATCGAGCTTCGTCTACACCACACAGAACAGCATCGGCGGCACAGATGATCCGGCACTCTATCAGCAGGAACGCTGGTGGTCGAGCACGGGCGGCTATCGTTTCGAGGTGCCCAACGGCACCTATCAAGTGACCCTGAAATTCGCCGAAATCTACCCCTGGACGCAAGTGGGCGGACGCGTCTTTACCGTCACCATCGAGAACAATGTCATCGCCCCACGCGTAGACGTGCGCAAGACGGCCGGCTACTACAATGCCTATGACATCGTTGCCACCGTCAATGTCTACGATGGCGTGCTCAATGTCGGCTTTGTCGCCGAACGTGGCAGCCCGGCCCTCAAGGCCATTGCCTTCTGGCAGCTCGTCCCCTGCTCCGGCATCGTTGTGCCTACGGCCACGCCGACGCCCACGGCCACCCCGACGGCGACGCCCATCGCCCCGTGCGCACCTGTGCGCATTAACGCCGGCGCCACCACCAGCTACGGCGATGCCAACGGCAACTTCTGGTCCGCCGACCAGAAGTACACGCCGGGCAGCAACCGCTGGGGCTACGTGGGTACAAGCGCGACCTATGCCACCACCGCCGCCATCCACAACACGCCTGATCCCACCCTCTACCAGACGCATCGCTGGTGGGAAGGCAACGGCGGCTATCGTTTCGAGCTACCCAACGGCATTTACCAGGTAACGCTGAAATTCGCCGAGATCTATCCCTGGGCCCAGGGAGGCTCTCGCGTGTTCAGCGTGGTGGCCGAGGGTGCCATGGTCGCCTCGCACCTCGACCTGATGAGTCGGGTGGGGCTGAATGCCGCTTACGACTTCACATTCAACATCATGGTCAGCGATGGTGTGCTGAACATTGATCTCATGAAGGAGCGGGGCAACCCGACGCTCAATGCCATTGCCGTGGAACCGCTGAGCGCGTGTACGGGGCAGTAGGCGAGGCGCCACGCCCAGGCCGGGGTGTTGCAGCAGACGTCTGGCCCGGCATACCCTCCCGCAGGTTTGGTAACTTGCGGGAGGGTTAAATGATGAATGCGGGTCGCCACCCCTGCCTACCGGCGATCCAGAGGCAAAAGACCGCGCTGCATGGCCACCGAAACAGCTTCGGCCCGACTTTGCACGTTCAGCTTGGCAAAAATGTGGCCGAGATGAGTCTTCACCGTGTTCTCCGACAGGCCGAGTTGCACGGCGATCTCCTTGTTGCTGCTGCCGCTGGGCAACAGACGCAAGACATCCAGCTCGCGTTCGGATAGCCCTTCGCTTTCACCCTCGTCCAACAAGCGGCCCAAGACGCGGGCCGCCACCTTGGGCTGCAGCGCCGCTCCCCCCTGCGCCAGCGCCTTGATGGCGCGCACCAGGTCATCGGGTTCGGCATCCTTGAGCAGATAGCCGTGCGCCCCGGCCGCCAGCGCCGGGCCGATATACTCATCCGTATCATAGGTCGTCAGCACCAGAAAGCGTGTGTCGGGCGCACTCGCCCGCGTCTGCCGCATCACGTCAACCCCGCTCAGCCGGGGCAGGCGCAGGTCAAGCAGGACGACATCGGGATGGTGGCTAAGGATCATCTGCACGGCCTCTGCGCCGTCGGCAGCCTCGCCGACAAGCTCCATATCTTGTTCCCAGCGCAACATCGCCATCAAACCATGGCGGACCACCGGGTGATCATCAACGACGAGAACGCGAATCATCGTCTCGCCTCCTCGACCGTGACCGGCGTCTGCATCAACGGATCATGCCCGCCGTTGCTATCGGCATACGGTATCGCCGCCTCAATGCGCGTGCCCGCCTGGTTGCTGATCCGCAGTTCACCGCCCAGGCCGATGATCCGTTCGCGCATGCCCACCAGTCCGAAACCACTCCAGGGACCCGCCGGCATGCCATCATACAGGGCATCCTCGTCCACGCCGATGCCATTGTCCTGAACCCGCAACGACACACCCTCGCCGCCGTACTCAAGAACGACCGCGGCTTCACTGGCCTGGGCATGTTTGGCCACATTGGCCAGCGCTTCCTGGCAGACGCGCAAAAGTGTGCCCTCGACTGCCGATGGCAGGTCTCGCGGCTCGCCGTGTTGTTCGAAGTGCACGGGTACGTTTGCGCCCAACGGACGCAGCGTCAGGCTCTTGAGAGCAGCGGCCAGATTACCCCCTTCGAGAGCAGGGGCGCGCAGATTCCACACCGAGCGGCGCGCTTCGTTGAGCGACTCGCGCGCCATGCGTAAGGCCAGATCCAGGTGCTCGCCGGCCTCGTTGGGCCGATGGGCAAGCGAGCGCTGCGTGGCGCCAAGCTGCACGATCACCCCGGTGAGGCCCTGGGCCAGCGTGTCGTGAATATCACGCGCCAGCCGCGTCCGCTCTTCCAGTGTTGCCGCCTCGCGCGCCTGGTTGAGAAGCCGGGCATTGGCGATGGCCACGATTGCCTGATCGGCCAACCCCTGGGCCAGAATGAGATCATCGTCGCTACAGGCATTGTAGGGCCCGTCCTTCGTCAGCATCAAGACGCCGGCAAGGTCACTGCCGTAGTGCATGGGCAACATGAGGGCAGCGACGGCGCGTTCTCCCGCCGAGGTGGGCAAAGCCGTCAGGCGCGGCCGGCGTTGCTCGCCCACTGCCCGCAGCAGCGGCTCCAGCGTTGCCATATCCACATTGATATCGAGTGCCTGCCCATAGGCGCCCAAGGATGTGAACCTGCCATCCGCTTCTTGCAGCAAGACTCGTGCAGAGTCGAAGGAGAGCAGGCGCACCCCTTGCTCGGCAATCAACGCCAAGATCTGACCCAGATCCAGCGTGCTCGTCAAGGCCTGGCTCACCTCATAGAGCGCCTCGGCCCGTCGGGCGCGTCGCGCCAGTTCTGCCGTCTGCGCGTCCACCCGCACCTCGAGTTGAGTGCTCAGATCGCGCAGCGACTGTTCCTGATCGCGGCTGCGTTTCAGCGCCCGTTGTAGGTCGCCGGCCAGCAACGATGTCAGCAGCGCCACCGTCCAATAGAGACCGGTCCACACGCCGGCCGTAAAGGCCGGCAACTCCAGAATGGGAAACGGCTGACTCACCACAGGTAACTGCGGAGCAGCCACATACACGCCGTTCATTTCCAGCCAGGCGAGCACCGCCACCAGGGCCGTGGCGAGCAAGGCAAGGCTCATGCTGGCTACGCCGTCTATCAGCAGACCGGCCGCGCAAATGGGAATGACCAGGAGGGCCGGCCCGATGCTGGTCACGCCACCGCGCAGCGTGGCCAGGGTGGTGATCAGCGTCCACACGCCGATAAGCAGGAGGGCCGACATGGTTGGCCGTCCGAGGCGCACAAGCATGATCATCGCCGTGCAGAAGACGGCGGCAACAATCAGCGCCACGGCTGCCAGGTGGGAAACGGGTGCCGCATCGGCCGAACCCAGGGGCACCTGTAGCGTCGCCTTGACAACAAGAAAGGTGATGAGGGCGCTGACGACGGGAATAAGCAGCACCGGCAGCGCCTTCAAGACCAGCTTGCTGCGCCGTCGTGTTTCTTCGCGGAGGGCTATCTGCGATCTATGGACAAGACCAGGCATGCCAAAGGCTCCTTCAACGTGTAGGATGCATTATACCACTTCTTGAGCCTTCATGCATGCGCGGTACTGTTCGGCGTTAGGGTAAAGGAAGTTGGAAAGCGGTCTCCATACCCTCCCGCAGGTTTGGGGAACCTGCGGGAGGGTCAAGTGACAGGTTGGGGGAACCTGCGGGAGGGCCAAGTGGCAGGTTGGGGGAACCTGCGGGAGGGCCAAGTGACAGGTTGGGGGAACCTGCGGGAGGGCCAAGTGGCAGGTTGGGAGAACCTGCGGGAGGGCCAAGTGGCAGGTTTGGGTAACCTGCGGGAGGGTCTTGATGCCCCCACCCCGCTTCTCATACCGTCGGCGATGCCATCGCATCGCCATCACCCGAACGGGTGATCGCCCGATCACCCGCTCGCATGGCGACAGGGAGAGAAAAGCACGCTATACTACGGCTTGCTCTCGCGGCCTGGCGCCGCACAGGGCACACTATGAACACCCACAAAGGAGTGCAATGGCAACACGATCAACAACACCATCACCAATGCAAGCCCGCCGCGCCGGTCTCGGCGGACGCTGGCTGCTCGTCGGCGTTCTGCTGGTGGGCGCAGCGGTGCTCACGGGCCTTGCTCTGAGCGGTACAACCCGCGTCGCGGCCGAAGAATTGGCCACCGTCGCCGTCACCCGCGGCAACCTGATCGCCACCGTCTTGGGCAGCGGCAACGTCGCAGCCGAACAGACGCTCAATCTTGTCTTCCAGACGAGCGGCACCGTCACCGATGTCTTGGTCAAGGAAGGCGACCTTGTACAGACCGGTCAAGTATTGGCCCGAGTGGACAGTCGCAATGCTCAACTCCAGGTCATCTCGGCCGGGAGTGCCCTCGCCAGCGCCCAGGCCCGCCTGGCGCAAGCACAGAACGGCAACGCCCGCAATGAGGATATTCTCGCTGCCCAGGCTGCGCTGACCTCGGCCCGCGCCGCCTACGACGGAGCACTGGCAGCAGCGGAAACGACCGATTCGCAGCTCCGGGCGGCGGAGGCAGCCATGCACAAGGCCCAGGCCGCCCGCCAGCAGGCGCAGGCAGCCTACGACAAAGTGGCCTCGGCGCCGAACATCGCCATGCTGCCGCAGTCGCTTCAGCTTCAGCAGGCGACGATTGACGAGCAGCAGGCCACGGCCAATTACCGGTCGCTGTTGCAGACGGCGGCCAAGGACGCTCAGGCAAGGGTTGATTCTGCGGCCGCTCAGCTTGCCCAGGCACAAGCCAACCTGGCAAAGCTCACCACCCCGGCCACCGCCAGCGACCTGACCATTCAACAGGCGGCCGTGTCGCAGGCAGAAGCCGCGCTCAAGCAGGCCGAACTGGCGCTCGACAATACGGCCCTCACCGCGCCCTTTGCCGGCATCGTGACGCAGGTCAACATGGTGCCCGGTAGCCTGGCCACGACGGCTACCCCGTTACTTAAGCTGATCAACCGCCAACCCCTGCATGTTGATCTGAAGTTGACCGAAAACGACGTGGCCAAGGTCCAGCTTGGGCAGCCGGTCACGGTGACAATCCAGTCGCTGGGAGGATGGGCAACCAACGGACAGGTGACCTTCGTCGCTCCGGCAGCCGAGAATGTGAACGGCGTGGTGACCTACATCGTGCGCGTCAGCTTTGCCGATAGTGACCCACGCGTCAGGGTTGGCATGACCGCCGACCTGTCCATTGAAGTCGCTCATAGGGAGAATGTGCTGCTGGTACCCAATACGGCCCTCTTGCCCAAAGGCACGCAGCGTGTTGTGCAGGTGCCGGCCAACGGTGCAGCCACAGCCACCGCAGCGGCGAAACAGATAACCCGCGAAATCGAGGTGGTGACGGGGCTGAGCGATGGGACGAACACAGAAATCCTGAGCGGTTTGAGCGAAGGACAAGAGATCATCGCCCTGCCCGACAGCGGCGTGCGTTCCAAAGCGGGCACAGGCAGCATCTTCGGCGGTTTCTGATGATCACTGTAACCGACCTCTCCAAAGTGTATAGAATGGGTGACCTCGCCGTACCGGCGATCTCAGGCGTGTCCTTTGAGATAGCCCAGGGCGAGTTTGTCGCCATCATCGGCCATAGCGGCAGCGGCAAGAGCACTTTGATGAACATCTTGGGCTGCCTCGATACCCCAACCGGCGGCACGTACAAGCTGGATGGAGTAGCGGTGGAGACGCTGGACGACGATGAACTTGCGTTGACCCGCCGGACCAAGCTTGGCTTTGTCTTTCAGCAATACAACCTGCTACCACGGCATTCGGCCTTGCGCAATGTCGAGATGCCGATGATCTATCGCGGCCTCTCGGCCGGCCAACGCCGGGCGCGTGCCGAAGCAGCATTGCGCATGGTCGGCATGGCCGACCGCATGGCGCACAAACCGAATGAGCTGAGCGGGGGGCAACAGCAACGCGTCGCCATCGCCCGCGCCCTCGTCGGCAGCCCGTCGGTCATTCTGGCCGACGAGCCGACCGGCGCCCTCGATACGGCGACCAGCGCCGAGATCATGGGCATTCTGCAATCGCTCAACCGCGAGCAGAATCTGACAGTTGTGGTGGTGACCCACGAACCCGATGTGGCTGCCTATGCCCGCCGCGTGATCAAACTGCGCGATGGCAAAATCGTCAGCGATGGCCCACCAGAACGCGCTCTCTCCGGCGCTCACCCGGCAGAGGAGAAACGATGACAATCATCTCTTCCCATCACGAGGTGGCCGGCGCGGCAAAAGCGGTGGCCTCGCCTGAGATGCTGACCCCGCTGGTCGCCCGGTCTTCCGGAGGGCTCGGTCTCTTGGACGTGATCCAGGAGGCTTTCGATAGTCTGCTCGCCAACAAAGGGCGCGCCTTGCTGACTATGCTCGGCATCATCATCGGCGTCGCCTCGGTCGTGGCGCTGATGGCGTTGGGCAGCGGCGCCAGCGCCTCGATCACCGGCGAAATCCAGAGCATCGGCACCAATCTCATCTTTATCCTGCCCAGCTCGCCGAAGAACCACGGGCCCTCGGACTTCAGCTCGGCGCAAACGCTCTCGCTGGATGATGCGCGGGCCATTGCCGCGCTCAACCTGCCCATCAACGGTATCGCACCGCAGTTTGCCGGCAGCGTGCAATTCGTGGCAGCGGCGGCCAACGAATACGGCTCGCTCGTCGGCACAACGACCGACTACTTTCAGCTCAACGATCTGCACGTGACGAACGGCTCTCTGCTCGACGAGGCGCAGGTGCGCGGAGGCGACCCCGTTGTTGTGCTGGGCGTTAACCTGGCCCGTAAACTGTTCGGCAGCGGATCGGCGATCGGCCAAACCGTCAGGGTCAAGGATCAAACGCTGCGTGTCATCGGCGTGCTGGCCGCCAAGGGCGGCGGCGCATTCGGCTCAACCGATGATCAGGCGTTCGTGCCCATCACCTTCGCCCTGCAGCGGCTCTTTGGCGCACGCACGCCCGATGGCAATAGCTATCAGGTGGCAAATGTCTTGCTCTCGGCTCGAAACGCATCAGAGATCAACGCCATCCAGGATCGCATCGCCATTCTCTTGCGCGAGCGACACCACCTGGCCGCCGATGGCCGCGCCGACGACTTCCAGATCTTCAACCAGGTGTCATTCCTCAGTGTGCTCAACAACATTACCTCGCTGCTCACCGCTTTTCTGGCCGCCATCGCCGGCATCTCTCTGGTCGTCGGCGGCATCGGCATCATGAACATCATGCTGGTCAGTGTCACCGAGCGCACGCGGGAAATCGGCCTGCGTAAGGCCGTCGGAGCACGTGGGCATGATATCCTTGTCCAGTTTGTCATCGAGGCGCTGGCGATCAGCGTGCTCGGCGGCCTGCTCGGCCTGGCGCTCGGCGTGGGGGTTTCCCTGCTGGTGACGCTGACCGGCATCATTAAGGCTTCGCTGAGCGTAAGCTCGGTGCTGATGGCCATCGGCTTTTCCATGGCTGTCGGCCTGTTCTTCGGCATCTACCCGGCC
>Ga0272448_1004168_pt1 | contig 16650 bp, 12 predicted proteins | sample YNPCB0191_FD_202220 | JGI IMG/M metagenome (GOLD analysis project Ga0272448, IMG submission 202220) | Hot spring sediment microbial communities from Yellowstone National Park, WY, United States - YNP-CB-019-1 | ecosystem: Environmental > Aquatic > Thermal springs > Hot (42-90C) > Sediment...
AGCAGGTGGATACTCGATCCCTAAGGCGTATGAGACGGCATCAACCAGGTCTACCAGAATAGAGACAAGAACGAGGGCAAAGCCAGTAGTCAGCCACAGAATGGCATATTCCTCTTTCAGCTTCCTGGTACGAACCAGGTTGATAACGAAGACGAGGGCAAGCACACTCAGCCCCACGACGAAGAAGCGAGCGCGCAGTTCCATCACGGTTCTCCCTTCACCTGCCGGCTTTTCCAGAGGAGCCAGGCCAACGCCAGCCATAACAGCAGAGCACTTAGCATGAATTGTCCATCCATCACCAGACGGCGCAGCAACGGCAGCGGAAAATAGACCAGGCGAGCCGACAGGATGTAGGACAGAGCAAGCAGCGCGATCAGCCACGATGGTCCTTCGCCACGGACGAGCCTGGCCGCCACGACCAGGAAGCCGAGCAGCAACCAGACAAAGGCGTAGCGCGGCGCCGGTGGCAGAATAAGCAGCATGGTCGTCACAGTCAAAGCGTATTCCAGGTCAAAGCGCGGCATGGTGATATCTGCCATGCTGTGGCCTGCATCGGGCGCGTCAGCCGACCGACGCGTTAGCCAGGCCAGCCCCACCAGCAACAACACGCTGAGCACGATTGTCAACCCATCGGCGAGCCAGGGCAGGTTAGCGACTGGTGACATGAAGATATTCTGCTTGAAGGTGCGGGTGAAGAAGGCGTTGAGCGACTGATGGTACGGATAGCCGGCAAAGGCGCCCCAAGTGTATAGGGACGAAAACTCCAGGTAGCGCTTCAGCGCCTGACTGCCAACCATGACAAATGACCCGATCAGGAAGACAACGCCACTTGTGAGCGCCACCAGCGCTGCCTGCCGGCGACGTTTCCATAGTAGATAGAGAACAAGGAATCCGGCAAAGACCTTGATGCCGATGGCCATGCCCAACGCCAATCCCGCCTTGGTTTCCGCTCCGGCCTTTAGCCAGATGAAGGCAAGCACCAGCAACAGAAAGATGACCACGTCAATCTGCCCCAGGCGAACGGCCACAACTGCCGGTTGGAACTGGTCGAGCAGCAGGAGGGTAACGGCCAGCCCGCTCAGTGTCAGCCAGTGCTGACTGCGCAGAAGCAGCCAGCAGGCAACCGCCATTGCTGCCAGGCACAACCCCGTCCAGATCATGGCTGCCCAGGAATAGGGCAGGAGAGTCAGCGGAACCGTTAGCAGGGCATGGAAGGGCGGCGTGCTAAATGGCCAGGGCGTATCCTCATCCTTTGTGGACTGCCCGCTCTCGATGAAAGTGCGGAACGCGCCAAGCTCGGCATAGATGTCCTGACCGCTGCGTAGCCGCTCCGCTGCCCGATAGTACACGGCAAAATCGTGATTGTTGGTCATGCGCAACACGCCGACCGTGTCGCCCGCAATAATCACAATCAGGATTGCGACAATGAGCAGGAGAAAGCGGCGACCTGTTGTCTGCTCACTCATTCGCCGGCCTCTGCGTGGTCATGCGGCAAAGACGAGACTTCTGCTGTCTGGCCGGCTGCGGGTGGTCGTGTGCCCAGCAGCGGTCTCAGCACATCGTACAACGGGCCGAACGGGAACTCATCGAGGATACGCTCCAGCTTCGCCAGAGCCGATGACCTATTGTAGGACGTGATGATGCGTTCTGTCACAGTCATGCCCTGCACCGCCGGTGCCTTGTTGTGCATCTCCCAGGGATGCATGTAGAGCACGATCGGCCGTTCTTTGGCGACCTGGTGCAGGGCATGCATCAGTAGTGGCATCGGTAGGGCCCGCAGGTAGGCACCGCCGGATACCGGCAGACGCCACCCGGCAACCTCCCAGACGGTCATCGGCAGCTCAACCAGCGGCCCGTTCGGGTCATGGCAGCGAAGGTCATTGCTGTCGGGCCTGTAGGCGGCCAGCGGCCCGCCGTTCAGCCCGTACATATAGTTGGCAACCGGGAAGATGCTGGAATCGTAGCAAAAGCCTTCCTCGGCCAGAACAGAGAGCGCCCAGCGCGTCTTCTGCCCGATGGAAAATGTCGGAGCGCGAAAACCGGTGACGGGGTGCGACGCCCCCATTGTTGCACCCCACAAAGCCCGCCATTCGCGGAGGTCAGCGCACAATGTCTCGGGCGTCATGTCCCACAGCGGGCAATGGCTCATGCTGTGGCAACCGATCTCATGGCCGCCGTCCGCAATGGCGCGTACAAGGGCGGGATGATCGCGCAACACCTCACCAACGACAAAGAATGTGGCGCGCAGCTTGCGCCGGGCCAGCATGTCCAGGATCGGTTCGGTGGCCTGCTCGACCTGAGAGATGCGCCCGGCCGCAGAAACGTGCCGGCGTACAAGCTCGGCGTGGTACCATTCTTCGATATCAAACGAGAGGCCGTTGAGCATGGCTGTGCGCTGCTATCCTCGCGCCGTCTTGTCGGCGCCGACGGGTGGGTTGACCGGCGCCGTCATTGGGCGATAGTGGGCACCGGCATTGGTGCGCTGACGCAATAGGATAATGGAGATGGAAAGGAGCATTTTGATGACGTAGTAGATCGGCTTCAAGTTGGCATGCATCGAGACGCCGCTCATGCGCTCACGCATGGTCACCGGCACTTCCTTGATGCGAAAGCCAACGTAGGCCAGGATGATGATGGTATCGGCGTCCGGGAAATCGGAGGGATAGTTATCGGTGGCGAAGAAGCGCATGACACGATAGCTGAGAGCCTGGAAGCCGGATGTGGGATCGGTGATACGCTGGTGGATGAGCAGCGAGACGATGGTGCGGAAGAACGCCATGCCCAGGCGACGCACGAAGCCGGCGCGATACTCGAGTCGGCCCAGAAAGCGCGAGCCCAAAGCGACGTCAGCCTGGCCGGACTCGACAACTGCCAGCAGGTCAGCGATGCCGCGCGGATCATGCTGGCCGTCGGCATCCATGAGCACACCGACACCATAGCCGTGCTCGACGGCATAGCGGAAGCCTGTCTGCACGGCTCCACCATAGCCCAGGTTGCACGGCAGGTTGATGACCGTCGCGCCGAGCTGCGCCGCCCGCCGCGCCGTGTCATCGGTTGACCGATCATTGATGACGACGATGTCCAATGGCGGTGCGACCTCGCGTATCTCCTGGATGACGCGTTCGATGTTACCCGCCTCGTTGTGGGCGGGCATGATCAGGATACGACGCGGGCGGTTACCACTCATGTCTGGCTTCGATTCTTCTATGGTTTCTTGCTCACTCCTGCTTGCATTCAATCGCACATTCCGGCGCAATCAGCATGTTGCGCAGATCCTTCCCACTATCAATCGTTACGTCGGCGAAGATCATCGAGTTGGTGATGGAGATTGGGTGCGTGATCTTCACCTGCTCGCCGATGACGGATCCGCGCACCTGTACACCGGGATGGAGCTCGGCTGTCGGGGCAACCAGGCAATCAAGCCCCATGCGCTGTAACTGACGTCGGTTGCAGGTCAGCAGATCGCAAGGATAGGTGACGTTCATGTCCCATTCTACCACCTCGGCCGGGTAGACGGGGAAGCCGTCCTCGATCAGAATCTGGATAGAGTTAGTAATCTCATACTCGTCGCGCTGTGCCGTGCGCGGTGTGCGCCGGATGGCATCGAAGATCGCCAGGTCGAAAAGGTAAATGCCGCACCCCTTGAGATTCGATGGAATATAGCGCGGTTTCTCGATCACCCGTGTCACGGTGCCGCTGGCATGCAGGACGACGGCAAAATTGCGCTGAATGGCTGCCGGCACATCGGTCTTCACGGCTAAAATGGCGCCTGCTTTGCGCTGCCAAAACATCGTCACCATGTCTTCCAGATGGCGCGGAACGATGAAGATGTCGCCAAGTGAGAGTAGGAACGGCGTCGAGATGATGTTCTCAAGCTGGGCAACGGCATGGGCGATGCCCAATGTCTCATGCTGCTCTACGTAACGTATCTTGAGCCCCAAAGATGCGCCGTCGCCAAAGCGGGCAACAATCTGGTCGCCCAGATGGCCGATGACGATGATGACTTCGTTGATGCCGGCGCTCTTCATGTCTTCGAGTTGATGCTGGATGATCGGTTTGTTGCAGACAGGCAAGAGCGGCTTGGGATAACTCATGCTTAGGGGCTGAATACGGCTGCCTTTGCCGGCAGCCAGGATGACACCCACGATTCCTGTGTCGGTCATGACGAAACGCCTCGCCTCTTGCTCTTTTGCGCCGCTCGCCGTCGGCGATAGACGCCGACGATGGCGTCCCAGGGCACGAGCGTCCAGCGCAGCCGCAGAACGGTGTACATTGCCTTGACAATCTCCAGCCGTGAGATCTTGGAGGCGCCCTGCTGCCGGTTGACGAAGATGATCGGCACTTCGCCCACCGTGAAACCCTTCTTCTGACAGCGATAGATCATCTCGATCAGGAAGGAGTAACCGCTGGAGAAAATCGTGTCCAGCTCGATGGCTTCCAGAACAGCCCGCCGGTAACAGCGGAAGCCTGCCGTGCAGTCATGCGTTTTCAGGCCCAGATTGATCTTGGCGAACAGATTGGCGCCACGGCTGAGCAGCTTGCGCGGTAGGGTACAATCCTTCGTCCCGCCACCTTTGACATAGCGAGAGCCGATCACCACATCGCAGGATCTCGACATACTGACCATCGCCGGTATATAGCTTGGGTCGTGGGAGAAGTCGGCGTCCATGCTCATCACGAAGGGTGCGCCCAAGGCCAGGGCGCGCTTGAAGCCGGCAATATAGGCTGTGCCCAAGCCGAGTTTGCCTTTGCGATGAATGACCTGAACATGATCGTCGGCTGCTGCCAGCCGGTCGGCGATCTGGCCGGTGCCATCGGGTGAGTTATCGTCAACAATGATGACCTGCAGGTCGAGGCCCAAGGCCAGAATCTGGTTAACGAGTCGCTCGATGTTTTCTTTCTCATTGTACGTCGGCACGACGACCGCGCCTCGTGCCCCCGGCTTGCCTTCAGCTTGCGTCATGCAACGAACTCCTTATGTGCTGTGCAATTCTAACACGGCGGTCTCATCAGTGTCAAATGCTGACTGAAACGTAACTGTTCACGGTTAGGGTAACAGGACTTTCGCCGGAATGCCTCCACCCGGCCCCGCCACTTGACCCTCCTGCAGGTTTGGGTAACCTGCGGGAGGGTATAGGCATGCCGATGCATCTGCTTCCAGGGTAAACGTGAACGGTTACACTGAAACTCAATCGGTCAACTCGTACACAGCAATTTCATCTACGAGATAAGCGTAGCGAACGGTACCGATCATCTCGGTCGGTGGTACTGCCGGCGACGATTCCACCAGGTTGATCAGCCGATCATCGCGCAGGACGGGTCTTTCCTTGAACGTCGCCACCAGATGGAGGTGGGTGGTGGCGGCCAGGCGCTGGCGCATCTCCTGCTCGCCATCGCCGTAGCTCTTCAATCCCACCAGGATATAACGTATGCCGGCCTCTCTAATTGCGCTTAGGCTTTCATCATCGGGAAAATCGGCCAGATGTTGCTGCCAGGCGCGGTAAGCCCTGGGCATATATGTGCCGTAGCCGTAGGCGATCTCCTTGCCGTGCTCCCTGGCTGCATAGAGCGCCGGGCCATGCCAGGCCTTCTCCGGCGGTAACATCAGGACGGCAAAATCGCCGGGCTGAGCTCGTAGCCACTCATCCACCGGCTGGGGACCAACCGATGATAGCCCGAATGGATAGGGCACGGTGGCAAACTCGAACAAAATCCCGACAGCCAGCAGCCCGGCGATGGTGGCGCGGGCTGCGAACGACCGGCGTGGCCAACGTAGGATGGCAGCCGCCCCGACGCCGGCCAGCAGTGCCACAACGAGCCCAACGATCAACCCGAAGCGCGCCCACACGCGCATGGCGTTGAAGAAAGGCAGAAACAGATACAGTGCCAGCGTCGGCAGAGGGATGACGATGTGCCCGGCTACATGCAAACTGGAATAGGCTGCCGGATTGAGGGCGTATTTGCCCGTTACGGCAAACATGGCACGTGTAAACAGGTCATCAACGATGCCCGGCACCGGCACGTAAACCGGCTGTCCTGCCCAATGCAATGTCGTCCCCAGCGCGAGTACAAACGTTACCATCCCAACAACGGCCAATGCGCCGACGACCTTCGATCGCCTGTGCAGCACTGCGTAGAGCGCCAGTCCACTCGGTATTGCTCCCAGGTAGAGCAGATTCTCGTGAATGTTCTGCGGGTACAATGCGACCATGGCCTTGCCCCACAAGGGGTGCATGATGCTGGGCAAGAAGAAATCACCGATGCTGGCCGACCACTGATCAATGTAACGCAGTGAGAAGGTCGTGCGGGCGATTTCGCCGCGCAGCGAGAGGCTGAGCAATGGCAGTAAGGCCGGTGCCATGATCAATCCGGCTGTCACGCCTGCGCCCAGGATAGCCTGCCAGAATTGTGCGCTCCTGACATATGCCCGCCACGGGCGAGCCCGCAGCAGGCCGTATAGGAGAACGACGAGCGCTCCCATGTAGGCATAATACCAAGACGAGAGGGCAAGCAGCCCGTAGAACAGGCCGAGCAGTAAACCCTCGCGCCGACGCGCATGGCGAATGAGCCGCTCCTCATAGAGCAACACAAACGGCAGCCAGCCGGTGTCCATGAGCGGCAGGTGTCCCGTCCCCACGTGCCCGCTGCGATAGGGCAGAAAAGCGAAAATCAGCCCGGCCAGGATGGCAGCAACCGTGCTGCCTGTCAGATATTCGGCCAGCAGATACGCCCCTAACCCGGCCAGCACGAACGACCAGAGCAACAGCAGGTTGAACGCGACCACCTCGCCGAAAGCAGCCGTCAGCGGCAGGCCCAAGATCGTGTTGGCTAGTGTCGTCTCAGATAGCGCCAGCTCATAGCCAAACGGGTAGAAGACCCCAGGAATGAAAAACGGCGATTGCCCTTTTTCGAGCAGGGCGTGCTCGAACCACCACAGTTTGTAGACGTACTCGAAGTTGTCGCCGGGAGGGCCGGGCACAGATCCACTGATGTCTGTGACCAGGGGATAGGTCATCACCAGGCTCAACAGAAGGATGCCGCCGGCGAAGAATAGAACAATGGCCGGGCCTCTCGTGCATCTCATGGCAGAGCATGCACCTCATAGCGTGCTACACTCACACCGAGGAAGTCCTTGTTGGCCAAGAGCTTGACGCCGGGCCTGGCTTCGAGCATCGTCGTCAAGCGCGTGTCGCCGGCGTGGCTGAGGATGAGCCACACGGTCCGCCCGGCACTCATCATGTCGTCCACATGGCGGGCGAGTTCATCATCGGTGGCAAACCGACTGATCGAAAGCTGCTGGCCGTTCCCTCGATAATAGTAGTTGAAGGGAATGCTGGTGTAGGCATCGTAGAAGACGATCATGTCGCCCTCGTGGATGCCTGCACTGCTCACGTAGGCGGCGGCACCACGCCAGTCCTCTTTTTGGCCGGGCTGGTAAACGGCCAACAGCGCCGGCACAGTCACGATCAAAATGGCAATCATCACCAATATGCGCCAATCGGGGCGTCGAATCGCCTGTAGGCCGCAGCCGATGATCAGCAGGTAGGGTGGTAAGAACGGCAGGAGATAGCGCTCCAGATAGAGGGGTGTGAATTGTGACGCCACGAAGAGCATCCCAATCGGTATCACCAGATAGATGAGGGCAAAGACGATCGCTCTGCCCTCGCCTGCCCACCAGGCGCGCCGGCGGATGCGGCTAAAGGCAGTCAGGGCTGCCAGGCACGGCGCGGCGAAGACAAGCAAGCCGATGGCGTAGAGCAGACGGCTGTTGTCATATGCCGTGCTGAAACTGAACATGCCCATTGTCATGGCCAGGCTCTTGATTGTCGGCACGCCGTACTTTTCGGCGATCCAGGCCCCCCACCCTGCGCTCGTTTGCGTGGCAAAGGAGCGCACAAACGGCAGCAGGGTGATGGCGACAAGGGACTGTGCCAGAAACCAGTGAACGATTCTCGGCCGCGACGGGCGCTGTACGGCGAAAGCGAGCACGACAAACACGTTGAGTGCCGCGAAGACCAGCATACCGAAGGAATGGGTGTAGATGCCCATGGCGGCGAGGATGGCGTAGCCAAGCCATGAGCCGCTGCTGTCATCATCCAGGGCGCGCACCATGAAATAGGCAGTAAGGATACCAAGCAAAGCGAGCAAGGCATATGCTCGCGCTTCGCGTGAGTACCACACATCCATGGGTGATAGCGCCAGCAGGAACGCCGCCAGCAGCCCCACCAGCGGGCCAAACAGGCGCTTGCCCAGGGCGTAGAGCGCCACAACCGACAGCACACCGCTAATGGCCGGTATTGCTCGCACCATTGCCTCGCTACGTCCGAGAAGCAGAATATAGTGGAGCATGAGGTTAAAGATGTTGCGGTCGGTCGAACGCAGACCGATGTCGGTCAGGTTCATGACAATGTAAAGAGGATTCCAGTCGGCCACATTGACGCTGAAGGCTTCATCGAACCAAAGGCTCTCACTGCCCAACGCGTAGAAGCGCACGGCGGCAGCCAGCGCGACGATGGCAGTGAGGGCAAACAGTCGCGTTCCCCGGTTGTTGACCGATAGACAAAGAGATGAAGGCAGCATAGTCACGATTGACCGTCAAGGATTGATCTGATACAAAGAAACAATGATATTGTCGCGAAGTGTCCGGCTATCCAGACGCCTGTAGGTGCGGTCGAGATACGAGCGCAACGCATTGTCCGGGTCGGCGTAGTGGCCTTCGGCCTGCACAAGCCACAAACGCGTTCGCCCTTTGATCGCGTCATCAACAAGTCTGGGTACCTCTGTGGCAGTCAGAGGAATCGGCGTGTCGCCTTCCAGGGCAACGCGGCCGCGGGCATAGTAGTCGAACGGCTTCCAGTTCCATCCGGGTACGAAGACCACAACATCGTCGGGCTGTGCGTTGCTCACTATATATGTTGCGATGCCTCGCCAGTCGGCCTGCTGCTCGTGTGTTGCCGACCCCACAATGCCGATGCCGCCTACAACCAGCAATGCGGCCAGGGCGGCCGCCCACAGCCAGCGCGCGGCTGAGGGACGGACGATAGATGTGCGCAGGGTGTCGAGCCCATTCGCCAGGAGTATATAGTATGGTGGCAGGAAGGGCAAGAGATAGCGCTGCGAGAAGAGGGGTTTGGCCTGTGACACTGCCCATGATGTGGTCACCGGTACGACAAGATAAAGCAGGCAGAACGCGACCCCAACAGATAGGCCGTGTCCTTGCCTCCGGCCGGAGAACAGACCGACCAAGACAAGGAGGCCACAAACAGCATAAGCCGCCCGGCGCAACAACGGCGCATACCATGCCAGATCAGGGCCAAGCGTGTACAGAGAGGCAACACCGGCCAGATCGCGCACGCTGGGCACCCCGGTGCGAGCCACCCAGCCCCCACCGCCACTACGCACCTGGCCGATCATGACCGGCAACCACGGCAGAAAGGCCAGCGCGGCAACAACCTGCATGACAATCCATCGCCCCAGCGCTTGCCGCTCGATGTCGCCGTGCCAGGCCAGGTAGGCAGCAACCACATTCTGGAAGAGCAACACGAACAGGGCATAGTAGTGGGTGTAGAGCATCAGGATGGCACAGGCGGCATAGCCAATCCAGGCAGGGCGACTGTTGTCCAGCAGGGCGCGCACCATCAGGTAGGATGTCAGCAGACCCAGCAGTGTGAGCATGGCGTACATGCGCGTCTCTTGCGAATACCATACGTGCAAGGGAGAGAGCGCCAACAAGGCAGCAGCCGCCATGGCAACCCAGAGGTTGAAAAGTCGCCGCGCCAGCAGGTAGAGGGTGGCGACGCCGGCGACGCCCATAACCACCGACAACAGCCGCACCTGTGCCTCGCCGTCACCGATCAGCAGCCAGACATGGAGAGTCATGTAGTAGAAGGGAGGATGAATGTCAACAGCCGTCCAGCGCACCAGGTCGGGTAGGCTCATCCTGGCCAGCCAGATGCTGGTGGCTTCATCCAGCCAGATGCTTTCCGTGGTTAGTCCGTAGAGGCGCACGAGCAGAGTGGCCAGGAGGATAGCCGCCACGATGAGGAGTTCCTGCTTCACTGTGGGGTGAGCGGATGCATGGTGGGGAACGGCAGCCACGCCTATTGCCTCCAGTTATGGGCAATGAGCACGACGTAGCGGCGGATGGTGCGGCTGACGTTCATCTTGCTTGCGCCTTCCTTCAGGTCATAACGCAGGACGAGGGGGACTTCGGACACGCGCGCCCCCAGACGTGCCATCTTGATCAGGATCTCGGCCATGCAGGTGAAGCCCTGTTCTTCTACCAGACGGCCGCCGTAGGTTGCCACGGCGCGCTGCAGCAGACTGCCGCCATAGATGCGGTAGCCGCAGGTGTAGTCACGCACCCCCTGGATCGGGAAGAAGAAATGCAGCAGGGTGCTGGCACCTTTACTGAAGATGTGACGCGCCGGCGACAACCCGATCTCCTGGCCGCCTTTCTGGTAACGCGAGGCGATCACCAGGTCATATCCCTTGTTCAGCTCTGCCCGCAGGGTGGCAATGAGCGCGGGATCGTGGGTGTTGTCGGCGTCCATGGTCACCAGCGCATCGTTCGGGCCGACTACTTTTGCCGCCGCTGCCAATCCCGTTCGCATGGCGGCCCCCAGCCCTTTGTTGCCATCATGGTTGATCAGATGAACCGGCATGCGGGCAGCGTAGGCTGTAGCAATCTCCGGCGTACGGTCACGGCTACCATCATTGACGACAATCACCTGATATGGCTCTGCCGGGTTCGCCTGGCCGTAGGCGGCGATGCGTTCCAGCAGTTGTGGTAGCGACTTCTCTTCGTTGTAGGCAGGTAGGAGAATGGTGATCAAGATGATGCTCCGTATTCCACAATTGCTTTGACAATGCGCCCGCTGGCCTGGCCGTCACCATAAGGGTTAACAGCGTTAGCCATGCGTTGATAGGCCACCGGGTCATCGAGCAGGGCTGCTGTTTCGCCGACGATACGCCCACGGTCGGTGCCAACGACCTTGACGGTGCCGGCGGCGACGGCCTCAGGGCGCTCGGTTGTCTCACGCAGGACAAGGACCGGCTTGCCCAGGCTGGGGGCTTCTTCCTGTAACCCGCCAGAGTCGGTCAGGATCAGGTAGCTGCAGTCGAGCAGGGCAACCATGCTGCGATAATCAATAGGGTCCACCAGAGAGATGTTCGCCACATTGCTCAGTCGCCGATAGACGACATCCTGCACGTTGGGATTGCGATGAACCGGGTAGATGATATGCACATCGCGGTAGCTGCGGGCAATATCCAGTAAGGCGTCACAAATACTCTGCAACGGTTGACCGAAGTTCTCCCGCCGGTGGGCCGTAACGGCAATGATGCGCTTGTCCTGCAAGTCGGGAGTCTGCCAGGGGTTACGACCATCCCTGCGTACCTGTTCGACGACATTGAGCAAGGCATCAATGACTGTGTTGCCCGTCACCACAATGCTACCGATGGGGATTCCCTCGCGGAGAAGATTTTGGCGAGCGGTTTCCGTCGGGGCAAAGTGCAGGTCGGCAAGGGCGTCAGCCAGCCGCCGATTGATCTCCTCCGGATAGGGGTGGAACTTGTTGCCTGTGCGCAGCCCGGCCTCGACGTGGCCAACCTTCACCCGCTGGTAATAAGCGGCGAGACTGGCAGCCAACACGGTCGTGGTGTCACCCTGCACCAGCACCCAGTCTGGCTGTTCCTCTTTGATGACCCGCTCGACACCGATGAGGGCACTCGATGTCACGTCCGACAACGTCTGGCGCTCCTGCATGATGTTCAGATCGTGGTCAGGCTTGATCGAGAAGATGTCCAGCACCTGATCCAGCATCTCGCGATGCTGCGCCGTCACGCACACCCGCGAGACAATGTCAGACCGCCGCGCCAATGTCTTGACAACGGGTGCCATCTTGATAGCTTCAGGACGGGTACCAAAAACGCTCAATACGCGAATCATTCGCTAAGTATACCTCTGCAACATGAACGCATCATGAATACTGCCGGTGGGCATGATGACAATTCGTTCATGTCATGTCCTTATGATTTGTTCAGACTACTGGGAAAGGCGGCAAAGTCCAGGGCGGCCTCGTCGCCGCCGGTACTGAACTGCTTCGGTATCTGGAAGTGGAAGGTGCTGCCCTTGCCCTCCTCGCTCTCCACCCAAATACGACCATGATGCTGTTCGACAATGTGTTTGCAGATGGTCAGGCCTAAACCGGTGCCGCGATAGGAGCGCGTCGGGCTGCCATCCACCTGATAGAAGCGGTCGAAGACCTGCTTTTGCGCTTCGGACGGGATACCGATGCCGGTATCGGACACCGAGACTTGAACGATTGGGCCCTGATCTTCGCCGCTTATGGTGACCCTTCCTCCGGCAGGCGTGAACTTGATGGCGTTGTCAACCAGATTGGTGATAACCTGCTCCAGACGGCCACGATCGGCCTGGATGGACGGGAAATCGGCAGGGAGTCTGCTCTCGAGTGACACCTGTCCTTCTTGAGCTTGCGGTTTGAGCTTCTCGATAACCGACGAGGCTATCTCGGACATTGCCACATCTTCGATACGCAGCCTCACCTGGCCTGCCTCGAGGCGGGAGAACTCCAGCAGGTCATTGATCTGATTCTGTAAGCTCGTTGTCTGGGTCTTGACAATAGTCAGAAAATCACGCTGTGTTTCGGTAATGCGCCCTGTTTTGCCCATCAGGATAATGTCCACGAAGCCTTTGATCGAGTGCAGTGGTGTCTTAAGCTCGTGGGAGACGACGGACAGGAAGTTGGATTTCATCTCCTCGACTTCCTTGCGACTGGTGATGTCGCGCAAAACAGCAACGATGTTGCGCACGGTGTTTGCCTCATCGCGCACGGTGGTCGTCAGAACATGATAGACACGCTTGCGATCGGCCTTTGGACCCGGCAAGGCAATCTCACCGGTTATCGGTTCGCCCCCGTCAACCAGGGCTTTCGTGAGGAAATCAACAATTCCTACATTGCCAAATAGCTCTGTAACAGGGACGCCTGGAGCCGGGGGGCCGCTCAAGCCGAAGATCTGCGCCGCCATCGGGTTGAGCAAGACCAGGTTCAAATGGGCATCGGTGACGATAACGCCGTCACCCAGGCCCTGGATGATGGCCTCGGTTCTCTTCTTCTCTTCCTCCAAGCGCTGATAAAGGGCTGCGTTTTTCACGGCGATGGCAGCCTGGTCGGCAAAGGCTGCCAGCAAGTTGAGGTCTTCATCCTGGAAAGCGTTGCGTTTGCGGCTGGTTGCCATGAGCACACCAACAGGCCTGTTATCAGACATCAGCGGCACGGCCATGACCGAAATGACCGGATAGTCGCCGATTTGAACGAAGCGCGGATCGCCGCGAACATCGCCGATGAGAACCGCTTTGCCGGTCTGAATGACAAAGCCTTCGATTCCCATCCCCGGCTTCAGGCGCACGTCACGCAAGACGTGGGCTGGCATACCGGATGCCGCGCGTGGCACCACGTCGCCGGTGCCTTCGTCGAGGAGTGAAACCAGACATTGGGCGACACCAAGCACCTGCGATGCGTTGACGGCAATCAGATGGAGGAGCTCCTCCAGAGCCAGGGCTGAATTGATGGCCTTGATCCCCTCCTGGAGGGTACGCAGCTCGATGAGCCGGTCGCCCAGGCCGGTTGCCGTTTCCTCGAGGACGTGAGCCTTGGCGTTCAGTCGTTCGGTCAATTGATTAATGTGAATGTGCCGGCGTTCGAATAGCCAGGCCATGTAAACAGCCGTGAACATGATGCTGAACAACAGCACATAGCGCGGCAAGAACGAGCGATCGAGCAGGAAGTACCAGCTTCCCGCAGACAGGCGCAGGCCGATGGCGTAAAGTGGTGCAATCAAATATGAGATCAGGAGAATCGGCGGCAGGATGGGGTAATACACAGCAGCCTTGAGCGCCAGGGGTGTATAGAGGATGTAAACGTCGCTGGTCAGCCCCCCTGTCGCCGAAACCAGGAACGCGACATAAACGAGGTCGCTGACATAGGCGATATAAGCGAGCGGGACGACACTGCGTGGCGGCAGTGACGGCAGCCGGAAAATGATAATCAGGATCACGCTGAGTGAACCATAGACTGCCCACCCGGTGAGTGCAGTGCGGCTGAGGTGTCCTCCATTCGTGTACCAGAGCGCGGCAAAGCCAACCGCAATCAGGAGAAACCTGATGACATTCCCCGCCCGTGCTTCGCCCCGATGCAAATCAGGTCGAGGATCTGTGGTTGTTTGTTCAGCAATGTCGTCCATCATGGGTGGCCCAGCGGGCTTACTCCCATCTTCTCTGTGTTGTCTCATCGCCTTGGTGTACTGGTCGGCGGCGGAATTGGCGTTGCCGTGGGTGGACGCGGTGTCGCCGTCGGCAGGATGTGGGTTGGCGGCGGTGGTGGCGGCGGTGGCGCAGCGGGTGATGGAGTAGGCGTTGCCACAGCCGTGGACGGTTCAGGCGTGAGCGTTGCCGTGCTGGTTGCACTGGGCTGCAACGTTAGCGTCGGTGTCGGTGTGTTGGTGGCCGTTGCCGTCGCTGTTGGTGTGGTCGTTGGTGTGTTGGTTGCCGTTGCGGTCGCCGTCGGCGAGGGTGTCATCGTGGCCGTTGGTGTGTTGGTTGCCGTTGCCGTCGCCGTTGCTGTCGGCAAGGGCGGCAGGCTGATCTTCACCTGCCACACCCCGGCAACCGTGGCCGCGAAAAGCTCACCGCGCTGACCTTGCGTCAGGGCGTAGATAATGCCCGGCTGCAAGCCTGTGCGTAGCTCTTGCCAGGTAGCACCTCCGTCAACCGTTTCGTAGATGTTGTTCTCGGTGACCACAAAGCCAACATTGGGGTTATCGTCCCACAGGATCGTGCGCACGCTCGATGTGATCTTCAGTGTGTTCATCGCCGACCATGATTCGCCGCCGTCGTCGCTGCGATAGATGCCGTTCTTTGTTCCAATATACAGCATCGCTGAGCCGGGTGCAACTGCCAGGGCCGTGGGATGGAAGGTGGGCAGTCGCGGCGACACATCGCGCCAGGTGCTGCCGCTGTCGTTACTGGCAAAAACTTTGGCCGCGGTCATGACATAGACGCGCGCCGGATCGCCGGGATCAACCGCCACACCTGTGGCCTCGGCATCCGCCGGCCAGGTGCCCTGATAAACCCATGTTGATCCGCCGTTAAGCCCCATAAAAAGGTGCGATCCAATGGCCGCATAGGCAACATCGGCATGGGCAACGGCCAGGGCTGTCACCCGCCCTGCAACCGGCCCGACCGTTACCAGAGACCAGGAACGGGCTCCGTCGGTTGAGCGGTAGATTGCCCCTTGATCGGACAAAAAGTCAATGCCGGCGAAGACCAGTAGTGGATCATTCGGATCGGCTGCTATACTGCGAACGGCGACATTGCCCAGAGAGCCGAGCGGTAACCCCTGGTTGGCTTCCTCCCAAGTCTGGCCATCATCAGCAGAGCGGCGGATGCCGCCGCCGGCCATTACGGCGTAGAGAGCGGGCACGGTGCGTCCCGCAGCAACGATGTGCAGGACGGCTCCGGCGTTCAGCGAGCTGTGCTGCCATGCCATGGTGTTCTGTTGAGCCTCTACCACCGGGATGAGAAGTAGAGGGACAGCAAAGAACATGAGGGCAGCAGCAAGCTGAGCCGGTTTACGCTGAAGAAGCGTGTTCACTGTCATGTTTACTCGACGTGAATTAACGTCTGGGTGTCGGCGTGGGCAGCGGTGTGTTGGTCGGCGGAACAGGTGTTGGCGTGGGCGGTAACGGTGTATTCGTCGCCGCACCTGCCGGCGCCGGTGTCACGACGTGCGCCGGCGGCGGATTGGCAATAATCACCGGCGTTGCCGTTGTCGGCTCCGGCGTCTCACTTATGAGAGGCGCACGCGTTGGACTGGGCGTGGGCGGCACAGGAGTTGCGGATGGCGTTGGCGACGGTGTTGCCGTGACGGATGGGGTCGGCGATGATGTAGCAGTTGCAGTTGCGGTTGTGGTGGCCGTCGCCGAAGGCGTCACACTGGGCGTCGGTGTCGGTTGTTTGCCGATGACCGGTGGCTTGCCGGAGGCGGCGGTGATTTGTTGACCGCCGGAGATGATGTCGGATCTGTTGCCGACATTGACCCTCACCTGGCCCTGATCGGTGGCCAGAACGGTGGCCAAAGGATTCGTTTCGACGCGCAGGATTGCCCCACGCTCCTCGGCATGGGCTGTCATGTGTGAGGTTGCCAAAACAAAGAGTGTACTATCGGCCTGGACTTGAACACGGCCACTCGTCTGGCGAATGACCGTCTGCCCGCTGGCAGAAACACTGGCCACCTCAAGCTCGGTGTTGGGGAAGATGGTCACGCTGGCCTTTCCATCGGCCAAAGCCAGCTCAATTGTCGCTCTGTCGGCAGGGCGAATGTGGTCACCCAAACGTAGCAGGCGTCCGTTGCGCCAATCTTGCCAGCCCTGTATGCCTGCCGGCTGTATGCTCGCCTGCCCATCCACGACCTTTGCCGACAGAAAGATAGCTGCGGGGACGGTGGACGGTGACGGGGAGGCACCCTGAGCAAACAGGCCAACCTCAGCCAGAACCGCGCCGATGATCACCACGACAACAGCAAGAATGGGAATCAGGACAAGCCAGAAACGCGGCGCGGTGGGCCGACC